>Ga0187849_1001186_pt1 | contig 29925 bp, 18 predicted proteins | sample June2016WEW_4_10_2_FD_132412 | JGI IMG/M metagenome (GOLD analysis project Ga0187849, IMG submission 132412) | Peatland microbial communities from SPRUCE experiment site at the Marcell Experimental Forest, Minnesota, USA - June2016WEW_4_100 | ecosystem: Environmental > Terrestrial > Soil >...
AAGGCGTGCCGGCAGGTGTGGTGGTTCACGTGGCCCATCCCGGGTATGGCCGCGGAGGCCCTCTTAAGGAGCCAGAGAATGCTTTTCAGGCCGATGACCTTCGAGTCCGGATCTGGATTGCCGCCCTTGTCCTTGCGGATTCGCTCGAAGAGCTCGCGCAATTCCGGGAAGAGGGGGATTTCGTAGGCGCCCCGCTTGGCCTTGCGGAACACGACGATCTCGCGCTCCCAGTCAATATCCCTCCACTTCAAGTGCCGCGCGCTCTGCACACGGCAGCCGGAGAGCGTGAGCAGGTCAAACATGTATAGGCTCTCGATGCTCCCGTAGTGGGCCAGCCTGCGGATGATCTCGCCCCGCAGGGCGGCCCACTGCGCGGCGGTGGGAAAGCGGCGCTTCAGCTTGCCGTTCTTGGCCTTGACCCATTTGCAGTCCTCCATGAGGTCGTTTCCCTTGGGCAGCCATTTCTGGTCTACGGCGAGATCCACCAACTCCCGGAGGACGGTGAGGCAACCGTTGGCCCTGGTGCGGCTATAGGTCCTGGCCAGGTTGTTGCGGCAGTCTGTGAAGTGCCCCTTGCGGAGGCTGCCCAGGCTTGCGTGGTCGAAGGCGTGCCAGCACTTCCTTATCTGGCCGATGCAGGACTCCTTGTATTCGACCGTCCCCGGCTCGAGGTCCGCATCGGCCTTGAGCCGGCGCTTGTATTCCTCCACCAGGCCGGCCATGGTGTTGCCTTGGGCGTCTGGATTTCCGCGGACCTCGCGCAGCCACTTCTCGAGCTTCTCCTTGGCCACCTGAGGCACCTTGGTGTGGAACGATTCCCGGAATGTTTTCTTGTCAACGCGCACCCGCCCGTAATACCATCCGCCTAACCGGAAAAGGTATTGGGTCTTGGTCTTTTCCCATGCCTGCTTTCGAGACATGCGATGAATTTATGTGTTCAAACCCTGTGTTCAACACGAAAGTTTCATCTGTCCATGTGATCTTGCGTAAGTCGTTGATAGCAAGCGAAATAATCTTATGCGGAGGCGTAAGGCGTTCTGGTGACGCTCCTGGTCTTCAAAACCAGCGTGGGATTCAACAAAGTCCCAGGTGGGTTCGATTCCTATCCGCCTCCGCCATTCTCTAATGGTCTAAACAAAAAGGGCGACCCGGCCCTAACCAGGTCGCCCCCAACCGAACCATGAAGCTGCAGGCTTGCCAATTCGGCACGCCGGCATCGATGTCCATGCAAACGCGCACAGAAAGGGCCGCCAGGGGAAACATATAACCTGGCGGCTGGGCGGCTTGAGGCGCCTGTCTTTTCGGTCGGGTTCGCAGGCCCGACAAACCGTCCACTCCAGGTATCGGCTGATTTCACCGCGGCTTGAGCAAAAAAACCATGTGCCAATGACGTGCGGAGGCCCTCCTCTGGCCGGTCCAGTTGGGCCGTCACGACTGGTTGCATATTGCCGAAGGTGAGGTGAAGGTAAGGGGCGACACGCCCGAGACGGGTGACGGCGCATCGTTGTCCGATGAACATTAAAGCATGAAACCAACACTCCTCGCACTGATTGGCCTCGGGGCCTTGACCAGCGCCGCGCTTGGCGCGCCGCAGACCTTCGACTTCAAAGACCCCAAAGGCGTCAACAACATCGTGTTCAAGCTGGATGCGCTGCTTGAAGCCACTGAGGGCAGCGCCAACGGCATTACCGGCTCCGTCAGGTTCGACCCGGAAAACCCCGGGCTGACCCGGGGCAAACTGGTCGTGGCGGCGGCGTCGTTGCACGTGCCCAACCCGATGATGAAGGCACACCTCCACGGCGGCCAATGGCTGGACGTGGCGAAGTACACGGACATCACCTTCGAAACGAAAGAACTCAAGAATGTCAAGACCTCGGGCGCCCAGACCACCGCCGATGCCGTGGGAACGCTCACCATCAAGGGCGTGGCCAAAGAGATCACCGCTCCGATCAAGCTTACCTACCTCAAAGACAAGCTCGGCCAGCGCGTCCCCAACCTCAAGGGAGACCTGTTGGTCATTCGCTCCACTTTCACCATCAAACGGAGCGACTTCGGCATCAATCCCGCCGCACCGGAGGACAAAGTCTCGGATGAAATCGAACTCACGCTGAGCGTCGCCGGCGCCGCCGCGCATTGAACCTCCCCCCCAGGCAGCCAGATCATCGCCTTTGGGCCGCATCGAGGCCATCGGACATCCGTTGGGAAGCCAACTGGGCCAGCGCCGCATTGACAGCTTTGCGGATGGCAGGGATACGGTCCGGGTTGGGCAGGATCTCGGTCGAGCGCAGCCCGCCGGCGTTGGGGATGGTGACCAGGTCCCTGGCCGAGGCCAGGGCGCGCTCGGCGGCGGCGGCCGGTCGGCCGGCCTGTTTGGCTTTGGCCGCCAATTCGGCCAGGAGTGCGAGCGCGTCATAATCCTCGAGGCCTTGGCGGATCTGCTCGAGGCGGATGGTGCTGGCCGGGCCATCGACGCCCACCGGCTTGCCGGGATAGGCCAGGAAGCCGTCACCGTCGGGATAGCGGACCCAGTAATACTTCTTGCCTTCATCACTCTGGCGGATGAACTGGTGCCAGCCGACCTGCCAGGGATTGTAGGTCCACCAGGCCAGGCCCCAGAATTCAAAGCCGCGCACTTTGTAGCGGAAACAGTAGTAAGGCAGCAGGCGCTCGGTGGCCAGGAACGGGGTATCCGTAGCCATCTGGCCGTCGCAAGTGAACCACATTTGCTTGCCGGCTCGCTGGAGCCGTTCCATCTCCTCCACCGGGAAACAGCCGTATTGGCCTATGCCCCAGAGATCCAGGGAATCGTCCCAGGCGGCGCAGTGCCGCCAAGTGCTGGAGTAGATGGGGATGGCCGGATCCACTTCGTGGACGAGCGCGCAGAGTTTTTTCATCTGTTCGACCACAAAGTCGTGCTGGAAATGCGGCTCATCGGAAACGTAATAGACGAATTTGTCGTGCCACCCTTTCTGGCGCAGGTGGTCGGCGAAAAGGCGGTAGGCCTGCTGGAGGGCCGCGGTCCATTCCGGCGTAAACGGGTCCAGGCCGAAGAGTTTCTTGGGCGGATAAGCCCAGCCGAACATATAGAAAAACTGCGGCGTGTAGGCGACGTTTATGCCCAGCTCATCGAAGCAAAATCGCGCCATCTCGTCGAAGTCGGCGGCGTCCATGGTCACCTTGCCCTCGTGGTAACTGAATTGGGGAGGAGGATGGATGCCGTCGATGCCCAGCCGATGCTCGGCGATGAAACGAAGCCATTTGCGGTAGTCCTCCATCGAATCGGCGCCGCTGCCAAAGCCGCCGCCCGGGCCAAAGCGGAAATCGAAGATGGCGCGGAGCCGGCCCTGGGCAGGCAGCGTGAACGGAAGCACCTGCACGGTCAGAGGAATCTTGAGGGTGTTCCGGCCGCCGGCGCTCAACGTCACTTCTCCGCGGTACTGGCCCGGCGCAGCCAGCTTGGGGGCATGGACCGTAAACCAGAGCGGCTGCGTCTGGTCAGGGCAGAGATCCAGGCTCGAGCCCGGCGCCAGCGGGTCCGGCCACCAGCCCGCCCAACCGTCAGTGGCGCCCGGGCCTTGGGGCACCTTGCGGCACCACTCAGGGACCTCGGTCGAGTAATAGGCGCTGGGGTAGTCCACCGGCACATAACCGACGCGCTCGACCTTCACGGGCGGCAGCTCGAGGCTGTCCCGGCTTTTGAGCGGAGAAACCGAGATGCCCAGGTGGTTGGTGCCGGCAGTGGCAGTGCGGAGCGCGAGCTGAAAGGCCTGGAATTCATTGCGGCCCAGCTCCACAGAAACGGCCCCTGCCGGGACCTGCGGCGGAGTATCGGGGAACACCTTGACCAGTGGATTGACTTCCCAGACCTGGAGACCGGGACCGGCAGCCTGGGCGGCGGCTGAGTGCATGGGCCCCACCTCCCCGTCCACCACTTCACACAAGACGATGCCGTCGTGGCGCAGGGTGCCCTGCGTGTTCATCGTCAAGTGGAGTTGGATGGTGGCGGCATCGGGCGGAGCCTGGAAGAAGCCCATGGAGTTCACCCAATCCGAGTCGCCACTCACAGTGGGTTGGGTGCTCACCATGGCGCCGCTCTTGGTCAGGGCGCCCTGGGCATCATGGAAATGGGCGTGGATGGCGGCCCAGCTTTGCAGCCTTATCCCCTTGAGCCAACCGCTCAGGAGATACGCCGCCCCCGGCTTTACGGGAATATCGCGCGAGTCCCAGCCCAGCCAATCGCCCTTGACGTTCTCAAGTGACGTCAGTTCGAGCGACCGCCTTCCGAAGCGCGCGTCACTGCTGAAACCGGCCGTGACCCGGTGCGGGCCGCCGTTAGCCGGCTTGAGCCACTGGTCCGGTCCGTCGCTGCCGCTTTCAAAGTTGCCGTTGGCGGCCAGGTTCGCGCTGCTGGCCAGCAGCCGCCCGTAATTTTCGAGGGCCGCGGCGGGAGCGAGTTGCGATTCCGGGCGGAAACCGACCTGGAAAAGTTCCTCGGTCATCGGGAGCAGACTGGCGCTGAAGAGCAGGACTGCGCCACGCCCCAGACCGTATGAGGTCAGTTCCACTCCATCGCTGGAGGCAACGCACGCCGCGGAATCCGAGGAGACGTTGGGCAAGCGGGCCAGGGCCTTGCGCAAATTCACGCGGACCAGGGCCGTCGAGCCTGGCTCTTGGCTGAAACGGCGCACCCGCACTTCAGCCCAGTTCCGCCAATCCGGGCCAGGCTTCGGCGTGAGGGGTGGCGCAGGTCTGAGATGCAGTCGTTCGACCTCACCGGCGGAAACGCCCAAGCCGGAGTGACCCAGACTGGAAGAGCGGTCGGCGAACTTGCCGGGCAGGAAATCGGGCACGGCCCAGGCCTGGGAGTTGCCCGCATACACAAACAGAGTCGTTGCGGTGTGGGCGGGGCACTCGACTGGCACGATGAGTTTGTCTTCCGCGCTCAACTGGCCCACCCGCTTGGCGAGACCACGCGCATCGCGCAAGTCGAAGAGCAGTTCCAGCCCGTCGGCGCGGCAGACGCGCAGCGATTCCACACGCGCGCCGGCCAGACCGGGCACCGACAGGCCAAAGGGCTCGCCGTCAACCAGCTCGGCCGAGCCATTGGTGATTGTGACCGGCACTCGCTGTGGCCAATAGCCGCCGTTGGCCAGGTAGAGAGAGTGCTGCCAAGGAACGGCGGCGGCGGCGGCGCGCGCCAGCAGCCACAAGGTCAGTGTGCCGGCAAGGTCGGATCTTGTTCGCATATCAAGGCCTGCTTACTGAGGGGTCCGTGGGATGCATTACAGACGGACGGCCCCTCACCCCGGCCCTCTCCCCATCGGATGGGGAGAGGGAGAGAGGTCGGTCGCCACACGCTGTAAAGCAACCCGAGCACTGAGTAGTTTAGGGCTTTCAGCCGGACGTTGCGAGGGGTTTTTCCGGCACTTCCAGTTGAACTTCAAGAGCGAAGGGTTTCGCATATTTGGGGGCGCGGGTGCAAGTCGTCCATTGGCTGCATTGGCTGCATTGGTTTTTTTACGAACCGCCAATCCTTGAGTTGACGAGGCCGGGGAACTTGTCTAACCTCGGTCTTAGGCAGAGAATTCCACCTTCTGTGTTGGCGGGTCCTTGTGGACTTGAGAACTGGGGGATTCTTTGTTGCCTGGCAATTCAAACTCTCCGGCGTCCGCAACCCCGCGCTGAAGGTCATGCTCGCCGAGGAGCAAACCACCCTGAAAAAGGGTGAAGCTTCGATTCGGACGGGCAACGTAATCAATGACGGCCGTTACTCGGTCGGCGGCGAGAGCTTTACCATTCGGCACAACGGAAAAGGCAATGCGGGGTTCGCGGACGGCCGCGTTTCACCCGTGTTCCCCGTGTTCGGCAACAGCATAACGAACTGCCAAGCCGCCCTGTACTGAGGAGTCCGTGGGAGGCACTACAGACGGGCGGCCCCTCACCCCGGCCCTCTCCCCATCGGATGGGGAGAGGGAGAGTGGTCGGCCGCCACACACTGTAGGGCAACCCGAGGACTGAGTGAGTAGTAAGCCCGAGTGTCGAGGCTTGTAAGTTGCGGGCTTGGTGGGATAATCGGTGCCATGTACGGTGGTGCACGACGGCAAAGGTTGGCTGGCTCGCGATACGAATCGGAAAGGGCTCTTCGCAATCCCGGGCCTGGCCAGGATCGGCAAATTCAGGGATAGCGTGTTGTACGTGGGGCGGTGAGCGAAGCGCGTCGAGCGTGTGGAGCGTGGGGGGAAGGGACGCTGGAGACTGGACGGGGACTGGGAGGCGGGTTCGGAGAGGCAAAGAAAACGCAGAGACGCGAAGATCGCGGAGGAGAAGTTGTTCGCAGCCTGCGAACGAAAAGGACGAAAAACCTTCCCAAGCTTGCTCCCTCGCGCTATAAGCGTTCCCGTCGGCAGAATCGGGTCAGACCAGGAATCTGCCAAAGACGGCAACGACCGGACTTGGGTAACCGCAGTGAAAGCCCGGCCACTGGCCGCCGAAAAAGAAACATGGGAAGACGGAAGATAATTCAAGATCACCCTGAACTCCTGGGAATGCCCGAAGTCCGTAAGCTTTGGCAAACTGAGGGCTTGTTCTCCGAGCACTACCTCAAAGCGCGGCTTAGGCATAACGACTGGTGGCCCGGCGACGCCGAAGCGCAGCCGGTGTTTAGGTTCTGCAAGGAGCTTTATGAAAAGCGCGCCTTTGCGCTGCGCCGCTATGACAATGAAATGGGGGTCCGCCAGGAATTCATCGACAAGATGCTCGATCGGCTCGGCTTCGCCTGGTCGGACAACCTGCGGCTGCCGGAGACTAGGCAGGATTTGGAGCCTGATTATATCCTCTACCCGGATCCGGAAACCAAGGAAGGCGTTCTCAACAGGAGCGTTGCGGAGCGCTATCGCGCAGCGGTAGGCATTCTGGAAGCCAAGAGATTTGGCCACCCGCTTTCTCAAATCAGCAGGCATCAGCGGCGCTACCCTCACCAGCAAATTCGGGATTACCTGCAGGAATCAGACTCCATTGTCTGGGGGATACTGACGAACGGCGCAGTTTGGCGTCTTTACTGCCGCGACTCCAAGGCCAGCCACTTCTTTGCGCTCAACTTCGAGGCCGCCCTCAATTCCCTTCAAGATTTCAAGGTCTTCCTCGCCCTGTTCAACTCCGCCGCCTTCGCGCGCGACGCCCAGGGCAAGTGCCGACTCGACCAGGTCCGTGAGAGCGCCCTCGTCACGCAAGCCGAGTTGGAGGCCGACCTTCGCCGGCGCATCTTCACCGTCGTCGAAATCCTCGCCAATGGCTTTGCCGAGCGTCCGGAAAACAAAATCACCGACGCCGACCTGGCGGTCCTTTACGAAAACTGTCTCATCTTTCTGTACCGGTTGCTTTTTATTCTCTACGCCGAAGGCCGGTTGTTGCTCCCCGTGGAGCCAAAGTCGCGCAAGTATTACAAGCAACTGTCGCTCGCCCGGCTTCTGAGACCGCTGAAAAGCTTCACCGAGTACGACAGTCAAACCCAAACCCGATTTTACCGCGACATCCACGCGCTCTGTCTGCTCATCAACGGGACAGATAAGAGGGCCAACGATGAATTCGGGGTCCCGCGCTACAACGGCGGGCTGTTCGACCCGGACCGCTGCCCGCTGCTGAAGCAGTGGGCCGTCGCCGACGCGGTGCTGGCGGAGGTGTTGCGGCAACTCATGTTCACGCCGGAAAAGGGCCGGCAGAAGTTTGTCCCCTTCGAGTCGGTGGACTTCGCCGATCTCAGCGTTCAGCAACTCGGTTCGATCTACGAGGGGCTGCTCGAGCACCACTTCGCGCGCGAGGGCGGCAGGCTTGTGCTCAAGACTGACAAGGCTGAACGCAAAGCCTCCGGCACGTATTACACGCCTGACTACATCGTCAAAAGCAAGGAGAAGCGGTGGGAAACCGAAATCCTGCCCCGACTCGCGCCTTACAAAAAGGTCGCCGACCTCTGGACGAACGCCTTCTTCGACGGCTCGCTGAGTGAGGAAGAGTATTTGGCTGCCGCCCGGGAAATCCTGGTTGCGGCTGAGGGCGACGCGGATGGTTTGCACGAAGCGGCCGCACGCTACCATATCAAGGAACTGGACGGGCCTTATTTCCACTGGGAACTCGAATTCCCGGACGTTTTTTTCAACGAAGATGGCCTGCACCGGGACGACGCCGGCTTTGCCGCAGTGATCGGGAATCCACCGTGGCTTGGGTTGCGAACCGGGGAGATCAATTCCAAGCTGTTGCGCTGGCTGCGGCTGAACTTCAGATCATCCATCGGCCAATTCGATTTGGCGGCGACATTCTGCGAGTTGGCGTGCCTCTTGTCATCCGGAAAAGCCTGCGTTGGAGAGGTCATACCGAAGCGGCTCTTAACCAACGAATCGTACGAGAATCTGCGGAAGATGCTCGCTGTCGAGCGCCAGCTCTCTTCGGCGGTAGATCTTGGGGTTGCTTTTGAAGGGGTTGATAACGACGCAGCAATTATGATCTCAGGCAAATCGTCTGACCGCCGGGGCATCACGATGCTCGGGCGTCGTATCAACAAGACCTCTCTGGTGTTTCATTCAGTCCCGTCCTCCACGTTTAAAACGATGCCTTTCCACATCGTCCCCGTCAACAGCGAGGCAAGCGCTGTCAGGCTGGCCACGAGAATTGCCGCCGGTGAGGTCGTCCCGCTTGGGGACTTGGCCGGGATTGCGCGCGGCGCCGAATGTGGAATGAACCACCCGGCGATCTCCCGCCTAAGGACACCGGGCGGGCTTCCGCTGGCAGATCACCTCGACATGGACCGGCATTACGTGGGACACGAAGGCTGGTTTGTCGATCCGTCAAAGATAGAAGCGGCCACATTGAAACCGCCTTCGCTTTATCGGACGGTTCCCAAAGTTCTGATTAGATTCCTGGCGGCTGGCCTGGTCGCGGCCAGAGACGATGCTGGCTATGTCACCACCAACCTCGTTTACCACGTCGCTTGCGGAAAGGAATCGAGTTTTCTTTGCGCGATTCTTTGTTCGCGCTTGCTCAACTTTTGGTATCGGACAGCTTTTCAAAACGATGAAGTCAAATTCCCCCACGTCCAGAAATCGCACCTGATCCGTCTGCCCATTTGCCGCGTCGAGTTCGCGACGCCGGAAAACAAACGCGCTGCGCTCTTGACCCAAGCCAGGCAGCTTTACCAACACAGTCTGTATGAGGGAAGGCCAGATGTCGTGCTGCGCTTCGTCGCCGAGCAGCTTGACGACAAACCCGCGCGCGCGGATGTCGTCCACGACCTGCTTGCCTTTCTGGCCGAACAGATGACAGCCCTGAGCCAGGAGAAGCGAGCCACTGCCAAACAATTCGTGACCGACCTCAAAGATTTCCACAGCATCGACACTCAGGCCTTGAGGCCCAAGACCAAGCTCGACCAGTTTTGGGAACTTGAAGCCGCCGAACTCTTCGCCCATTTCCGCGCTAACAAACTCCGCCTCAAAGATTCCGGCGAAGAGAGCATCCGTGCCCGTTTCCAGAGCGCGAAAGACAAGCTACTGCCGCTGGAATCCTCCATCGTCTTCACGGACGATTTGATAGACGAGATAGTTTATCGCCTCTACGCCCTCACGCCGGAGGAAATCAAAATCGTGAAAGAGGCGGCCAGGTAGCTCCGCAGGCGCGTCCCATCCAACGCCCGCCTTTAGGATTGCCCGTGTGGGCAAGCTGTAAACGCCGCTGCCGTCCCGCGCGGCGGCTGACTCAAGATTCCCCCCAGAATGTAGGAGCCGACCCGAGGCTCACTTTTTAACAAGAGCCGAGACCAGAGCCTCCTCACGCCGGCTCCTACAGAATCTTGAATCAGCCGTGGCGAGCGTCCTGCAAAAGGCTCGTCTTTGTCGTCGCAACCACTTAGGCTCGGCCTCATGAACTCATGGCGCGGATTCGGCGGTTGGAGGGCCGGGAACGGCTTTGCCGGCGTATTGGCCCTGGTCCTTTTCGGAGCGGCGCAGGGCGTGGTCAACGCTCAGGACACGGCCCGGTGGTCCTGGCAGGAGCCGCAGGCAAAGGTGTTGCCGACCGGCGATCTGGAATGGGCGCCGAAGCCTTTCGTGTTCAAGGCGGGCGAGTCGGTCCGCTACATCGACTTCGATTCGGGTAATGACGCCAACGACGGCCTCTCGAGGCAGAGACCCTGGAAGCACCACCCCTGGGACCCCAACGCCGGCGGCAAGGCGGCGGCCTGCAAGGGCGCGCAGACCTGCGTCTTCAAGCAGGGCGTGGTTTACCGTGGCGAGCTGAACGCGAATGAGTCGGGCGCCGCCGAGGCCCCCATCATCCTTACCCGGGACCCGTCCTGGGGCCAGGGGGCGGCGGTCATCTGCGGTTCGGAGGCGGTGACGGGCTGGCAGAAGGGCGCCGACAACCACCTCATCCCGGAGCCGGAGAAGGTGTGGTACGTGGACCTGAACTGGGCGCCGCGCAACGTCTGGATGGCGGGCAAGGACGGCGCCGTGACGCGCATCGCCCTGGCGCGCACGCCGAACTGGACGATCACCGACCCGGACGACATCAAGAGCCAGTGGTGGACGTGGAAGAACCCCGACAAGCCGTTTGACAACTACGCAACGATCAACGGGGAGCGACGGCATCTGGCGTTCGACAAGGAGGACATCAACGAGAGCCAGCCGCAGGACTACTACGAGGGCGCCATCCTCTGGACCACCAAGGGCTGGGTGATGGGCAACCCGTTCCCGGCCAGGGTCCTGGCAGTGGACCGCAAGAACGGCTCGCTGGTCTTCCCCGGGCAGTGGGGCGGCGCGCCGTCCTACAAGATCATACGCGGCTGCTGCTTCTACCTGGAAGATAAGCCCCAGTACCTGGACAGCCCCGGCGAGTTCTGGTTCGACAAGCAGGGAGAGGGCGGCCGGCTCTACATTCGCCTGCCCGGCGACCAGGACCCGAATACCGCCCGGGTCGAGGTGGCCAAGCGCATCCGCATGATCGATAGCTCGGGCATGAGCCACGTGCATGTCCGCGGGCTCACCTTCCGCTTCACCAATGTCTATTGGAACCTGACCGCCGCGCCTTACTGGGTCTCCCATGAGAGCATCGACGTGGAGCCCGGCTGCGTGCGCCTGCTGGGCAGCGGCACGGACATCGAGGTAGCCAACTGCGCCTTCGAGCACGTCCACAAGGGCGTCCGCCTCAAGGCCATGGGCCGGCAGGATGCCATCGACAAAGTGGCGGTGGACGACAACGTGTTCTCCGATGCGGACTCCGGAGGCGTGGAGCTAGCGGACAGCTCGACCTACGGGGACGTGGCCCCGCCGATGGGCCGGCTTTACGATGTCCGAGTGAGGCGGAACAAGTTCGACCACATCGGCATCCGCCCCGACCTCTTCAGCCAGGGCGGGGCGCTCAAGGTGCAGTACGCCCAGACGGCGGAGGTGGCGGGCAATTTCTTCGAGCGGGTCTGCGCCCAGGGGATCGACGTCTATGGCGCCAAGCCGAGCGGCGCCGCCACGGACCGCCCCTTCGCCCGCATTCTCATACACCACAACAAAGTGGTCGATTCGCTGCTGAACGTGGACGATTTCGGCGGCATCGAGACCTGGCAAGGCGGCCCGGCCTACGTCTATGACAACATCTCGGGCAACCCCGGCGGCTACCGCAACTGGGATCGCGTGCTGAACCCCAATGCGGAGAACCGCTTCGGCCACGCCTATTACCTGGACGGGGCGTTCAAGAACTACCACTTCAACAACATCGCCTGGGGCAAGTCCAAAGGCCCGGCCGGCAAGCTGGCCAACACGGCGGCCTTCCAGGAGATCATCAGTTACCAGAACACCTTCTTCAACAACACGATTTACAACTTCGTGCGCGGCTCGCGCCGCCAGGAGCCCCAGGCCGGCCGCGTCAAGTTCCTGGGCAACATCTGGCAGAGCATGGGCCTGCGTGTGTTCCGCGATGCCGATCCGGCGAATACCGAGGCCGCCGGCAACGAGGCCGGCGCCGGACCCCGCCGCAACCAGTACGCGATAGACACCGACGCCTACGCGCGCAACGTCTTCTACGACGTGGGGGAGGGCTTCGGCGTGTTCGAGCCCTCCGGGCGGTGGCACCGGACGCTCCAGGCGTTCCGGGAGGCCCTGGAGGGTTACAAACCGCTGGCCGCGACGGTGGGCGTCATGGCCGAGCAGCCGCCCCTGCGCGATCCGGCCGCTCACGACTTCCGGCCGTCCGCCAACTCGGCGGCCCGCGGCCAGGGCGCGAAGGTCTTCGTGCCGTGGGGCCTCTACGAGACGGTCGGCGAATGGAACTTCTGCCCCATCCAGGGCGATCCGGCGCGCATCCTGGACGAGCACTGGTGCATGTCCCCCTACTACACAGGGCGGGACGACTACTACAAGTTCCCCACGTATCCGCTGAAGGGGGTCAACGTCACGCTCAAGGACTACCAGAACGGCCCGCTCGAGAACTGGACCACCGGCGCCCTGCACTTCAACGGGCGCGACCAATACGCCCTCCTCACCAACGAAGCGATCAACCGCGCGGTCACCATGGATGGCCAGAGGGGCGCCCAGCAGCGCACCGTCAGCGGGGCGGACCTGAGCAACCCGCAGATTTACACCGCGAACTTCCTCATCGAGGCCTGCTTCCAGACAGCGCCGGGACAGAAGGCGGCGACGCTGATCCAGAAGCTGGACGGGGCGGGGTACGCCCTGCGCGTCAACGAGGCCGGAGGGGTGACCCTGGCCGCGCAAGCCGCCGGTGGCAAGGCGACCCTGGCCAGCCACAGCCTCGTCAACGACGGCCAGTGGCATCACGTCATCGCCGAGGCCGACCGGAAGGCGGGGAGGTTCACGATCTACATCGACGGCAGGCAGGACGCCAGCGGGCCCGGCCTCGGCGCGGGGGCCTCGCTGGCCAACGGGGCCGACCTCTGCGTGGGCGGCACCCCGCAGGGTCACGACCTGGACGGGGCGATCGACTTCATGCGCATCGCCCGCGGCACGCTGGCCGACGCGAGGACGACGATCGATGAACTCTACGCGTGGGAGTTCAAGGGGCCGTTCCTTTGTGACTTCACGGGCCGCGAGCGTCCGGCCGATGGCGGAGAAGCCGGCGCCATTGACGAGGTCGCCGTTGCCATTCGCCATGCACGGGCAGGCAAACCATAGTTCCAAACTCCATCGGGGCGTCAGGATGTCCGGGCCAGTAGCGGCCGAGTCGAGGACCGCAGTAATCGGAGTTGCCTCGCCGTGCAAGATTCTGCCATCGCAACCGTATAGGCTATGGGAAGCGCGCAAGACGCGCGTGAGGGCTCGAAAAAGGTAACTGTTCAGGTGGGAGGGTGGGGCAGACCTCTGGTCTGCCGGTTAGCCGGGCCTCTGGCCCGGTGTTCCGACCGCTCCAGGTTCACGGAGCCGGAGGCTCCGTAAACTGGCAGACCGGAGGTCTGCCCCACACTTGAACAGTTACCGAAAAAGAAAGCAGCCGAAACGGAATCCGTATGTCCGCAGCGAAGCAGGCGGGGAATCATGAATTGAAAGAAGGCGAGCCGGTGGAGAAGGGCATCCGCCGGCTTAAGAACGATCGTTGCCAGGATGAGGATCGGGGGTTGGTGCGGGCGGCGCAACAGGGTGACATGGGCGCCTTCGAGGAATTGGTGGCCCGGCATCGGGACAAGATTTACGCCCGCGCCTTTAGCATGGTGCGGGATGAACAAGAAGCCATTGATCTTTCTCAAGGAGCCTGGGTGAAAGGCTGGCAGCGCCTGCCGCAGTTCCTCGGGGAGTCGAGTTTCGGCACTTGGATAACGCGGATCGTGATTAATCTCTGCCTGGACTACCTGCGCCGGCAAAAACGGCGGCCCCTGGAGTCGATTGAAGAGCTGGTCGCCGAGTCCGGCGGGGTCGAACGGCAGATGCCGGTGGTGACGGTCAACCCGACCGCCGGTCTGGAGCGCGCCGAGTTGCGCGAGCGCATCGACCGGGCCCTGAACCAGTTGTCGCACGAGCACCGGACGGTGCTGGTCCTGCATGAGTTCGAGCAAATGGGGTATAAAGAGGTGGCCAAGGCCATGGGTTGCTCGATTGGCACCGTGATGTCGCGCCTCTTTTACGCGCGCCGCAAGATGGCCGCCCTGCTGGCGGGCCTGGAGAAAGAAGATTTGAAATGCTGGACAGCGCTGGATAATTGAAGCTGCAGCACAGCTCGAATTGCGCCTGGAGGATGGCCGCCGGTTCCTCACACCTGCCCACCCAAGGCCTCCTGCAGAATGGCGGCTTGCCGTTCCGGCTTCATCTCCGTGTGCCACTGCGCGAAGGCGATGCGCAACGAGTCGGCCTTCTTTGCCGGCGTGCTCTGGGTTCCTGACCACTTAGGGTGTGCGCCAGTGTTCGAGCCAGTATTCGCGGAAGGAGCGCAAGCGCGGCAGGGATTCGCGGTCCTTTTGGCGGTTCGTTGCCGCCTTGCTGGCGATGATGTCGTCGATGTGGCAGACCGGGAACCCCTCCACCTCGATTCGCCGGCGCCAGGCATCCTCAAATCTCTCGATGCCGTCAGGGGCAAAAACCAGGTCCAGATCAAACGGGCCGTTTTTCAATTGCACGAAGTCCTTGCCGCGCAAAATGTCGGCCGCCTGCTCGTCGCGGAGGGCGAACCCCAACTGGCGCAGGGCCTGGACCAGGGCTGGCCCGTTTTCAGGCGAGCGCTCCACGAAAAGGTCGGCGTCCTGGGTGGTGTCAGGGAAGCCCAGGAGGATCGCCCCGGACTTGCCTATAAAGAGATAGCGGACGCGATGACGGCCAAAGACCTCGCGGATTTCCTCGGCCTGGCGGTACTCAAACGCGGCCATAACCCAGCCAGTCGGGAAGGTTAGCTGCGCACCAGCGGCGGTAGTCCGCCGTGGTCGCAAAAGCGCGGAACGGCTCGTCGTCGAGCACGGGCTTGTAGGTATGAATGAAGGAATAACGGAAGCGGGTCTTGAGCGGGCGGCGGGCCGCGGCCTCAAACTCCTCGAGCCAATCGCGGGGGATGCGTGGGGTTTCTTGCGATGTGGTTGCCATGTCCGTTCCATCCTACAGCACTCGTGTCGAATCGCAAGGCTGGTCACGGACCGAGCCGAGGAACTTCCTAATAAACCGGATTGCCCTTTGCCCCCGTCTGCGGCATGACTTTCGCAGGTTGGCCAAGGTCTGTTCGGCGGCGGTGAATGGCATCCAAGCGTATCCGGTCGAGGTGGAGGTGAACGCCGGGTATGGCGGCACGATCATCGTAATAATTGTGTCGATTTCGCCGATTGGGTTTCCGCAACCCAGCAGTGTTCGTTGATCGCTTTCCGTGGGTCGAAGCGATCGGAGGCCTGGATTGAGAAAGCGCGCCAACTCGCCGCCCGGCAGTTGGGATTGAAAATCGGCGACCAGGTGACCGTACGGATGAGCCGGAAGATCACCCGCTAATGCCAGGGCACGACGCTTTGAAAAGCGGGCTTCTCGCGCAACCGGAGCATAAGGCAATAAACGGCCGGGGTCGCCACCAAGGAGAGCAACACGGAGATGCACAACGCACCAATCACGGCGATAGCGAGGGGCTTGAGCATGTCCGCCCCGCGGCCAATCCCATAGGCGAGCGGCAACATGCCGAAGGCAGCCGCCAGCGAGGTCATGAGGACCGGACGCAAACGGCGGTGGCCGGAGCGGACCAAGGCCTCCTCGAGGCTCGCGCCCTCCGCGCGCAAGTGCTCGACGAAGTCGAGCATCAGAATGCCATTCTTGGCCACGATGCCCACTCCAATAATGGCGCCGAGGAACGAGACGACATTCAGGGAAGTGCCGCTGAGCCACAAGGCCAGCACGGTTCCAAACAAGGCCAGGACCGCGCCGAAGACAATCGCCACCGGCTCATAGAACGAGCGGAACTCAATCAGCAGCACGGTGAAGACCAGGAAGATCGCCATCGCCAGCACGAGCATGAGATTGCGGAATGAATCGCGTTGCTGCTGGAACAGGCCGCCAAATTCGATCATGCCGGGCGGGATGGTTTTGTCCTGGCTGAGTTGGCGCTGGATTTCCGCCATCGCGCTGCCGAGATCGCGGCCTTCGAGACGCGCGCTCACGGCCACGTCCTGCCGCAGGTCCTCGCGACGCAGTTCGAGCTGGCCGGGCTGTTCCACAATATCGGCGACTTGGGAGAGCTTTACGAGGGTGCCGTCGGCAGCGTGGAGGGGCAGCTCGCGCAGCGTCGCGATACGATCGATGCTGGAGCGGTCCACCAGCACGCGGATGTTCACGACGCGATCTCCCTCCAGCACGGTCGAGGCTTCCTGGCCGAGCATGGCGGCGTTTACTGCCGCCGCCACATCGGCGGCGGTCAGGCCGAAGCGTTGCGCCTCGGTGTAGCGCACGCGCAGGCTGATCGTCGGACCGGCGTAGATCAGTCCGTCTTTGGTGTCCACCACGCCTTTAACCTTCTTGAGTTGCTCCTCGACTTCGGGCGCTTTCTTTTTCAGGAATTCCATGTCGGTGGAGAACAATTTCACTTCGATGGGCTCGGGGGACCAGGTGAGGTCGCCGATAAGGTCGCTCAGGACACCGGGGAACTCCCATTGAATGCCGGGGAGTGCGGAATTAAACCTGGCGCGCAATTCGCTCGTGACGGCGTCGGTGCGGCGTTTGCGATCAGGCTTTAGTTTTACGAGAAAATCGCCGGTGTTGGGCTCGGCGATGGCCAGGGCGAGGCGCGCGCCGGTGCGGCGAGAGAAGCTTTCCACGTCGGGGGTGGCGATGAGGATTTGCTCGGCGAGCAAGAGCTGGCGGTGGGTTTCAGTGAGGCTGGTGCCCGGCGGGGCGATGTAGTCGATGACGAATGCGCCTTCGTCCATCGGCGGGAGGAATTCGCTTTCCAGGTGTTGGCATACGCCAACGCCAAGCAGCAGCACCAGGCCACAGGCGCCGAGCGTCAGCCAGACGTGGCGCAGAGCCGCACGCACGGCGATTTCGTAAACCCGGATGACCCTCTGCAACAGGAACCCGCCTTCCTCGCTCTTGGGGGCATGGCTCTGTTCGAGACGCCCACGGTCGCGCGCGAACCAGGAAGCGAGCGAAGGTGTCAGCGTGATAGCGAGCACGAGCGAGGTCAGCAGGGCCACCACCATGGTGAGGGCCAAAGCGCGGAAGAACACGCCGGCGATGCCTTCGAGGAACGCCAGCGGGATGAAGACGACCACCGGTGTGAGAGTAGAACCGACGAGCGGCACGAGAATCTCGCCGATCCCGGCTTGGATGGCCTCGCGGCGCGCCAGGCCGCCGGCGATTTTAACGTGAATGGCTTCCACCACCACGATGGCATTGTCGATGACCAAACCAATCGCCGCCGCAATGCCGCCCAGGGTCATGAGGTTGAAGCTGAGCCCGATCGCCTGCATGGCCACCAGGGTGATGAGGACGGTCACGGGAATGACGAGAATGGCCGTGAACGTGATGCCCCAGTTCTTCAGGAAGAAATAGAGAATGAATATCGACAGGATCAGGCCAAAGCCAATCGCATCCCACACACTGCGGACCGACGCCCGGACGAACAGCGATTGGTCGTAGTAATAGGCCGTCTTCATGTCCGGCGGCAGGTCCCTTTTTAATTCCTGAAGGACCTGCTGGAGGGCCTGGGCGATGTCAAGGGTGCTGCCGTCGGCCTGGCTGCGGATATTGAGCAGCACCGCATTCCTGCCCTCGGCGGTGACGACGTTGAAGACCGGTTCGGGTCCGCGCTCGACGCGGGCGAAATCCTTAATGCGAACCGGATGCAGGTTGACCACGGTCACAGTCAGGTCTTCGATGTCCTGGATGCCATGCACACGGCCATCCACCACCGCCAGATAGAGCGTGTGGTTCTCCTCGTGCATGCCGGTCGGCGAAATCAGATTGTTCTTCTCCAGAGCGTCGGTAATTTGCGCCAGACCCAAGTTCGCCGCCTGCAAGCGAACCGGGTCCACGACGACGTGATATTCCGGCGTGCGTCCGCCGACCAGATCGACGCGCGCGACGCCAGGAATGCGCAAAAAGCGGGGCTTGAGTTCGTAGCGCGCCGTTTCCCACAATTCCGTGATGCTGCGCTGCGGACTGATAAGGCTCACGCCGATGATCGGGAAGGCGGAAAACGTCAGCCGCCAAACCGTCGTGCTGGCGGTTGCGGGCAGCGCCGAGCGGATTTGCGAGAGACGGCTGTTAACGTACAGCTCCGACTGAATCATGTTCACTTGCCAGTTGAAGAAGACATTGATCTCCGCCGAGCCGCGCCCCGTAGTGGACCGTACGGTGACGGCCCCGGGAATGTCCTTCATCGCTTCTTCGATAGGCCGCGTGATGGTGGCCATCATCTCGTCAGCCGGCATCACTCCGTTGTCCACCAGGATGACGACCCGGGGGAAATTGGTCTGGGGAAAGACTGAGGACGGCAGCTTGAAGGCCGCGTAAACGCCCGCGAGACATAACGCAACGCTGATGAACGTGATGGCCAGCGAGTGGCGGAGCGCAAATCGGCCGATCCATGAATCGTTCTTCATGCTCACTGAGACAACACGCGGACTTTGGTTTGCTTGGGCAATGCATAGGCACCTTCCGTCACCACGGACATGCCGGGCTGCAAACCGTCCGCTTCGACTTCGATCAATGCGCCGTCATGCAAGCCGGCCTGGACGGGTTTCTGTGTCGCCTTGCCGCCCTGAACGAGGGCAATGACCGTGCTACCCTCAGCGTCCTTGACGACGCTCTCCGCCGGCACAGCCAGACGGTCTTTGTGCTCCTCGCTGACAATGCGGGCCGTCACGAACTGACCAGGCCGCAGACCGGAATGAGCCGGGATGTTGGCGCGCACGAGCGCCGTGCCTGTTTTGGAGTCCACCTCCGAGCTAATGTAAGTCATCGTGCCCGTTGCCGGAGGGGCGGATTTGTCCGCCAGCACCTCGACGGGTTGCCCCACTTTGAGCGCAGCCAGTTCGCGGCTGGGAACGTTGGCGCTGACCACGAGGCGGTCGAGATCCATGACTTCGGCCAACACGGTCGTCAGGTCCACCGCTTCCCCCGGCTTCACGTTAACGCGCACCACGGTGCCGGCGAGGGGCGCTTGGACCCGCAGCAGCGCCCGTTGGGCGCGGGAGGCAGCCACTTGTTGCTCGGCTTCCTGCAAGGTCTTCTGCGATGTGCCTTCCACCCGGACCAGTTTTCTCTGTCGTTCGAGCGTCTTTTCGGCGAAATCCACGGCTACGTCTGCCGCCCGGCTGTCAAGTTGGAACATCACGGCGCCCTGGTCCACGCGCTGGCCTTCCACGCACTTGACCTCCGTCACCACTCCAGGAACGGAGGCGGCGACGCGAGCGCTGGCCGCCGGGCGCTCGCCCGCCGGTTCCGGCTCGACCGTGCCGTAGGCCGTGATGTAGCCGCGCAGGGTGGCGCGCGTGATCTTGCCGATATGGACAGGAACTTCCGTGTCGGGTTTTTTCTCCGGTTCCTCCGGCTTGGCCGGTTTGAACCAGACGAGCCAGACCAGGCTGGCGACGACGGCCAGGCAGATAACGGTGAAGACCGTCTTTTTCATGGCTGAGCGTTCACTTGATTCGATTGCGAAACTCGCGGCGAAGTCTGCCAAACGGCTTCTGGCAAACCCAGCGGACCTTGAAGCGCGTCTTCCAACTGCACCAGGGCCTGTTGCGACTTGACCAGCGCCTCAAGGCGGGCGAGGGCCGAAGCGCTCAGTTGGAGGCGCAACGCAGCCAGTTCCCCCTTGGAGATCTCTCCCGCATCGAACATCGCGCTCGACCTTTGTTCCTGTTTTTTCAACCTGGCCAGCAACGCATCGGCGTCCGCCCGCTTTTTCAGGGCGGCACGATACCCTGCCACAGCGCGGTCGATTTCGGACAGCACACCGGCCTGGAGCGCGTCGAATCGGGCGGCAGCTTCCGCCCGTTTGGCTTTGGCTTCGGCGATCGGGCCTTGGTTCTGGTTGAAGACTGGCAGTGTCACCGTGATGGCAAGCAACCATTGATTGTCACCCTGATTGTACTGGTAACCGGGGCCAAGATGAACGTCGGGGAATTGCTTGGCAATTTCCAGTTGCAGCGCGGACTGGCTGGCCGCGTATTCGGCCAGCGCGCCAAGAATATCCGGGCGAGTGAGCAGGGCCTGCCGGCGAGCGTCAGCCAACGCCGCGACTTCCGGCAACCGGCCTAAGTCCTCCAATGAAAGCCTAATGCTCTCGAGGGCGCCGACCGGGACGCCAATAGCCCCGGCCAACGCAACGCGAGCCTCTGCGCTCTGCCACTCCGCGTCTCGCAACGCGAGCCGCGTGCTGTCCGAGGCGATGCCCGCCTGGGCGACTTCAAAAGCCGACACCGCCCCCGCCTGGTATTGGCCCTCGAGCAGGCGAAGATTCTCGGCCTGGAGCGCCTGCTGCTCCCGCAGCAGAGCTTCCGCTTCCCGGGCCGCGTTGAGTTGCACCAGACTTTTCCTTACCCCGCTGCGGACCTGCCAGGCGACAGAAGCGATGTTCAGCCGTGCAGCCTCCGAAAGACGACCCGCCTGGGCGATGCGATAGCCGCGTTTCCCGGCCGTCTCAAGGGGAATGTCGAGGAACCCGAGCGGGAGCCACGGAGAGGGCGTGAACGTCGTGGTATCGTAGCCAGGGGTGAGGCTCAGAGTGGGATTGGGCCGCTCCCCCGCCGTGGTCTTTCCAGCCTGCGCCACCGCCCACTGAGCGCGCGCCACATCGAGGCTGGGGTGATAGAAGAAGGCCGCCAGGGTGAGCCTTTCAGAATCCCACGAAACCGCAGGCCATTCGGTGAACGCGCGGTGGAGGTTCTGTTCTAAGAATGACTTGAGGGCAGGGTTGTCGAGGGACCGGCTGTCCAGCTTGCCCGCGGTTTCCGCCGGTGAGAGGGGCTGGTGCTCGAAGCGGGCGCACCCGGCCACAAAGCACAGGAGGCTGATGCTCAGGCTGCGTTTCATACGGGGAAACAATCAATTTGAATTCGCCGCAAAAATCAAGGGTTACATGATTACAGTGTTGTCATTGAACAGGTGCGCGGAGGTGAAACGCGAACCAGGGGGATGCCGCGCACTCAATCAGATTACGTCGAGTTCCCTGGCAGTGAACTTTCCGTATCTCAAGGCCAGCGTTGGCAGCACGAGCAGGTTCAGCACGGTGGAGGTCAGCAGTCCCCCGAGAATCACAATCGCCATCGGCCCTTCGATTTCGCGCCCGGCCTCACCCGCGCCGATGGCCAGGGGGAGCAACCCGAGCGCGGTGACAAGCGCGGTCATGAGGATGGGCAGCAATCGCTCGGAAGCGCCGCGAATGGCGGCTTCCAGCCCCCAGGTCAGGCCTTCCTGCTGCACCAGGTGCTCGAAATGCGAAATCATCATGATCGAGTTGCGGGTGGTGATGCCAAAGAGCGTGACGAAGCCGACCAGTGAGCCCAGCGAAAGCGAACCGCCGGCCGCAAAAACGGCCAGCACGCCTCCAATCAGGGCGAAGGGCATGTTAACCAGGACCAGCAGCAGGTTGCGCGGGTTGCGGAACACAATGCTGAGCAGTAAAACAATGCCCACCCCGGCCACGGCCGAGTGCAACGCCAACTCGCGCCTGGCCGAGGCTTGTGCCAGCCCGGAGCCGCCAAACGTCGGATACACGCCGGGAGGGAACGAAACCTTAGCTGCGATGAGCCTTTTCATTTCCGCCACGAAGGACGCCAGATCGCGTCCGGCGACGTTGCAGGTCACCTGCTGCCGGCGTTGCGCGCCATCATGGGCGATCAGGTAACGTCCGGTCGTGGGATAAACCTCGGCCAACTGGCGCAACGGCAGCCGCTGCCCCTGGGAGTTGCGTAACAGCAACTCGCCAACTTGCTCCGGGGCTTTCCGGGACGCTTCATCCAAAATCACAGCCACATCGAAAACCCGGTTGCCTTCGTAGGTTTGCGCAACTTCGGTTCCCTGATACGCGGTTTGAATTGCATCCAGGACATCCACTGGCAAGAACCCAAATTGAGTCAATCGTTCGGGCCGTAACCGCATGACCATCTGTGGCGAACCGGGCTGCGACTCGACTTGCACATCCGCCGCGCCGCTGATCGTGGCAACCACCTGGCGCACTTCTCCGGCCTTTTGATCGAGCACATCCAGGTCGTCTCCGAAAATGTTGACCACCACCTGCGCGGTGGCGCCCGAAAGGGTCTCCTCGATGCGCTCAGCCAAAAAGGGCAGCACCCGAAAGGTCAACCCAGGAAACCTCTCGAGTGCCTGGCGGATTTCACCGGTGACCCCTTCGGCCTCCTCACCGCCCAAGGGCTTCAAATCCACGTCCAACTCGCTGTAATGGGTGCCCCAGGTGTCTTCGCCATTCTCCGCCCGGCCCGCTTGCTGCGAGACGGAACGGATGTGCGGGTTCTTGAGCAGTTCCTCCGTGACCTGCCGGCCCAGGCGCAACGATGCCGCCAGCGAGGTCCCAGGCAGAGCGGCCATGTGCACAATGAAATGGCCTTCGCGAAACTCGGGCAGGAATTCGCCCCCAAAGAACGGCAGCGTGGCCGCCGCCGCCAGGCTCATCACCAGGGCCACGCCGATGACAGTGCGCGGCCGTCCGCTCAAAGTGCCCAGCAAGCGCCGATGACGTGCTTTCATCCAGCGGACGTGCCGAGGCTCTTCCTGGGGGCGGGTCCGCGAGAGCATCGCCAGGCACAGCGCCGGGGTGAGAGTCAGGGCCACGGCCAGGGAAGCCAAAATCGCGAGGATGAACGCGGTCGCCAGGGGCGTGAACAGCTTTCCCTGGATGCCGGTCATGGTCAGGATTGGAAAAAACACCAGCGCCACGATGAAGGTCGCATAAACCACGGCGCTGCGGACTTCCAGCGACGCTTCCAAGACCACTTGAAAAAGCGGACGCGGCTGAGCCCGGGCCAGGTTCTCCCGGATACGCCGCAGAATGTTCTCCACGTCGATAATCGCATCGTCCACCACCACGCCGATGGCGATGGCAAAGCCACCCAGCGTGAGGGTGTTCAGCGAAACCCCGCAGCGATCGAGCACAATGACCGCCGCCAGCAACGACAGCGGAATTGAGCTGAAGGAAATAAAGGCCGTTCGCCAGTCCATCAGGAAAAAGAGCAGCACGACCGCCACCAGGATGCCGCCGATCATCAGCGACTCGTCCACATTCCGAATCGAGGCCTCGATGAAGTTCGCCGGCCGAAACAACCGCGGATGCACGGTGATCTTTTCGGAAGCGAAAGCCGGCGCCATCTCCGCCAGCGCGGTCTCCACCGCCCGCGTCACCTCGATAGTATTGGCGCCATACTGGCTGTACACCTCGAGCACCACGCCGGGCTCGCCCAGGATCAACGCATCGCCAAACTTCGGCTCCGGCCCTTCGACGACCTTTGCCACGTCCTTCAAACGCACGCTCACGCCCTCGTGGTGGGCCAGCACCACTTCGCCGAGTTGTGGCGCCGTGAGAGATTGTCCTTCCGTCCGCAGTACGATTCGCTGGTTGGCGTTATCCATGAACCCCGCCCCGCGCACGGCCGTGGACTGCCGCGCCGCCGCCAGCACGTCTTCCAAGGCAAGGCCATGCTCCATCAGCAGGTTCGGGTTTGCTTGGACCTGGAGCTGCCGCACCTCGCCGAAGATCTCCACTTTGGCGACACCCGGCACTGCCAGAAGCCGCGGCCGGACCGTCCAATCCGCCAACGCGCGCAGTTCCATCCCTGTCCGGTTGGTGGAAGTCAGTCCAAGGTTCAGCACCTTGCTCGTCGAAGAAATCAGCGGCCCCATTTTCGGGGCCTTAACGCGTTGCGGCAGTGAGCCCGCCACTTGGGTCAAACGCTCGCTCACCATCTGGCGGACACGGTAAATATCGGCGCGGTCCCCGAACACCGCCGTGATGGCCGAGAGCCCTTGAATCGATTCGGAACGAAGCGCCACCAGGTCGGGCGCGCCATTGATGCCGTTCTCGATGGGGCGCGTCACCAGCGCTTCCACTTCCTCGGGCGATAATCCCGGCGCTTCGGTTTGGATGACCACTTGCGGGGGCGCGAACTCGGGGAAGACGTCCAGCCTGGCGCGCCGGGCCACATAAAGGCCGTAGGCGACGGCGACGCACGCCAGCACCATGACCACGCCGCGATACCGTAATGAGAATCGAACGATCCGCTGGAGCATCGGGGTTAATCAAACAACTTGATCTGATGTTTTTGCTCCTCGGAAATGAGAACCTGCGCGCCCTGGACAACCACCCGCTGGTTCGCAGCTACCCCCGTGCTCACGAACCACCCGTCCTCCACGCGATGGTCGAGGGCTATTTCCCGGCGCGTGAAGGTGTCCTCACCGGTTTGCAGATAGACCCAACCCCTGCCGGCGTGCCGCACCACCGCGGAGTCGGGAACGATACAGCCGCTCACGGGTTCGCCCTCGAATTGGAGGTAGCCGCTCGCCGCACTTCCCGGAGCGAGTCGCTGGGAATTCGTTTTGACGAGAAACAAAAAGCCCTGACCTTGCATCTGTGGGTCAACATTCGGCGCCGGCCCCAGCCATTGCGCCGGAATGGGAAGGCCTTCAACGGATGCCAAGACGATTCGCGCGCCGGCGGGGGTCGCTTTCGGCATTTGGCCCGCGGGCAGGTCAATCCGCACCAACGCGCTCTCCAGCGAAGCCAGCGACCGCACAAAAACCGCGAGGTCCGGCTGCTCCGCAATCGCCGTCCCCCACGCCGACACCAGCCGGAGATGTATGGATTCCACGGCAATGTGATCGCGTCGCGCAGTCGCTTCCACCGCTTGCAGCGCCCGGTCGGAAGCATTCGCCTGGTCATTGAGCCGCTTCACTCGCTCGAATTCCTTCTCTGACGCCGCCAGGGCAGCCTGAGCGGAAGCCAACTCCGCCACCCACGCGACGAGCGGCGCGGGATCCATCGTGCGCGCAAATCCTCTTAGCTCCGGGCGGAATCTGGCTGGTCTGAGCGGTTCGGCACGCAACGCGATTCTTGCCTGAGCTTCTCGCTCCAACGCCAGGATGGTTTCGCCGTTCGCGCCGGACTTGACGCGTGATTTCGCCACGACGGCCTGGTCGCGTTCCGCATGAGCCTCTCGTTCCTTGCTCGTTTCCAGATAGGCGAAGATCAAGCCGCCGACCACGCCCGTCGCGATGAGCAGAACCAGAAAAGTTCTCAGCGTCTTTTTCATTGAGTGACGGGCCTATGGTGTTGCTCCCGGCTCTCAAAGTCCAGTTCAACTCAAAGGCTGACCGGCTTATGTGTTGGGAGCGGAAGACAACTGGCCGGGCGGGCGAGGTCCACGCGACAACGGCAGCACCGCCCGGGGTGCCTATCCTGGTCAGACTGCGGGGCCGAATCGTTGCCACACGGCGAGATCCGGTTCGCAGCGGAGCGCCTGGAGGCACTTGGCATTCCAATGGGGAATGGCAAACGAATCCGGGGGAGATTTGCGAGTCGCGACCTGGTCGGCGATATCCAGGAGTTTGCCGCCCGGCATCTCGGGCATGCGGTGGTCGGATAACACCAGGTCCGGCGGCTGGGCTCTCACCGCCGCCAGCACGGCGGCGGCACTGGTAAAGCCCTCCACGCGCCAAGCCGGATCAAGGCTCTGCAATGGAAACTTTCGTGGTTCGTCACGCCGGACAATCATACCCGATGCCAAATTGGCGGCCAGAGGAAAATGGGAGGCGCGAATGCGCGAATGGGGCGCACCGCCCCTGTGCGCTCGTCGTAACTGTTCAGGTGGGGCAGACCTCTGGTCTGCCGGTTAGCCGGGCCTCTGGCCCGGTGTTCCGACCGCGCCAGGTTCACGGAGCCGGAGGCTCCGTGAACTGGCAGACCGGAGGTCTGCCCCACACCTGAACAGTTACGCCGACGTTAAGTCACATATCGTCTTGTTTATCTGACACTAACAAACCGCTTCTGCTATTTGTGTGCCGCCCAAAGGAGCGGCAGCGGCAGGCCATGCAGGTTGGCGACAAACGGAATGACTTCAGTTCCGGTGTAAAGCACCACTCCGCGAAGCCAACGTTTGCCCGCCACCTTGGCCATTGCTTGCAAACCCCGAACGTCGTTTCCGCGCACTGTGGCGCCAGCTTTTATTTCCAGGACTGAAACCAGGCCCTGCGGCGCAGTTGGGTGTTGCGGTCGGATGATAATCAACCACGATGTGGATGATAATCAACCACTTTTTGGTTGCAGGGCAGGCCACGGGCGCATCCCGGCCTTGTCGAGCGCGGCAGGCACCGCGGCGCGAAAACCGTTAAAACGCGCCACCCCCTCCAATTTTCAAGCCTCGCCAACTGAAATGAGCATCTCCTTCTCCAAGGCTGGATGCACAAAAAAGCGCGCATCGGCGCGCAAACGTGCGATTTCCTCCCGCAACGACGCAATGTGGCCGGGAAGATCAATTCGCCGAATTGCTCGCGCAGCAAATCGAGCCGATCGAGGATCGCCAGATTGGAGAGTGGCGAGGTGTTACTCACCACGAGCATACTGGAGGTCGGTCTTCAGATCCTCTGGTGTGTAATGTCGGGGAATATTGCGGCGGGCCAGTTCATCGCCCAATTGAAAACGGTCCAGCCCGGCCAGTTGAGCCGCTTTGCCGAGGGCGAGGCGGTTTTGAGCGTACAGAGCGCACGCCAGTTCAATCCGCAAATGGCGCGGCACATCGGCCGCGGGCACGTGCAGCGCCTCGGCGAGCAGTTGTTCGCGAATCTCAAGCGTGACGCTCATATTTCATTGCTCACAATCATGTCGTTTGCCGCCAAGAAGTATCGCCGGAATTCGGCCAAAAGCCAAGCGGGGAGGACGTGCGTCTAAACTCACGCTCTGCTCGCACCCGGTGATCCTCGCGGATGATGGTGCGGCAGGGGCAGGCCGAGGCCTTCCTGATTCCCGCGGCGCAGGCGGTCGACCCGGAATGGCCGGAGATCATGGCGGCAGTCTGGAGGGCGCAGAAAAAGCCGGGGCCAAAGCACCCAAACCCGATTTTGAAGGAAAGAAGAGCCCGCAACTATGCCGCTCGTTCACGCTGACACGTCCGCCCTGTTCGCGCTTTTCCACCCCAAGGATCAGTTATTTGGCTTGGACAAGTTTTAGACGTGCGACGAGGAGCAGTCGAAGGCCGCCGGAGCGGCAGGGCTGCAGGTCCGTTTGTTTGCCCTTCGAGCTCCCTCAACCTGCGCTCCGCAGAAAGTTCAGTTCCTCGGCCCCGTCTTCTCGGCGCCGCGACTCCATCCGCTCCCCAAACGCCCGCCGCCGTCAATGCAGTAGTACGATCTGATTAACCGACCCCTTCATGGGCGTGCCTCACGGTGCAACCGCGGCGCGATAGAATCGTAGCGAGAAGAGGTCCGCGTTCGATTCGATAAACTCGAACGGCGCGGGGTTCGTCGCCACAGGAATCCACACGGGGCCTGCAAGGTTGGTGGCAGCGTACACAACGTAGCTTGTCCCTGCGCTGCCTGTTACCGTGCAACGGAACTGATGGTTAGTGAAGGACAGGAGGGAGAACGCCGGTGCGAGAGCGGGCGTCAGCACTTCGGTAATCGTGCCTTGCAGGGCAAGGTCGGGCGCAGTCGTGCGGAGGCTGTTGTAAATATACCAGGTACCTCTGGAACTCGTGCCGCCAAAGTTCACAATCCGGAAGGTGACATTGGTGTTGGGGCCGACGTTCTGCAAGGCCGCGAACCCCGCGAGATCAATCGCGCCGATGGATGCCCCCGCGCTGACGGTCGGGTAGGAAAGATTCGCGATGTCAATGAATTCGCCCGAACCAACTTTGAACTGCAGGACGCCATTCGGCGGGCCGGTCGGGGAACGGTAGTAATCGAAGCGAGGAATGCTTAGAAAGGAGACTTTGTAACCGCTGTTGGCCGTGATGGTGAAGGTGACAAACTGGCCGGAAACGACGGCGGCAGCGGCGCTGGGACTGCTGAACGCCACCCCGCCCCAGCCGCCAGCGGCAGCTGTGTAGCTGGTGCTCACGCCAGTGCCGCGCGTCAGACCGACGACGGAAAGGTTCGCGGCGTTGGTGGTCGCGGTGAACGGAGAAGGGCCATAGTTGTTCACGCCACCCGGCAGCCCGCTGACATCCCAGGCCGCGAGCGTGCCAGTATAAACCGTGCCGCCGTTATTCAGCACTGTGAAGGTGTTTGTGCTGATGGCGGTGCCGCTGGGCGTGGTGACGCTGATAAAACCGGACCCGGCATTGGTCGGCACGGTGGCGGTGATTTGTGCGCCGGAGTCCACGGTGAAGGCCGCGTTTGCGCCGTTGAAGGCCACGGCTAAAGCTGTGGGGAAGTTGGTGCCGGTGATGACGACCGTACTGGAAGTCGCGCCGCTCGTGGGCGAGAAAGCCAAGATGGTTGGCGGCGGATTGGTCTGGCCGTCCACTTTGGCACGCAAGGCGGCGGCGACATCGGCGGGTAATGCGGTAAAGAAGGTCAGGCTGGTGTCCACCTGAATTTGATTGCCGGAAGTGATGAAGTTTTGCCAAACGCCGCTAACGCCGTTGGTGTTGGGAACCTTGATTGCGATCACGCGGTTGGTGGCGGTGATGCGGTTGGTGGCCGAGCCGTCGCCCGGAGGAACCACCACGACGATTTTCCAAGTGTAGGAGGGAATGGCGACGTAGCCGTTGGTATTGATGCGAGCGCCGGTGAAGCCGCTCGGGCCGCAGATGATGAGCAGTTCGTAGTTGTTGGTCGACTGGACCAGCGAGCGGCAGTATCCCTCGAATGTGGCCCAAACCCCGGAATTGTTGTCCGGCGCCTGCGGCATGATGTTCGACATGTAGAAAAGGAGGGCGTTGTTGTTGGTGGTGTCCGTGCGGTCGGCCGAGGGGCACAAGTGGCCGCGGTCGTAGCCGGAGCCGCTGTATTCACCGGTGCCGACGCGGTAGAAGTTGGGCGGCAGGTCGGTGTCCACGAAGAACACGGGTGAGCGGTCGGCGGAACCGAGGTCAGCAGCGGTGAGGTCCCAGCTCGCCCAGTTTGGCTCGCCCAGATTGTCGCTGTAATCAATGGCCTCCACCGCGCGCTCAAGCAAGTAGTGGTCGTGGTTGTTGGTGTCCGCGCTGGCGCCTGATGGTGATGGGTTGCCTAGTTGCATCTGGTAGGGGGCGCCGATGATGGCCCGGGCGGCAAACGCCACAAGCAACAGGCACAAGGCAAGGTCGCGAGCAGCCTGTGGCTTTAACGGCTTAAAAACGTCTCCAGACACTTGTCTTGTGACTATGTGCCTCTGCCGGGGGCATGGCAAGCGCGAGTTCACCCGCCAAACGCGCCGCGCCGGCCGGCCGAAACAATACACTCTCTCATTAAAGGCCCCCTCGATGCTTCCCAGAGGCCAACAGACGCGCCAGGAACGATTCTGTTGAAACCCGCCCGCCCCGCTGCCCGCATGGCGGACACCATCCCGGCGAGAACCATGTGACAACGACGCCGGAAGGCACTTAGCGATATCAGTTCACCCGCGCAGCGTCAATGACCGGCGGCGCGGGGAAAAACCAATTTCTTATCAGTTGGCAAACCTTCCTGCGGGCGATACACGGCGCGTTAGCTTGAAGAGCCCGGTGCGGGAAAACTGCACGCCGGGATCTGCGAGGGGGGCGCCGGGCAACCGGTGTCCCTACCTCGACATCAGCAGTTAAACACAGGAAGCGGCAGCGGGCGGGCGAGTCCGTTACGCAGTGGTGACCTGCGGCGACGCGATTTGGAGGCTCGAAGCCCGTCGCCGCCGCTCCCGCGTTGCTCTGGCGGAGCGAGCATCGTCAAGGGTGTTGCTTCGGCAACGATGCGTGCCGGGTTTCGGTCGCCAGCATAGTCTTGCTGCCAGATTATGGCAGCGAAGAGAGCAGCGGTGTCCGACCCCGCCTTGGCGGCCGGCTTGACACGGGTG
>Ga0187849_1001196_pt1 | contig 29703 bp, 21 predicted proteins | sample June2016WEW_4_10_2_FD_132412 | JGI IMG/M metagenome (GOLD analysis project Ga0187849, IMG submission 132412) | Peatland microbial communities from SPRUCE experiment site at the Marcell Experimental Forest, Minnesota, USA - June2016WEW_4_100 | ecosystem: Environmental > Terrestrial > Soil >...
GTTCTCGAAATCATCGCGGCTCATCTCATGGTGGGGAAACAACTCGGCGTAAAGCCTGCCGGTGGATTTCACGCCGCCCGCGCGCAGCTCCGCGGCCACGCGCAGCAGCGCCGCGTGCTCCGCCGCCGTCGCGGTGCGGAAGCGTTGCGCGATACTCCCAGCCGGCGCGCAATAGTCGCAGATCCCGCAGGGCTTCTCGCCGTCGGCGAAGTCGCCGAAATGGCGCACCACGCTGGCCATGCGGCACTGATTGCTTCCCGCGTAGCGGATCATGCGCTCAATCTGCTCGCGCTTGTGCTCACCCTGAGCAAGGTAAGGTTCCAGCCAGTCGCCGTGGCCGCGGCTGACGTTTTCGGCGAAATCCACCACCGCGCCGCCGTGTATCCACAACTTCTCCAGAGCTCTGTCAAACACCTCGGGCTCCATGGGCAATTGCTTCTGGAGCTCGCGCTTCTCCTGCGGCTCGAGCTCAAGCAGAGCGAAGATCCTCTCCAGAATCGCCGCGTCGGGATAATCCCGCTCGAAGAAAAAATCGTGCGTGTAGCGGTCCGCATAGGAGTGCATCAGGAGCGCGCGGCTGGGTTTGCCATCGCGCCCGGCGCGCCCGATTTCCTGGTAATAAGCTTCAATGCTCCCCGGCAAGGCGGTGTGGATGACGGTGCGGATGTCGGGCTTGTCAATCCCCATGCCGAAGGCAATCGTCGCCACGATGATCTCCAGCTTGCTGGCGAGGAACTCCTCCTGCACTTGCTTGCGGCGCTCCGCATCCAACCCGGCGTGATAGGCGGCCGCCGCATGGTAGGCGCTGAGCTCGTTGGCCAGGGATTCGGATTGCTTGCGCGTGGGAGTGTAGACAATCGCCGGGCAGCGCTGTGGGTCAGCCAACAGTTCTCGCGTGAGCTGGGAACGTTCCGAGGGGGCAATTTCCACAACTTCAATCGCGATGTTGGCGCGCCGAAAGCCGTGAATGAAGCGCGCCGGCCGCAGCAGTCCCAGTTGCTCGACAATATCATCCTGAACGGGCGGAGTGGCGGTGGCGGTCAGGGCGATGACCGGCGCCGGCCGCAAGTTGGGCACGTACTGGCCCAGGCGGCGGTAATCGGGACGGAAGTCATGCCCCCATTGCGAAATGCAATGCGCCTCGTCAACCACGATCAGTGAAACTTGCCGCTTGGCGAGCATCTCCGGGAAGCCCGTCACGCGCAGCCGCTCCGGCGCAATGAACAGGAATTGCAAGTTGCCGGTCAGGTAGTCGCGGCAAGCTTGGCGCGAGTCCATGCGGCGGCGCCCGGAATGAATGCACTCGACGGCAAAACCGCGAGCCTTGAGCTTGGCCACCTGGTCTTCCATCAAAGCGATGAGGGGACTGATCACCAGCGTTGTCCCGCCGCGCGCGATGGCCGGCAACTGGTAGCACAGGGACTTGCCCGACCCGGTGGGCATGACCAACAACACGTCGCGCCCTTCAATCACCGCCCGGCAAACCGCTTCCTGATTGGGGAGGAACGTGTTGAAACCGAAGGCGCGGTGCAGAAGCTCAACCATGTCGCCGCGGGAAGAGGGAGGGTGACCGGCAGTCACAAGCGGTAATTGCGGTGAAGGAATGGCTTTCTCTGTGGCCTCGCGGCGGGGGGCAGGAGCAATCAAATCGCGCTGGGCCCCCACCTCGCATGAGTTGTTTTCAAGCCCTTTCAACCGCTGCTCCCAAGGTGCATCACACCCCTGTCGCCGCATTGCACGTCCCGCAAAGCGGGATAACGTGAGTAGCCGTAGAACAGATACTTGCCCGACCGCGCCAACGCGAGCGGCTTCTTCCACCTTCTGCCTACTGCCCACTGCCTTCCTACGGCCGTGTCAGGAAGATCGGCAGTCCCAGCTTGCCTTCGTATTTGGGCAGATAGCGTTGGGTGTCGTACATATTCGCGACGTCCACGCGGCGCGGGCCCAGTTTAGGATCGGGGATGGGCTCCATGGCGTAGCACCCCTTGTTGATCGCCGTCATCTGGCCGTGCTCGCCCTTGGCGATGCAATCCATGGCCATGCTGGCGAAAGTGGAAGCCACCAGTTTATCGACGAAGTCCGGGCTGCCGCTGCGCAGTTCGTACGTCAGGTCGCTGACCACCGTCTCCTGTCCGCTCGCCTTCTTGATCGCGTCGCTCAAGTCTTCGCCCACGTTGGCCTTCTTGCGATGGCCGAAGGCGTCGGCCTCGCCGTACTCGTGAATCTCGTAGCCTTCCCACTGGGCGCCTTCCGAAAGGACGACAATGGAATAATTGCTGGGATTTTCTTTCTTATCCTGGAGGAGCAGTTCGATCATGTGCTTCCGATCGAACTTGTACTCCGGAATGGCGCAGCGGATGGCGGTAACATACGCCGTGTAAAGCGCGGTGTAACCGGCGTCGCGGCCGAAGACGCGGAACACCCCGATGCGCTCGTGCGAGCCCACCGTGGTCCGCTGCCGGTCGATGGCGTCCATGGCGCGCGTGATGGCGGTAGAGAATCCGATGCAGTACTCGGTGTTGCGCACATCGTTGTCCATGGTCTTGGGAATGGCGACCACCCTCATTCCTTCCCTGTCGAGCCGCGCCGCGTAGCTCAGTGTGTCGTCGCCGCCAATCGCCACCAGGTAGTCGAGACCCAGCGCGCCGATGTTCTTCAAGACTTGCGGGGTGATGTCGTAGACGACCGACGTCACACCCTTCTTGGTGCTCTCCACCTTGGGAAAGTCAGCCCCCGCGCAAACGGCCGGAAGTTTTTTCATCTTCTGCGGATTGGTGCGCGAGGTGTGCAGGTACGTGCCGCCCGTGCGATCGATGGTGCGGGTGTTGTCACGGTCGAGGGGGAGAATGTAGTGCGCACGGCTGGCTGGGTCGTTCAAATCAACGTGCGTCAGGCCTTCCCACCCGCGCCGGATGCCGACGACCTCGCAGTCAGCGTCGCTGGCTCGATAAACCACTGTCTTGATGACGGAATTCAGGCCGGGAACGTCGCCGCCACCCGTGAGTATCCCAATACGTTTTGCCGCCATGAGTGCTCCTTTGAATATGAAGGTTAGGTTTCCCCCAAGTTCATGAATTCCTGCCACCGGGGAATGTAGAAGTTTACACCGCGGCGGGCCGTTTGGGAACCGGGAGCGAGTCCACGGGTCCCCAGCCGCTTGACCACGGTGTCGATATGGGGTTACACTTGTTTGCCAGTGCGCCTGTAGCTCAGATGGATAGAGCGGTTGCCTCCGGAGCAACAGGTCGCAGGTTCGAATCCTGCCAGGCGTACCATTTCATTCAACAGCTTACCGGCCGCCTCATTTTGGTGCACTGCGATTTGGTTACCCATTTGGTGCATATCACCCTCCAAAACAGGTGCTTTTCCACTGGCAGGCTCAGGCAAGGGTGCCGCAATCGAATCTAAGGCGGCGCGCTGGGCGGCCATCCGGGGATGCGAGTAATGCTCCAACATCTGGCGCGAGGCGTGCCCGGCGATGCTCATGACGGTCTGGTCTGAAGCCTGAGACTCGGCCAGCTTGGTGATGGCAGTAGGGCGAAGATCGTGGAAGCGAACCTTGAACCCGGCGCGCTTGCAGGCATTCCGCCAAGCTGTGCGCCAGCCCTTGGTAGGCCGCAAGGGTTCAACCCACCTTGACTCGCGCCAGGGGAAAACGTAATGCCCTGGTTGGCGGTTCGGGAACCGGCTTCCCCAATCGGCCAAGGCCTTCACGGCGGCAGCATTTAAGGGAATCACTTGCCCTGTCCCTGCATCCGTCTTTGACTTGCCAACCGTCAACATTCCCTGGAACAAGTCCTCCTGGCTCCATCGAAGGTTATGAATCTCGTCTTTACGCATGGCGGTATTGAGGGCCAGCACGGTGGCGGAGAATGCGGGCATGCACGCGGGTGAAGAACAGGCAGGCGGGCAGCCCGAACTCCGTCACCTGATAGCGATGTGTCCTCGGGATCCGTTCGATGAAACTATGCAGGCGCAGCCGCCTGAGGTCGTACGTCATCCGGCCGGGGGTAATGGATTCGGGCGGTTGCCCGGTGAGCGCGGCCACATGCTCGCGCAAGTCGCGGTGAGCGAAACCGCACGGCAGGAGACGGAACAAGACCCAGGCGGTCCACAGGACCAGCACGCGGGGATCGGTGAAGCGCAGGGCGGAAGCGCGCTGCCCCTTCACCTCCCGAGGACCGTTGACTTGCTGGAACGCTTCTTCTCCTAACCGGCAATCGTGGCTGGGACATTGGACTCCGATCAAACGTCGGTTGGCGTGAAAGCCGAGCTGTCGCAGACGCGGCAGATTGCCCAGCCGCTTGGCGCAGGAGAAGTCGCTGGGCATCCTCCGTGCCCTTGCATCCCGCGGGCAGCGCCCTTCATCTCGCGCGAGTCAGTCGGTTCGCCGGCTGTCCCGGAAGTTCCCGGTCAGGAGTAAAGATCTTGTGTCCAGAGAGCTCGGGAAGGTTTCCCGCAGCGAGGACTCGATTTCCCCATGGTCGAAATCATCAAGGCGCTCACGCAAGCTGAGCTGAATGTGCTCGGCCATGGCACGCATCGCACGTTCCGGGTTCTGTTCTGCAATGGCACGCACCACTTCGGAATGCCGACGGTGAATGTCTTCGAGCAGCGCCCCCGTGTGGCCGTGGCGCCGAATCGCAAAAATCCGGATCAGCAAGCGAGTTTCGTTCACGACTTTGAGGATGCGAGCGTTTGCCGCCAAGCGCATCAGGTGGGAGTGAAAGGCAAGGTCATGGGCCGCGAAGCGGCGCATTTGCTCCTGGTCCAGCTCCGGGCCGCCCGCTCGATCCAAATCGTCTTTGAAGGTTAGGATCGCATCCGTCAGAGCCTGCAACTTGTCGAGATCCGCCTGGTGGAAAGGATGGCGTGCTGCCTTGCCCACCGCATAAACCTCGAGCGCCTCGCGCAACTCATATAATTCAATGATGTCTTGGCGAGTAAGGCTTGCGACAGCAGCCCTGCGGTTTGGGCTCTGCTCGATTATGCCTTCTGCGGCCAACTGTCCGAGGGCTTCGCGGACGGGGGTGCGACTAACTCCCAACTCCTTGGCGACGGAGAGTTCGGAAATGGCGTCACCGGCGCCGAGTTCACCGGAGGCAATTTTCCGTCGAATAAACAGGCAAACTCTTTGGCGAACTGAAGTGCTGTTGTCGCGGCCCTGGGAGGCCGGCTTCTTGCTCATAAGGTCAAATCTCCTGAATCAAAGTAGGATGCTCCCGGTGAGGGGAGGCCCTCCTTTTAATTCGCACGTTCAGTATAAGCTGAGACACGAAAATTCAAAACAAAAAATTTTTGTTGACACTTGCACACAACTGTGTACAATCCCGATGAATAGGGTGACTTGACCTATGCTTGTCACGCTTTTGGACGTGCCGAATTTCACCTCGTCAGTTCCGCCACGCAGTCGCCGGGATATGAATGCAACACTATCAACCATAATGGCTCTATTGCGTCGGGGTGAGGTGTACCCCATAGGGTCTTGGGTCAGATTTCTTATTTGAGAAAGGGGACAACGATATGAAAAGTCTTAGGTCTAGTTTTTTGATAGTTCCTCTCTTGGTGCTATGGGTGGCCACTTCCCTGTTCGGACAAGGCAGCGGTCTTAGCGGCGCCATCAACGGCTTCGTGTCTGACCCCTCGGGCGCTGCCGTCGCAGGGGCGTCGGTCAAGGTCATCAACGTGGGCTCGGGTGCAAGCTTTACCGCTGCCACCACCAGTGACGGCTTTTACACGATGCGGTTCCTGGTTCCCGGCACCTATCGAGTGGAGGTGTCGCAACCGGGCTTCAAGACCCTGACGGTGCAGAACGTCCTGGTGCAAACGGCGTCCACCCCAACGGTGAATGCCAAGTTGGAGTTGGGGGCCGTAGCACAGTCGGTCACCGTCACGGCCACAACCTCCCTCCTGGAGATGCAAAGGGCCGACACCGGGACCACCGTCGAAAACAAACTGGTTGACATGACGCCGGAGAATCAGGGTACTCTCACCCAGATTTACTATGAAACTCCCGGGGTTCAGCCGGTAAGGAGCAGCAGGGGCTATACTGCTGGGGGCGTGGGCGACGGAAGTCAATTCAGTGTCAACGGCAGCGCCGCCAACATTACCCAGGGTGGTTGGCATGGAACTCCGAACAACGTGCTGGTGGACGGCGTGAGTGCCCGCGAATCCGGCATTTTCAGCGCCGATATTTTCTATAACCCCAGCGAAAATGCGACCGCCGAGCTGAAGGTGGTCTCCCTTCCCTTTAGCGCGGAGTACGGGCACACGATCGGGGGGGCCATTATTGTCACCACCAAATCCGGCGGGAACCGCTGGCACGGCAGGGGCTTGGAAGAGGTGCAGCCTGCCGGGTTGAGAGCGAACAACTTCACAAACAACTATAGTGTCCCCCTGGTGCCGAGGCCCCCCGGCAGTGTGAACCACGAAGTCGGCTATCTGGGCGGGGCGATCAAGAAAGACAAGCTCTTTGTCTTCGGCGATGCGGAAAATTGGTACAATACCTCGGTCACGAGCTCCTACATGGGCTCGGTTCCCACCGCCGCGATGCGCCAAGGCGACTTCACCCAACAATATTACAACAGCGGCACGTCGTCGGCCCCCGTGGCGTCGATGGTAGCCATTTATGACCCCTTTTCGTGCGCCACTTACAATACGGGGGGCGTGTGCCAAGCCCGATACGCAATTGGGCCGACGGACCCACACTTCACGACTTCCGCGAACGTGATTCCGTACAGCGCATGGTCACCCGTTGCCCAGGCCCTTTTCCCCTCCGGCAGCCCGCAAAAGTACTTCCCCCTGCCGACGGGGCTGGGCGCCGCGATCGGATCGACGGGAAAATACGTTACCATGACCAACAATTTTATTCCGCCGCCGAGTGGATGGAGCGTGAATCGATACTATATTGGGCGCATGGACTACGACATTACCCCCAGCACCCGGATTATGACGCGTTATATTCACACTTTGTTTTATCAGTTGGATCCGCAGTTCTATCCCGACCTTGGTTTTCAACCGGCCGATAACAACTTTCCCTATATCCGCCAAGGGGACAGTGGCGGTCTAGAAATCACGCATACCTTGTCCCCCACCAGCGTCCTGAGCTTCACCGTGGGCTTTTGGCGGTTCTCGGATTTTGGTTCGAACGCCTATCGCAGCGACTACAATCAGCAGCAACTCAATTTCAGCCCGACCTTCGTCGCCCAGTCCGCAACGGACGCCGCTATACCCGTAATTACCTTCACCGGGGGAAGCAATAAGGGCGGCACCGCGTGGACGGGTATTGGCACGGGAACCGGCACTTACAACCCCGCCCAGACCACCCAGTTCTACGGACTTTGGTCAAAATCAATGGGCCGGCAGACCCTCAAGGTGGGCGCTGAACTCGTCAACGAGCGCGCGTATAATCGAAACGGTGGTAATACCGCGGGGGCTTTCAGTTTTGATCCCGAGGGCACCGAGCTAGTTCCTCTTAAGACTACCCCGCTCGGTCAGGGCGACTCGTTTGCGTCCTTCCTGTTGGGGGTAAGCAACAGCCTGTCGATCGCTAGAAACGTAGAGCTGGCGCGCCAAGCCTGGACGACGGGCGCCTACTTTCAGGACGATATCAAGGTCTCACCCCGGCTGACGATCAATGCGGGCGTGCGTTGGGATTGGACCGGAGCCCTCACCGACCGCCACAACCTGATGAGCGGCCCCTTCAACGCGACCGTGGCGAGTCCCATCGCCGCCGCCGTACAGGCCGCCGCCGGCGCCTCGAATTGTGCCGCCTGCGTGAGCGGGTTGGTGGGGGGCCTGACTTTCCCGGGCGTCAATGGCTTGTCGCGCTCTCCGTATGACTCAACCTTCCGCAGTTTCCAACCCCGGCTCGGCTTCGCCTATCAACTGTCGCCGAAGACCATCATCCGTGCGGGCTGGGGAATGTTTGTTACAAATATGGAGTACGATCCCGGCTCCACCGGATTCAGCGTCACCACCACCGGGACGGAGTACAGCCCGACCGACCTGCCGCTGAACCTCCTTGCCAATCCCTTCCCGAATGGACTGCTGGCGGCAACAGGATCATCGCTGGGCCTGAGTACGGCGCTGGGCAGCTCGATCTCCTTTACGGACCCGCACGCGCGGCCGCAGCAGGCGCAAATGTTCAACTTCAACGTCCAGCGGCTGTTATCGCCGAACACGGTGCTGACCGTCGGCTACGTTTACAACCGCGGAACGAATCTCCCCATCAGCCATAACCTTAACCACATGACGCAGACCCAACTGAGCGCTTGCCTGGCGGCGCCCACCACCTGCACCACTCCCGTCACCAATCCCTTCTATGGCATCCTCCCCGCCAGCTCCGGCAGCGGTCTGGGCGCAAAAACCATTGCACAGTCCACGTTGTATAATCCCTACCCGCAGTTTACCTCGGTCACGGAGGCTGCTAGCCCGCTGGGGGACTCCGAATTCCACGCCCTCCAAGCCACGCTGATCCGTCACTTCACCCACGGGATTAGCGCTACCGTCGGATACACGAACGAGAAATGGGCGGGTCACAATTTCTTCGCGAATCCCACGGATCCTGCGCCCCAGAAGGACATCGGCTGTTTTGATCGGCCCCAAATGCTCCAGGCCAACTGGGTCTACGAGATCCCCATCGGGCGGGGCCACTATCTCGGCGGTAATATGCCCCGCTGGGCGAATGCCATCCTGGGCGGCTGGCAGCATAACGCCGTGTTCTTTGTCTGGGAAGGCATTCCCTGGAATTTCCAGAATAACCAAGCCCAGCCGCTCGCGGGCGTCCCCAAGTATGCTAGCCCGCGGAGTACAGACCATTGGCTGAATCCCGCGGCCTGGCAGGTGCCTACTTATTCTTCCCAGTTCCCGAATGTTACCTGGAGCGTCATCGACGATCATGTTCGGTTACCGCGATACCACCAGATGGATCAGGGCATTCAGAAGAGCTTCAAGGTTAAGGAACGGGTCACTGCGATGCTCCGGGTCAGTTTTTGGAACAGCTTCAATACCCCCGACTGGGCTAATCAGTCGAATTTTAGCGGTAGCGTATCGAATCGTTCGAATTCGGCTTTTGGGGAGATCACCCCGACTGTTGGCTATTCAAACAATCCGCGCCTCGGTATCCTCGAGGGACGGGTCGATTTCTAGTCCCAGACCACTTAGCGGGATTCTTAACGGCAACGCCAGTTAACCACTGGCCCAACGCAAATAGCTCGAAGACGATAGACGGTTAAAACGCGTGACATCCTCCCGTAAGGTGGCTGGTGACAGCCCACCCCAAGGGAGGATGCCATGCCCCCCTATAAATTTGAAAAGAGTCGTACGCTTCTTCCACCGGAGAGGCGCTGAGGCGCAGAGGTCTGAAAACAAAGAGGCATTTCTCTGCGCCTCAATGGCGAAAACTGTACTTTTTTACAGCTTCTTGCGCCATAGGCTACAATCTGTCGGCCCTGAGGGGCCTGAGCACGCGCAGCCAGTAATTCGGACAATTAGACCCCCCAAAAAAAGATTTTCCCCTCCCGGCAGGAAAGAGCCGACCTAAAGGTCGTTTCGGCACTACTCACACCGCCATTTCAACCCTAAAATACGACCCGGAAAAGGCGGCAGTTGGCGCTACCGTACTCCAAGGCGCCTGCGGCGCGGGGAACGGCGGTTTCTTTCACCCTTCGACATCGTGGACGGGGGCAAAGCCCCAGCGCGCAACTTAGCGGGCAAGGTCATTTCACGCCACGACGAAGAATGCGCCTGAGATTGGCAGTTCGCGCGCGCCCTTCCCGACAACCCTCAGGCGCCACGCCCCGCGGTGCATTTCGCCGATCCTTCTCTGTAATGCCCCTGCTTACGCCAGGCGGCGGAATCCCGTATGGGCTATGGGCCCTTTCAATCGCTGCGCTACATCGTTTTGATTCAAGGCTTCGGCGATTTCGCCAAAGGCCTCGTCAACAGCCTCCAGATAGCTTCTGACATGATCAGGCTGATGGGCATGGGCCGCATAAAAAGCGTTGGTTGCCAGGAAGCCCTTTCCCAGCATGATCTGGGTGAAGAGCGTACGTATTGTTTGGCCATCCTGATAATTGAACGAAAAATGAGAGAGCGGTGGCATGCCACTCACCGTGATCGCCAATTTGGCGCGAGTCGCGGCAGCGCGCCAGCCCGATTGGATTTGGGTCCCTATGGCGATCAAGTGGCGTGCCACATCAAGCCGTCGATGCTTGCGAATGGTCGCTAGCGCCGCGGCTGGGCCGATCCTTTCAGTCCAGTAGGTACTGCTGATGAAAGTGCTTTGAAAGGCTTTCATCACATCCGCAATTCCGATAATGGCTGCCATCGGATATCCGTTGCTCATGGCTTTGGCAAAGACTGCCATGTCCGGAACGATCCCGTAATGAAGGTGTGCCCCTCCGGTTATCAACCGCCATCCGGCGGAAACTTCATCAATGATCAGAACCGCCCCAAGGCGCGAGGCGATACTCCGAATGCTCTCGAAGAAACCCGGTTGAGGCTCAACATTCCTGATGGGTTCCATCACGATGGCCGCCAGTTCGTTCCCGTTTTCGGACACGATCTCTTCCAGTTCCTCGAGATGGTTATAGCGAAAAGGGAGGGCTGTTCCCAGCAACCCGCGAGGCACACCCGCGGGCGCCAAGCCGGACAGCAGATGTCCATCAAGAGCGGCGTCGTCAGCAAGGTTGGCGGCAAGGTACCAATCATGCCATCCGTGATACCCACAGAATGCGATCTTATCTCGCCCCGTGCTGGCGCGCGCCACGCGCACGGCAACCGCCAAGGCTTCGCCTCCACACCTCGCGTATCGCGCCATGCTCGCCCACGGATGCAGTTCGCATAGCAACTCAGCCAGTTCCACTTCTTCCGGGCAATTTAGCGTGGTCATAGACCCGGAATCAATTGCCGCATGCACAGCTTTGTCCACATCCGGATCTGCATACCCCAGAATGCAGGCGCCAATCCCCATGTAAGCCATGTCAACGTACTTCCTGCCGTCGAGGTCCCATACTTCGACCCCTTTTGCCTTGGCGTAGTAGCTCGGCCACTGCTCCGGCAGAAACATTTCGGGCCGCTTGGAAAGCAACTGTGTGCCCCCTGGAATCATCCTTCGCGCTTTCTGGTACATGTTTTGACCTGTTGAAGCCATGAACCCATCTCCTTAAGAGTCATGCTGGAAACGCCTCGTGCGACCTTGCCGGGCGTGAGCAAGAGGTTGCCGGCCGAACCAGGGATGATTTTCAGCAACGAGCTCTGTGGCGCGATCGCAAAGCCTCATGGACTTTGGACCACGAGTCACATTCAGTTCTGCCCTTCGGTCAAAAAGATAAGGCCACGCTTCGTCCGAGGCTCCGGCGATCAGACTCCGACTCCCAGCATTCGACGCGCATTGTTATAGAAAATGTCCTCGATCTGCGAGTCGCTCAGCCTCATCCTCCTGGCAGCAAGCTTCAGAGCTCGCAATGACTCATGCCCGACAAAGAGCGGTTGAATCTTACCGTAAGACGCGACTGTGTCCCAAGCCAAGGTGTCTTCATAGAGCCAAAGAAAACTATCGCCAATCGCTACGCAACGTCCTCGCAGATGGCTGACGGGAAAATCCGACCCCCACATAAGACGGTCGTGTCCCAGCGCTTCAACGATCGCCTCGAATCCACCGGCTTCCGTAACTGCGGAAGAGTCACACCACAGATTGCGCAGTCCGCTCAGGGTATGGATTCCCTCGATGGTGTGGAAAGGATTAAATCCGCGCGCGGCGTGAGCGAGAATCAATTTGATGTTGGGATACTTCTCGCAATAGTAGCGAATCTGGTCCTGGTTAGCCGGATCTGCTATCGCCCGTGCCTTCACAAGATGTAAGGTGATGGCAAGCCCTTCTTCATGCGCAATGCGGACGTGTTCTTCGGCCAGGTAGTCCCTGACCTCCGCATTCCATGTATCTTTTCTATGGGAGAATGTGTGATAGACCTTTAGGCCGACAAACTTGTTTCTTCTCACTTCTTGCCTTACCAGCTCCGGATCTTGATTTGGCGAGACGATGAGTGACCCTCGCGAGCTCTCACTTTTGTCCAGCTCCTGCGCCACAAATTGGTTGGACGCATTGCGCCACTCCTCGCTCAAGCCCACACCAAAGAAGAGGCCGGAGAGCTTCCGCCCAGGAATGAGCCATTCCATTTGCCGCCTGAATTCCCCAAGCGAAACAACCGCCGGGCCTTTGTCGACGGGGCTCTCAGGACCCCAATGAGCCAACTCATAAAGGTGTGCATGAGCATCGAAAATCTGCTCGGGTACGAAGCCCTCGAGTTCTTTGGCAAAGAACTCACGATCGTCGTCACGAACCTCCCATGTCTTCGGCATGTTACCCTCGCTGGTAATCGTTCTGCCTTTCCCTGAGCGTCTGTGGGGAATGAGGTTTCTTCAACGAAGCATCAATGATTGACCGACGGTATCGTTTTGCCAAGTGGTTGACTCTACTTACGGAAAAGTCTATCTCTGGCAAACTCCCAGGGGCGGCCAATCGTGAGATTTCAGGGCCTTCCCTCGACGCCGACCTGGCTGCTGGTCTCTTCACCCCTGTCGGTCTCAGAGTCCGATCGGCCTCAATACTTGCCGAACTTCTCGACGAGGTCCCGCATCATTTCGATGCGATATTCCGGCGTACCGGGAGGCACTTGATCCCCGGCAGCGGCAATCAGGCGCGGGCTCGTTTTGCGAATCGCCAGCCAATCAAGCACGGATTTTCGGAACTCATCGTCGCTGTGAATTTCCGTCCACACAGCAGGTGGAACGCCGCCTGACAGAATAAGGCCGGGCCCGGCTTCTTCCCGACACTCTTTGGGTCTGAGATCACCCCCGGGATATGGCGTTACCGCATCGATGCAGTCCGCTCCAATTTGTGCGAACTCCCGCAAAAGGCCGCGTAGTCGACCGTCCACGTGCACAGCACTATACTTGCCTGCCGATTTGATCCGCCTGAAAGCTTCTCGATAGAACGGTGCTGACCATTGGCGGAAAAATCGTGGAGACTGGATATCACTGCTGAAGTTGTCACCCATGAAGATGACTTCGCCTGGGCACTGGCAGAGCATTTCGATGCTGGTGAGGAGGTTTTCGTTGATGGCGGCAACGACGTCAGCCATCGTCTCGGGAATGTCGGCAGTGGCGTGAATCGTCCCTTCGATGCCCATCCACAAGCTCAGCAGGAACCCCATCGCGCTGTACGTCGATGGCATATAAAGCACCCCGAGATGGTCGACGGCGTGTTGCCATTTCTCAAACCGGTCAAAGGCCGGAACAAATCGGGCACGAGTCATCGCGTATTCAAACACGCGCAAGTCCTGTTCCCCGCATATACCCCATTTTGAGATGCCCCAGGAATAGCTCTGCTCTTCCCAACGCCGTCTGCGCTCGATAGTCCCTAGGGGTGTCTCCATGCGCCAAACAATTTCGAGTCCGCCAGCAGAGAGCTCGTTGCTCACTGTGTTGACGACATCATTCGGGTAGACAATGTCGTAACACGATGTGAGGTTGGCAAGGTAGAAGCCGGCACCGGCTTTTTTGTGGTACTCGATCAGTGGAAGATCGGGTTCGATAGCCGAACTGGAGAGGTCGAATGGAATCTTATGCTTTTGGTTGAACCAGTGCGATAAATCCAGGAAGAATGGGACGCGATCTGGAGTTTCTCCCCGATAAACAGCCAACATTCGCTCGCGCTCTGTCATGCCCGACTCTCCGTGAGGTGCGCCTCTGATTCGAGCAGTTAGGATCTGATCTTTCCCTAGAGTCGAACGTTTCGACCAAATATGGCGAAGGTCGTAGTCGCAGTCAAGTAATAAACGTCAGTCGAAGTGGTTGCCGGAGAGGAAGGGGCATGCCCCGGAGCCGGGGGCTTTTTTTTAGCGATGCTTTTCTTGCAGGTTTGTCGCCACACGAACCGTGCCCTTACTCCAACACAACCCAATAGACCATCATTCAGACCATATCTTGTTCGGATGCGAATGGCCGTCCTGCGATTTGACACGGTGAAATGCACGATTATAATGTTCAGTTCATGAGAATGTTTTATTCTACTCACGAACCCCGAGGCGACCTCGATTCCCCATGATCGTTCGAACGTCTTTGCTAACTGCGATCAGGAAGTGAAAACACGCGGATTGTCGCCACCGGGATTTGTGGATTGAACGGCACTGCAAGGAAGGGATCAAGACCATGAGCACTGCCTACACAGGAAGCTCAATTGAATGGGCCAAAGTTGATTTGAAGAGGGTTCCCCACATCGTCAGTGGAGAGGTGCCAGGGCTGCGGTCAAAGGAAATGCACCGGCGCGCCGCAGCGATTATGAAGGGCTACTCAAGCCAGGTCACGCTCTTTCCGGTAGTATTTGAAAAGGGTTATGGGTGTACGCTCACTGACGTGGATGGAAATGTTTATTTGGATTTCTCATCCGGGATCTATGTGGCCACGTTGGGTCACTGTCATCCCAAGGTTACCACGGCGGTGCAACAAGCCGCCGGCCAGTTGATGAACTGCCATGATTTCACGACACCTGTTAAGGTCAGGCTGCTCGAAAAGCTGAAGCAGGTTCTGCCCGGCGATTTGGCAGGGGTGCAATTGTACGACAACGGGACGACCGCCGTGGAGGCTGGATTGCGAGTGTGCCGCGCCGCAACGCGAAAGCACGAATTCCTCTCGTGCTTTGGTGATTTCCATGGCAAAAGCGGCCACGCTGTCAGTTTGGCACGCATGAAGGCAGTGAATGGGGCCACTCGAGCCGCTGGTTTTTACATGCTACCCCGTCCCAATCCGTACCGGCCTCTGTTCAAGAAGGCCAACGGAGTCATTGATACGGATGCGTACTTTGCGTTCTATAACGAATTCATCGACGAGGCGACGACCGGGCAAGTGGCAGGAATCGTCCTGGAGCCCATTCAGGGGTGGGCGGGATCAATCTTCCCGCCGGACGATTTCTTCCCCAAACTGCGCCGCTGGTGCGATGCGCGCGGGATCCTCTTGATGGCAGATGAAGTTCTGACGGGGATGGGGCGGACGGGGAAGCTGTTAGCGATGGAACACTGGAACACTTTGCCGGATGTCGTGACCTTGGGCAAGGGCTTTGGCAACGGATTCCCGGTCACGGCAATGGTGGTGCGGGAACCTTTTGCCAGCGCCGTGGAACACATCAGTGCTTCGACAAGTTACGGGGGGAACCCTATGGCGTGCGCCGCGGCTTTGGCTTCTATCGAGGCCATTGAAGAAGAGGGGTTGCTTGAGAATGCCCAGCGGCTGGAAGGATACTTTGTCAAGCGTTTGGCCCAGATGATGGCTGACCACCCCATCATCGGGGATGTGCGATGCAAGGGGTGCCTGATGGGTATCGAATTGGTGAAAGACCGCACGAGCAAAGAACCCTTTGCCGAAGCGGGCCAGTTTATTTACAAGGAAGCGTTCCGAAATGGCTTGGCCTGGATTCCGGCAGGCCACATTCTGCGCATGAGTCCCCCGATCGTAATGGATTTGGATGTAGCGGCAAAGTGTATGGACATCATTGACGAGGCGATGGGGCAGGCGGAACGCCAATTCGGCTACTCGAGGTGAGAGCGGAATCCCCCGCGCGCACGGTGAATGACCATATGAAAAAGGTACGGTTTGGCCTGATTGGTTGCGGGCTGATGGGGCGGGAGTTTGCGAGCGCGGCGGCACGCTGGTGCCATTTGACGGACGTGGAGGTGCGCCCGGAATTAGTCGCAATTTGTGATCGCTTTGACCGAACCCCACCTGATTTGGCTCGGTGGTATACAAAGAATTTTCCCTCCATCCGTGAGGTTACCAGCGATTATCGGCAGCTCCTGGCCAACCCTGAAGTGGAAGCCGTTTATTGTGCCGTCCCCCACCACTTGCACCAGGAGTTCTATTGTGCGGCCCTGGAAGCGGGGAAGCACTTAATGGGCGAGAAGCCCTTTGGCATCGACAAGCCCGCCAACGACGCCATCCTGGCGGCGGTGAGAAGACACCCGGAATTGCTTGTTCGTTGCTCGTCGGAATTCCCCTTCTTCCCGCCGGTCCAAAGAATCGGGGACATGATCGAGCAGAAGGCTTTCGGCCGAATTATCGAGGTCAATTGCGGGTTCATTCACTCCAGCGACCTTGACCCCAACAAGCCCATCAACTGGAAGCGCCAGGTGGAATTCAATGGCGAGTATGGTTGCATGGGCGACCTCGGAATGCACCCCTGCCACGTGCCTTTCCGGGCGGGATGGCGGCCCCGTAATGTGCGCGCCATTCTCTCGAAGCTTGTGACCGAGCGTCCCGATGGGAAAGGAGGAAGGGCGCCTTGCCGTACCTGGGATAATGCGACGCTTTTCTGTGAGGTCGAGTGTGCGTCAAACGAGGCAGGGTTCCCCTTGACCATCAAAACGCAACGGATCGCCCCGGGGGAGAAGAACACCTGGTATTTGGAAGTTCTCGGGACATCGGCCTCTGCCAAGTTCAGTACCAGGAACCCCCGTCGCCTGGAATTGCTCGAGTATCGGGGAGGTGAGCAAGCGTGGCAACAACTGGATATGGGGCAGGAGACAGCCTTCAAAACGATCACGGGGGGAATCTTTGAATTCGGGTTTTCAGATGCAATCCTCCAGATGTGGGCCGGATTCATCTATGAATTGACCGAGGGCAAGCGACTCAAAACGTTTGCTGGCTGTGTCACTCCTGACGAGACAGCCCTGAGCCACGAACTCTTCACTGCGGCTTTGGAGTCACATCGACGGTCGCAGGTAGTGAGCCTAAAGTCTGCGGAGAAGTAAACATTTATACAGAGCGACATAAATGATGCAGGATTCGGCGGTAGCGCCGGGCTTTAGCCCAGCATGTGCCGCCCTAAAGGGCGGCGCTACTTATGTCGCTCTGTATAGGAGCGTGGAAACATGCCTAATATACGTTTTCAGCGTCTTTTCAACCGAAGCGAACGGGCCGTCATCGTGGCCATGGATCACTGCCTTTTTGATGGACCGACAGAGGGAATGATCAATCTGACGGAGACGGCCGGGAAAGTAGCGTCTTGTGTTGATGGCATTCTGCTTTCGCCGGCTATGCTTCCCTACTGCCAGGAGGCCTTCAATTACAAGGGTGCTCCCATGGCCATCGTGCGTCTGAACTGGAGCACGACTTACTGTTTCAAATGGAATTATAAGCAAGGCGCCACGGTGCCGGCTTTTTCGGCGGCGGAAGCGTTGCGCTGGGGAGCGGATGTTGCTTTAGTATCACTGACGCTGGAAACGGGGAGCGAATCCAATGATGCCAATAACGTTGCAATATTTCGGCAAATCTGTCGAGAAGCCAAAGAACTTGGCATGCCGGTGATTGGTGAGTACTTTCCCCCAGAGGCTGAAACCCTGGCGCCCGACGAATTGCATGAAAAGGTATACATGGGTACGCGGATTATCGCTGAACTGGGAGCAGACCTCATCAAGACTTTTTACACACACTGCTTCCGGTCGGTGACCGCAAGCTCGCCCGTCCCAGTCTTGGGCTTGGGGGCAGCGAAGTTGCCCACCCAACGTGAAGCCCTTCAGCTTGCGGCTGACGAGGTTGCCGCGGGCGCCGGCGGCGTGGTGTTCGGGCGCAATGCCCTTCAAGTTCCTAATCCCTCCGCCTTTCAGCAAGCGTTGTGTGACGTGGTGAAGCGGGGGTTCGCTCCCGAAGCGGCCGTGAGCAAGTATCAGTTGGAGTAATCACGAAGGTCATTGACTTGAATGGACCGCGACAGGTGAACCCCGTCGCGGGATGGCGAGTCATTCTGACGGATTGGGGAGCATGAGCCATATGGAGTTTCGCCGTCTGGGTCGGACGGGTCTCAACGTCTCGCAAATCGGGCTCGGCACCGTCGAGCTCGGTTTGGAGTATGGGATCGCAGCCGAAGGGACCCTACGGAAGCCATCTAGAACCGAAGCTGCGCAACTGTTAAACCAAGCGCTGGATAGCGGAATCAACTTTGTCGACACAGCACGTGTGTACGGTGATAGCGAAGAGATCATCGGCTGGGCACTGAAGTCACGGCGCCACGAATATATCCTTTCGTCCAAGGTTACGTGCAGGGGGTATGAGAATGAAGGAAAGGTAACGCTGAGAGGGCACGTAACCTCGTCCATCCATCAGAGTCTTCGGGCATTGCAAACGGATGTCATCGATCTGATGCAGCTTCACAGTGTATCCGCCGACGAAATTCGTCGCGGTGCGCTGGCTGATATTCTTCAGGAACTCCGGGCGGCCGGCGGCATTCGCTTTCTGGGGGCGACAACGTATGGGGAGGAGGCCGCCCTGGCAGCTCTGGAAGACGGACGATACGACTGCATTCAGATTGCCTACAATGTACTGGATCGAGAACCTGAGACCCGTGTCCTACCGCTTGCGCAATCAAAGGACGTCGGGGTGGTGGTTCGATCCGTGCTCCTCAAGGGTGCCCTGACGCACAGATATCGTTGCCTGCCTGCGGGCTTGGAAGAGCTGAAATCAGCGGTCGAAAAAACCATTGCCCTTGCTTCGATGGGACCGGGGAGCTTGCCGGAATTCGCGTATCGGTTTGTGCTGGCCCATCCTGCCGTTTCCACCGCTCTGGTAGGGACGGCTCTTGTTGATGAGCTGAAGGCTGCCCTTGAGTATTGTACGCGCGGGCCACTCTCTTCACAGAGCCAAGCGGATGCGCGGCAGGTCGCAATCCAAGATCGCAAGCAATTGAATCCCGGGAACTGGCCCCCTTGGCAGTGACCCGAATATGAAGGGGGCAGTGCCCGGCCTGAGGGAGTGTTGACCTGAAACCGAACGTTGGGACCTTCACATGCGACGCGTGTTCCCAGCCTTGGTCGGGTAGTTTTAAGTCAGCGCAATGATCGTTGAGAGGAGGAAAGTCATGACAGTCGAAGGTTTTGATTTCAGGATGGCCAAGTGGATGCCTTTTCAAGACCAGGAGGAGTGCCGGAGGGTAGCGGCGATCAAGAGAGAAGATATTGCCAAGCACCCCAACCCCGACTTCAAGATCAAAGTCCTCGATGACGAGGAGTTTCCATTCCGACTGGTGACGGATATTTTTCTCCGGATCAAGAGGGCTGGGGAGGAGGGGAAGCGGCTGGTGCTGATTCTGCCGCAGCCGGAACCTCTCTACAGCCAGGTAGCTTTTTTGCTGAACCAGTGCAAGGTGAATTGTGCCCATCTGTACACCTTCAACATGGATGAATACGCCGATGAGTCCGGCAACATCGCGCCGGAGACTTGGCCCAATTCATTTCTATACAACATGAAGAAGAATTTCTACGCCAAGTTGGAGCCCGGCTTAAGGCCGCCGGAAGAGCAGATCCAAGGTCCCACCAACGCCAATTTCAAGGATTACGGGAAGATGATCGAGGATCTGGGAGGGGCAGACGTTTGCTACGGTGGAATCGGCTGGTCGGGCCACATTGCGTACATTGAGCCCGGTTCGAAAGCTTACGCGGCGGGAAGCTTGGAAGAATGGAAGAAGCTCGGACCGCGCATCGTGCAATTGACACCCTTCAGCATCCTCCAGAATTGCTTGGGACCGGAGTTTGGGCAGAGCGGAGACTGGTCGTCGGTGCCACCGCAGGGGGCGACGATCGGGCCGGCGCAGATCATCGGCGCGAGGCTGAGGAGTTCCTGGAACGGATTCCGGGTGGGGCGTTCGATGGTCTCGTGGCAACGCTTCACGGTGCGTTTAGCCGCCCATGGGCCGGTGACGCCGCTGGTACCGGCCTCGATCATCCAGACATGTCCCACCGAGCTGTATCTCACAGAGACGTTGGCGGCGGACATCACGCCGCTTTCCGTGGAAGAGTTCAGTTGGTACGACTGAGCGCTGCATCGAGCCCCCCAGTGGATTCCCCATCTTGGATGTAGGAGGTAGAAATGGTCAGCAAGCACGTCCAGCGGCGGGACTTGATCGGCAAAGTCGTTGATGGGCACGCGCACGCCGGCATTAACATCAAGGCATTCGCGGAGACGGGATTCCCCTATTGCAGCAGCATCGAAGACCTCTTCTATCGCCAAAGGGCAAACGGCGTCGATTGCTCGGTCGTTTTCCCAATTACGCCTGAGTTGTTTTTTGACATTCCGCACTATGTGGAAACCGGCAAGTTGATTCCTGCGGCGCGGCCTATTTCGCCCGCTCCCTACGTTCAGGAGAACCGAATGCTGCTGAACGATGTCTTCCGTTTCTGCCCGGAGAGAGCGAATCACTTCCTGCCCTTCGTCTCAGTCGACCCTGGGCGGAAGATCCAGGAACAACTGGCCTCCTTGCGCGAGTTGGAGCAGGAGTTCCCTATCTATGGTTTGAAAATAGTCCCAGTTGCGTGCCAGACAAAGGTGACGAAGCTCTTAGATGAAGGGGAAGTCTTCTTGGAGTTCGCCAGCGAGCGAAACTGGCCGATCCTTTTTCACGTGACGGTGGACCCGGGGGAAGAGTTTTCGGGGGTGGAAGATACCTTCAGAGTGGTGGAAAAACACCCGGAGCTTCGCTGCTGCCTGGCGCATTGCATCGGTTTTCACCGTGGCCATCTGGACCGGGCCGATGCAATGCCCAACGTGTGGGTGGATACATCGGCGCTAAAGATTCAGGTTCAACTCGTCCATGAAAACAGCCCGATAATGCCCAGACCAGCCGAACGGCTTGACTGTGACTATTCGGACCATTTGAAAGTGATGCGGGCGCTGGTGCATCGGTATCCCAAAACGATCATTTGGGGTTCTGACGCACCTTATCACAGTTACATTACGAGGCGCCTACAGGCGGAGGGATACTACTTCGAGTTTCGGCTCAAGGGAACGTACGAGCAGGAGAAAGCAGCTTTGGATATATTGTCACCGGATGAGCGGCAGCAATTAGGCTTGAACACATTGCAGTTTGTCTTTGGGTGAGAAATTCTGAATGACCACCCAGCACCTTACGGTGGATTCTTTCCGGGAAAGTTGAGATTGCGGCGTTGAAATGCCCAATTGTTTCGGTCGGCCATTTTCTAAAGGAGTCCGTCGCAGGCGTGGTCCGGATCAAGCCATCCACATAACGGTGAAATCCTATTCAAGGAGAACGAACCGATGAAACAGGCCATTCTTTACGGTGCGGGAGACCTTCGGATTGAGGAAGTCCCTTTAGAGGCCGATTCGTTGCAGCCCGGCCAGATCTACGTCGAAACTGAAGTCTCAGCCCTCTCGACAGGTACTGACTTGGGGAATTACGTGGGAGACTCTACCTATGTTCCAGGTGCTCCCCGTTACCCAAGATGGGTTGGATATTCAAACGTAGGATTAATCCGGCGCGTTGGGGAAGGCGTCGAGAACTTCACGCCGGGCATGAGGGTGTTCTCTCTCCGGCCTCACCAGTCCGCTTACATTGCTCAGCAAAACGAATTGCTTGTCCCGATCCCGCCGTCTCCCTCCTCCGAAGAGGCTTCGCTTGCTTACCTAACCCACTTAGGTTTGGCGTCTCTTCGCCAAGCGAGGTATGAGCCAGGGGAAAACGTCGCCGTCATCGGCCTGGGTGTTATTGGCCTTTGTACGATTTGGCTGGCCCGCGCCATGGGAGCCAAGGTGGTGGGTATCTCCAATTCCAAAACCCGAGGTGAATCGGCCCTTCAGCTTGGAGCACATGCCGCTTTCCTGGCGGAAGATAAGGACATTCACGAGAAGCTAAAGGAAGTGTTTGGAGAAGTGGGGACTGATATTGTGGTGCTCACTGCGAATCCATGGAATGCCTACCGCCTTTCGATGGAGATCGTTCGATACGCCGGAAGGGTAAGCATTCTGGGGTTCCCAGGGCGTGCCCAAAACCCTCCTGACTTCAATCCCCTGGATCCCCGATGGGTATACGGAAAACAGTTGACCCTATTGGGAGCGGGATTTGCACCCAAAGCAGACTGTCAGCCAGCAGACGTTCGATTTAATACGCGCAGGAACCTTCAGTACATTCTGGATTTAATGGCTTTTCACCATCCTCGAATTGAGTCAGTGATCTCCCACCATTTACCTGCCAGCCGTATGAAAGAGGCCTATGAGCTTGCCAAGGAACACTCGAAAAGCCTCGTCGCAGCAGTGTTTGATTGGAGATCGCCCGAATGGAGCTAAGCGCCCATTCGCTTCCTCAATCTTTTCACGGAGCGGGTTTCTCTTGGGGCCTGGCAGGACTTGAATTGGATACCAAAGGGGCCACGTACCATGACCCGCGCGCAGGTGCGCGACGGCACGACGAGGCTGTTCGCCGTCATGGCCGGGATTATTCCGGGTCGTGCGACACGTGCCAATTCAAGGGCCGCCCGCGCCTTTACTGGAGGGGCCGCCCGTAGGAATCGTAGGCCCCTTGGCGAATACCGAGTGTTTTTGCCGGGGACTGCCAGCGTATACTCCGAAGGTGCTGATTCTTTCGACCTGCTCGCGGTGAGCGGTGACGCTGCACGAGGCAATGACGAACGCCAAGAGCAATGGGATTAAAACGGCGCAAGGCTCTTGCTTCTATATTGGACGCCGTTGGCGAGCAATTAAGGGGCATGGGAGGAGTTGCGCGGTTATTCTCGGTCCGGCTGCCGAGTCGGTCCCTCCCTCAAAGTAGCCGGATGGGCATTCAAGAACTCCGAGAACCTTATGCCAACAAATCACGGGCGAGATAGCAATCCTCAGCAGCACTCCCGCGCCACCTCCAAGTGGGTGCTGGTGGGAGTCCTTTCCGTCATAGGGATGATCAATTATGGAGTTCGGACGTCCATCACTGCTGTTTACCCGTTGTTGAAGACCGACTTGGGATTCACAGACGTGGGCTTAGGCGCCCTGGGATCGTTTTTCCTTTGGAGCTACGCTCTGGCATCGCCTTTCGCGGGGCATTTGGGTGACCGGCTCGATAGGGGCCGAATCGTTCTGTGGACCCTCGTTGGGTGGAGCGTCGTGACCGCAGCGTCAGGCTTGGTGAACGCGAGATGGGAACTCCTGGCGATGCGCGTTCTATTGGGCCTTGTCGAATCGCTATTCCTCCCGGCGGCGATGGCCTTGGTCGCCGAGTATCATCCCTTTAAGACGCTCGCGACCGCGCTGGGGGTCATGGGCGTGGGACAGTACGTTGGGCTGATTGGCGGCACCACTTTTGTTGGCTTTCTTGCTGATCGTTACGGTTGGAGACCTTCGTTCTGGGCGCTCGGTATCGCCGGCCTCTTAATCGCCTTCCCCGCCTATTTCCTTTTGCCCCTGAAGAAGCCCGGGACCCTGGCAGGAAATGCAAAGGCCCTGGGGCCCGAACCCAGGCCAGGGTTGTCTTTTGCTGCGGCATTCGTCCAGTTGCTGAAGATCCCTTCGTTTCTAGTGTTGGCAGCCGCCGGGGCCCTGACCTCGATTGGCGCCTGGATCTTTCTCAACTGGCTTCCCCTCTATTTCAAGGAAACCTATGCAATGTCGCTTGCCGGCGCTGGGTTCTTTGGTGCATCGTTCATAAATGGCAGCGCCGCAGTAAGCCAGGTGTTAGGGGGGATGGTTTCGGATAGGGTAGCGCGCCAAGGCGCGCAATACCGTATGCTTCTACAAGGCGTTCTGATCCTTGCCGCCGCACCGACCCTACTGGTGTTCGCCGTTACCAAGAACCTTCTGGTTATCGTGGTGGCGCTGGTGCTGTATTCCGCACTTCGAATCGCGGGCGACCTTAATATCCTGCCCGTGCTCTGCGATTTAGCTGGTGAGGACAAGGTTGCCCTCGCCTTTGGCATTACCAACATGGTGAACTGTTTGGCGGGAGGATTGGGCATATTTGTGGCCAGCCTTTTGAAATCGCGGCTGGGCCTCGCGGGGGTCTTTGCCGGGATTGTTGGCATTCTGATCTTTGACGCGCTTATGTTGTTCTGTGGTTATGGGGTGTTTCTGAACAAAGATCTTCAGCAGGCGTCGCTTCGCGCGAAGGCGGCGGCCGTGAAGTAAGGTCACGCCGGCTGAGCGTAATGGTCTGGAACAGCGTGCCCTTTCAGGAGGAGTCTGCGGACGCCCATGAAACAAGTTGCATATCCATCCGGCGATTGTTTGGTATGACGCGCGCGCTTCCGGGCAGGCGAAGCGGCTGACCCGAGCTCTGCAATCCAGCAACCTCCAGCAGGCCATGCCGTTGTCCCAGTACTAATCGCGAAGCGCTGAATCCAGTTCAGCGCTACAATTCGCCAGCACTTGGCGGAGGCCGAAATCGCCGCCCCAGGGGATTACTTGGGCCCCCATTCGCCGATAGCGGAGAAGGGTTTCAAGAGAGCCGGTAGCCGCCCCCCAAGCCTTGCCATGGCGACGAGCGGCCGCGGAGACTTGTTCAATGGCACTGTCCAGGTTTTTGACGTCCGGCCTGGGAGTCACGGCCAAGCGAAGTCCCAGGTCGCCCGGCCCGACAAACAAGGCATCGATCCCCGGCACAGCCGCAACTTCATCCGCCTTCGAAACTGCCTCGGGAGTTTCTATCTGGGCAACGATGAATGTCTCATCGTTGGCATCACCTGTGTAGCGGCTGTTCTCAACCCAAACCTGTAAGCCGAAATCTCCATCAAGCCCGGCGCCATCCATCCCCCGGTTGCCGAGAGGAGGAAACTTAGCTGCTTCCACAACTTTTTGAGCTATCGCTTTGTCGGAAGCGAAAGGAATCAAAAAGCCGGTAGCTCCATCTTCGAGATACCGATAGAGCCGGTTGCGCTCTATCGACGGAGGTCGGAGCATGCAGTCGATATCGAACATGTAGCAAAAGGCAAGGAGCGATTGCACCTCCCGGTCGTTCATGGCGCGATGCTCCAAATCCAGCCAGATTCCGTCATAACCGTAATGCGCCGCGTAGCGCACAAAAAACGGCAAATAATGGCCCATCGAACAGATCTTTACTGCCTTACCACTGCGAAGCTTTGCCAGGACCTTACTTTTCCTCATAGAGGACACCTACCTTTCAATCTTAAACCTTAAGAGTCGTTATTAAACTGCAAACATCCCTGCTGCACGGGCTGCTGGATTTGGTCTCCAGGCGAGGCACTCGCCGCGACAAGCCGAGCAATAAAGGTCCATTGCGACCGGCGGCGCGGCCCTTCAATCTGACTTTCTCCACCGGCTCCGATGATTTGTTGGCGCAGCAAAGAGGTTCCTCCGCCAAATCTGTGGGTGGAAATTCGGCATCTTTCATCCCGCGAAGGTGAAAATAGATAGCGCATCCCGTCCCAATCTTGCATGGGTAGTGTGAGGCAAAACCCAAGGCAGGACGGAACAGGATGCAATTGAAGAGTATTCTGAATCGCGTTCAGAAGCACAAGTGTTTTGTTTATGAAGAGGTGTCTGCGGCGGAGCGAGCAGTCAAAATGGAGGTTAGGGAGGCCGTACTTGCGGGCGGCGTAAATCTGGCTTTTCAGCCTAAGACTTTCACCCTGGGATGCCGTGTTGCCGAAGTACCGTAGTGGCATACTTTTGAAAATCTCAAAGTAGCCCACCAACGAACTTTCAAACCCCTGCGCTCTGGTGTATCCTATAAGGTTACTGGGACCTCACTGTTAAACCCTGGGACAATGGTGGGAATTCCAGAGCAATAAACTCGAATTCATCGAAGGAGATTAAATCTTATGCCTCTTGTTTCTATGCGTCAGTTACTCGACGAAGCCGCCAAGGGCGGTTACGGAGTCGGTGCTTTCAATGTGAATGACATGGAGCAGATTCAGGCCATCATGGAAGCTGCTCGCGAAACCAAGTCGCCGGCGATTGTTCAGGCCAGCCGCGGGGCGCGCCAATATGCGCAGGACAGATATCTTTATCACCTCATGTTGGCGGCTACGGAACTCTATCCGGAGATTCCTTTAGTGCTTCACCTGGACCACGGCAACAGCGTGGAGACCTGCAAATCCGCCATCGAAATGGGCTTCACCAGCGTCATGATGGACGGGTCGCTGATGCCGGATGGCAAGACGCCCTCCACCTTTGAATATAACGTCCAGGCCACGCGCGCAGTGGTGGAGATGGCCCATCCCAAAGGGATCACGGTGGAAGGCGAAATCGGCTGTCTGGGCGGCATCGAAGACGGCCACGGCACCGGGCTCGACGGCCTGAGCCACCTTACCGATCCCGCGCAAGCTGCCGAGTTCGTCAAGCTCACCGGCCTGGACGCCCTGGCCATCGCCATTGGCACCAGCCACGGCGCTTACAAGTTCTCCTCCAAGCCCACCGGCGAAACGCTGAAGATGGACCGCCTGATTGAGATCCACAAGCTCCTGCCGAACACTCACCTGGTGATGCACGGGTCGTCCAGCGTCCCCAAAGACCTTCAGGACATCATCAATCAATATGGCGGTAAGTTGAGGCCCACTTGGGGAGTGCCGGTGGAAGAAATCCAACTCGGCATCAAGAACGGCGTGCGCAAGATCAACGTGGACACGGACAATCGCCTGGCGATTACCGGCGCGATCCGCAAGGTCTTCGCCGAGAAGCCCGAGGAGTTCGATCCCCGCAGCTACTTGAAGCCCGCCCGCGAAGCGATGAAGAAAGTCGTGGCGTTGCGCATGACGCAATTCGGCCAGGCCGGCCATGCCGGCGATTACGCGCCGATGCCGCTGTCAGAAATGGCAGCACGGTACGCGCAAAAGAAAGCCGCCTAATTTCCAAGGCGCGTAAACCACCCTATGGCACGCCCGGCGAAGCTGATCGCGCCGCCGGACGTTGCGCGTTGCACAACGGTGATCGCAGCCCTCCCGCAGGGGATGAAAATCATGAGCCGTAGGCCTCATTTGGCCCGGCCACGCGCGATGAAACCTCCAGACCAGGGCAATGAAAAGGTCGCCCTCGACAGTGAAGGGCTCTGTGTGAAAACCTCGATCAGCACAGGAAGGGGGCTTGCCAGCGCCGAAGTCGTGAGGCATTATCATTCGCGAAGCAAGGCAACAAGATTCCCGATCGGGAAAAGGAAAAACATTCTCATGACCCAGCAACTTGCATGTTTGAAAACGAAATGGAACGGGCGCGAGGCGTACACACTCCACAATGACCTGGTGCAAATGGTGACCCTGCCCGGAGGTGGCCACATCGCGGAATTTCAGTTTCTGGCCACCACGGGATTGCCCGCCCTCAATCCCCTCTGGGTGCCACCGTGGAAGTCCATCGAGCCTTACCAATATCGAGCGGAAAAGCACGCCGCGGTATACGGTCCGTCGAACGAAGGGAAACTGCTCTCCGGCATCGCCGGGCACAATATTTGCCTGGATTATTTCGGCCCGCCCTCGGAGGAAGAAGCAGCACAAGGCCTATCGACGCACGGGGAAGCGCCTTCGGCCAAGTGGCGAAAGACGAAGCTCCACACGACTTCACAAGAGGTCAGCCTCACCCTCGCGGTGCCCCTGCCGGTGGCGGGCCTGCGCTTCAGCCGGGAAATCCGCCTGCGGCGCGGCGAGTCCGTGGCCTATTTTGCCGAGACTGTTTTCAACGAAAAGAAAGCCGACCACTTCTTCCACTGGACCCAACACGTCACCCTAGGCCCACCCTTTTTGGGGCACGATACCAGCCGCATCGCGATCTCAGCCACCCGGGGGAGAACGCATCCTGGCGGTTACGGAGGCAATGAGTTGCTCGCCTCCGGGCGCAATTTTCATTGGCCCTTTGCCCCGGCGCGAACCGGCGGAAGCATTGATCTTACGCACCCCTTCGCGCGCCAGGGGCTGGGATTCCTGGTGTCGGTCCTGCTGAATCCCCGCCGGCAAGTGCAATACGTCGCCGCCCTCAACCTGCCTCACAGCCTGCTGCTGGGCTATTGCTTCCGTCGCAGCGATTTTCCCTGGGTGGCCATTTGGGAAGAGAACCAATCGAGAGCCGCGGCGCCGTGGAATGGGTGCTGCCAAACGCGCGGGCTCGAGTTCGGTTCAACCCCCTCTCCGGTAACGCGGCGGGAGGCGTTCGCGGTGTCGCCCATGTTCGACACCCCGACCTTTTCCATCGTTCCGGCGAAAGGGAAGACGACCGCCAGCTACCTTAGCTTTCTCACGCAAGTCCCGGAGGATTTTGGCGGGGTGCGCGACATCCAAGTCGCCAAAAACGAAATCCTGATCCAAGGGAGCGGCCGCCGGACATCTGTGCACTTGCCCGCTTCAGGGCTCGCCGACAACGGTTGGACGTAAAGCGCGGGTGGCGCCGACATCGCTCCTTATGTCGGCGACCGTTGGGAACCTCCCCTTGACCTCCCCAGTTTCCAGGCCACAGTCCGTCAACTGACGGATCAACCGGGGCATACACTCAAGGCAATATATACGCCACCCGCGATGGTGAGAAATTCGGTCTATCGGTACGATTTGATGCTCGGCCACAACTCTGCCAGAGGTCTCTGGATGCCGCGGCAGACCATGATGGGGATGCCGTCTTCATACGGCATAATCCACGGTGAGGTGAAGGTCGCCGCGCGCTCGCTGGTTGTGAACAAATGCTCGCGGGCTCCGCAGTCGCCCGCCACATCGATGACCACGTTACCGCTGTAGCCGTGCGTTCCCCAGAGGTAATACTGATTGTGGCCGCTGATCACCGGCGGCAGGCCGTACGGGCGCCCGAAGAAATCGATCGCCGCCGCTTCGCCGTAATTCTGTGCAACGATCGCCACCTGCGCGCGGTCACTCGGCGAAAGAGATTGATACACGTTCCCGACGGCCGCGGCCAGTTCCGGCCAGCCGTGCATATCCGCCCAATCTTGCGGAAGCGCGGCCAGGCGCCCGTGCTCGGTCGCAACGGCTTGGCGTGGGATGTGCAGAATCCCGAACAGCCAGTTTGTGTACGAGACTACCTGCACTTCCGGCAAGATCGGCAATGCGAAGGGGACGAAGGCGAGCCCCAAAACGATCACGGCTGTGGCCACGACCGGCCGAAGCAACTTCCAGCGATTCGCCCAGGCTTCGATCGCCACACCCCCCGCCGCCATGAGATACGGGTATACATCAGCAGGGTAATAGTGTTTTCCATGCAGCACGATCATGAAGGCAATCAAGATGATGTACGTGTAACCCAGAAAACGCAGACGCGCGTTCCACAGGAGCCAGACCAGGCCGATGATCCACACCAGCGAAAGAAACACATTGGTGATGAGAAGTTGCTGAAACAGGTATTGCCCGGGGCCGACGATGAGGTTCTTCCCGTGCTGACCATTGCGCAGGAATTCCAGCGTGGGAAACCCGTGATACACCTGCCAAAGGAAATTCGGCAATGCGATCAGCCCGCAGACGCCGCATCCCGCCAGGAACCACCGCGAAAGGAGAATCCTCCGTTCGGGTGTGAGGAGCAAGCCGAACAGCAATGCGGCAAAGAAGAACACCACGGTGTATTTGCTCAGAAGGCAGATCCCAACGGTAGCGCCCACCGCCAGCCACCCACGGGGATCGGCGCCCTTCGCGAGGCGCAGGGTGTAAAGCGCCGCCAGCGGCCAAAGCCAAAGACCGACCATGTCGGGGGAAATCTTCATCCCGAAATTCATCAGGACAGGAGCGAAAAACACCACGAGCGCGGCGGGGATCTGGGCGAAGGCGCCTCCCCCCAACTCCGCGGCAAGCAAACACGTCACGTACACGGCCGCGGCGGCAAAGTACGCGGGGACCGCGCGCAAGAGCACCAGCGAGTGGCCGAACATCTGCGTTCCGGCAGCGAGAAGTGGCGCCACTGGAGGCTGGTCAACGTAGCCCCACTGCGGGTGCTGCCCACAAA
>Ga0187849_1001207_pt1 | contig 29539 bp, 20 predicted proteins | sample June2016WEW_4_10_2_FD_132412 | JGI IMG/M metagenome (GOLD analysis project Ga0187849, IMG submission 132412) | Peatland microbial communities from SPRUCE experiment site at the Marcell Experimental Forest, Minnesota, USA - June2016WEW_4_100 | ecosystem: Environmental > Terrestrial > Soil >...
CCCCAACGGAGAAGCATCGCTTGATAACGCCGATGCCGTTATAGATGCGCTACCGTCTCGGTGAGGTGGGAGGGGCCGTGGGGACTGTCCCCACAGCCGTACTTCTGGAGATTGTGCTCCGCCTTGTACCGCAGGCATTCGCGAATCATCACGCGCATCTCGTCCGAGTACCGGAAGAAGTCCAGTTCCAAGTTCGCATCATCCCTGTAGAACTGCCGGAACCTGTCCAAGTCTTCGGTTGAAGGAGGCACGGTGTACCGGCTGTAGCGCTCCTCCAGCCACCAATTGGTGAACCCGTACTGCGCGTGAAAATCCTCGTAGAGCGGCGTGGCCGGATACGGAACCACCACACCGAGCGTGCTGAAGTAGTCGACCAGCGGCGCGATCCGTTCCATAAAGCGGCGCGTGTTCTCCAGGGCCGCCGGCGTTTCCTGCGGAAAGCCCGTCATGAAGTTGCATGAGGTCATCAGGCCGCGTTCCTTGGCCCAATTGAGCGCACGCTCAACCTGGGCAGTGGAAATGCCCTTGCGGATCGCCCGCAGGATCAGGTCGTCGCCGCTCTCGACGCCGAAATTGACGACCAAGCAGCCGGAGCGCTTCATCGTATCCAGCAACCGGGGCGTGACCAGGTTGGCGCGGGTGATGGCGCTCCACGTCAGGGGGAAGCGGACACCGTCTTCGATCGCACGGCACAGTTGGATCAGGTGCGCCCGGTTGGCGGTCAGGGCATCATCCCAGAACGGAACGAACGTGGCGCCCGTGAGGCCGTGCAATCGGTTCAATTCCGCCACGACCTTCTCCGCCGACCGATAACGGAATTTGTGGCCCGTGACGTAGTTGGCGCAGAAGGTACAATGCGCGGGACAACCCCGGCTGCTCAGCACGCCGCCCGGAGGCATGGTCACGCCAGCAGGAACGTACCAGCGGGAGTCGTAAAGGGGCAGCGCCTCCAGCGGTTCCGGCAGTGCATCGAGATCCTCGAGGAACCGGTGCGGCGGCCCTGACCCACCCGCGAAGTGCACCCCCTCGATCGATTCCAGTTTGCCGCGCCCCGCGGTGAAATCGACGAAGCGGACGGCCGATTGTTCCGCCTCTCCCGCCAAGGCCGCGTCGAAACCCTGTTCCAGCACCTCGCGCGGCCGCGCGGTGGCGTGGGGGCCCCCCGCGATCAGCCAACGAACCTTCCCGCGCAGGGCTTTCGCTGCCTGGTAGGCGTGCCACACCCACCGCGTGAACAGCCCGAATGCCGCCACGTCCGGCCGAAATTCATCCACCGCGGCCAGAACCGCGTCGACGCTGGCGGGCTGGCAGCGCGCCGCAGCGTCCAGCACGCGGACCTCACAGTCCTTGGCCAGCAAGGCCGCCGCCACGTACTGCTGGCCTAGGAGCGGCGACCCCAGGGCCTCACGCGAGGGAGGATTGATGAGCAGAATGCGAGTCATGGCTCAGGAATTGAGCAAGCCGGATCAGACCTCTTTCGTCCAACCAGCAAGTGCGCGAAGTAGGTCATAATGCTGCGATCGTGGAGTCGAAGCGTCCAGGGAACGTTATCCAGTTCGGCCGCCAAAGCCATCCCTTTGATGGCCCGGGGATGGGAACCATTTTCAAAGAGAGAGCGAAGTATGTCAGCGCTCCGGCCCAGGTTTTCACTCCGCTGTGAATGGCCACCGATCCAGAATTCCACCGAGGTGGTATAGGACGACCAGTCATACGGGGTTGACAGCAGTGCTGAGCCGCCCGGCCTGAGAACACGGGTGAGTTCTCGAAGATGGTCGTAAGGCGATGACACACAGTCAAGCAGGTTCAGACTTGACCCCAATGCCACGGTAGCGTCCGCGAAGGGCAGGTTGGTGGCATCCGCCACCCAGAAATCGACAGCTTCCATGCGGGGAAACGAGACCGGAAACTCCCGTGGCTCAAAGATAAGTCCTCCCAGCCTTCGGCCATAGGGGACGGTACGGCTATTCAGGATTTTCCCCGCCATTTGCAGCATGCTGAAATTCAGGTCAATCCCCAGCACCAAATCGTTACTGCAACTAGCATGCTCGAAAGCTGTCCTCCCCACGGAGCACCCCAAATCCAGGATAAGGCCCTCCGGAATGCCGCCCAGCAGAGAAATTCCCTTACTGAGAACTGTGGCAATGGAGTAGAAGGGGAGATCTGTAGCGGCCGCCGCATCGGTGTCGAACTCACCGTAATGATTGAAAACATACGTGCTCAGATGCTGCCGCTGAAAATCGAAGGCCGCACCGGGGCCGCAACAATCGCCCAGTAGACTCTCCATGGTGCTGCTCAAGTCAGCCCTTTTCAAAAGCGGAAGGATGTTCTGGGCAACATAGGATCGCACATCAGCTACCAAAATGGGGATGCCGTCTATAACCGGATATTCGTGTAAACACTGGGAATTGGGGCAGGTAAGGATGCCCTCACGCAGGGATTCCTGATCCTCCTGAAGCACAGAATGAATGGCGAGAGGATAATCCCCGATGGAACGCTGGCGGCAGAGAGGGCAAAGAGGACGAAATTGCTCAAAATGACGGTGCTTGATACTTCTATCCTCCTATCATCACCGTAGGACATCCTGGGGGAAGAATCTGGCCCATCGGGCTGGGTATCGGAGCCACGCAAGAGGCGTGGAGGGTCTGATCACCAACGCGCGCCGCAGGCAAACTGCCGATCAAGACCGTCATCGATCCCAAGATCACCATGCCCGGGCCCGCAGGCACACAGCCCGGTAACATGCAAGGCATCGTCTGGCTCGTCATCGTGGCAGCCGGCAGCGAGCCGATCAGAACAGTGGGAGCTCCAGGAGGTATGATCATAAGAGGCAAAGCAGGATGCGGAAGCGGTGTAGGCGTCGGGGCTGGGGGGTGAATCGGCGCATGACAATGCGGCGCCGCCTGTAGAACCTGATCAGTGACACGGGCAGCCGGGGGCATAGCTTTCTCCTTGGGGGAAGGTGACAGACACCACGTTTCCGGGTTTTCTCTGGGCGGCGCTCATGGTTGCGGCTCATCTCTGGAGCGGCAGAACGGGCAAACATGCATGTCCGAAGCTCTGGCGGCGGGCTGTCCCATAATGATTCTCCCTATCGACGATCTCGATCAACCTTCACTGCTGCTGGGGGGCTTGCTGCATCCGCGCCATCAAGGCCGAGGCTTTTTGCATAAACACTCGATACTTTTCATTGGCCTTCTCGGGTTCGTTGATCACGCCCGCGAGGAACACCGCGCCGGCCACCATTTCGGAGGTGACATGGTCGGGCGGCGGCACGGCTTGGATGTTGGGGGGCGCCAGGCTATAACCCGCGAAAAACACGGCCATGGCCAGCAAGCCTGATGGGGTCCTCGGGTCTTCCTTGTCTGCCGTTTCCTTGGCAGCCCAGCGATTCTCCTCATTGGGAGCAGACACCCATCGTTCCGCAGCTACCTGAACATTCGGTAGGGGCTTGCCTTTTTGGCTAGCCAGGGTATGCCGCAGGCAAAGGCAACCCCACCCTATCGCTTCCCGCTTGGGGAGCAGGTAGGCGACCAGGCGAATCGCGTCACCAAACAGCTCTTTCTCAACCAGGAGGTTGAGGAATTGCTGCGGCGTGGACTGGTCGGTAAGCAGAATTTTAGACTCATCGCCCATCTTGGCACGGTCACAGAGCTGCCGCATCGGCGATACCGGTGTTCTCGCTACCCCATCACTGCCCATGTTTTGCGCCTATCTATTGACTCGAACCCAACAACTATGCAGCCACTACCTGGAAGCCGATCCGATTATACCCGATCTGCCTTCCCAGAGTGCAACCGTCCTCAGTTGATCATGACAATTCCGCCTTTGCACTGGAGCATGCCGTCGCCATTCACCTGGGTCATGACGCCCTTAATTTGGGTCTGAATCTGTCCCTCGACAGAAACCATCATCCCCTTAATCGTCACGCCCATTTGGTTAATCTCAATACTGTTTTGCCCCACCGTGAGTTTGATCGATTGCATGGCCTCCGTCGAGCTCGAACCCAAATCCAACTTGGTGGTTTGATTTCCCATGGATATTTTCAGCGAATCATTGCCCATGCTGATCTCAACGCCGCGATTTCCCAATTTGATTTTATGGTCATCATTGCCGGTGCTGACCTCGACAAGCCGATTTCCTGTAGCGACCTTATGCGTGTCATTGCCCGTCTTTACCTCAACAAGACGGTCCCCGGTCTTAACGGTAAGCGTTTCGTTGCCTTGGGTGACCGTATGGGAGCGGTTGCCCTTTTTTATCTCGACCGTTTCGTTGCCCTCCGTAACGGTTTCGGTCCGATCGTTCTTGACGGTGATGGTCTGGTCATGGCCGACCGTCAAGGAATCGTCGTTCTCAACTTCACGATGCATGTCCTTTTCCGCGTGGATGAAGAAATCTTCACTTCCCTTTTTGTCTTCGAAGTGGATTTCGTTGAAGTTGTCGGTCGTGCCGCCTTTCGAGCTGCGGGTTTTCAATACGCTTTGCGTCATATTATCGGGCAGAGCGTAAGGGGGCATCTGTTCAGCATTGTAGACTCGCCCCGTAATCAGCGGCTGATCGGGATCCCCTTCCAGAAAATCCACGATCACCTCCTGGCCAATTCGGGGTAGGAAGATGGCTCCCCAATTCTTGCCCGCCCAGAACTGCGACACACGTATCCAACAGGAACTGTTCTCATCCTTCTTTCCCTTCCGGTCCCAGAAAAACTGCACCTTGATCCGGCCGTATTTATCCGTGTAGATCTCTTCACCCGAGGGGCCCACCACCACCGCCGGCTGCGCTCCCATGACGGTGGGATGGGGAGTCAAGCGCAGAGGCCGAAAATGCACGGAGGCAGGAATACAGGTGAAGGAATTGGAGTAATGGTCTTCCTTGGGGCCCTTCGACGTGCTGTAGGAAGTGGTATGGGCGCTGTGCTCAATGTCCGTCAAGAGGTAGGAAGTATTCATGTCCTCCCGATAATGCTCCTTCAACGTAAACTTATAGCCGGTAACCATGCTTCGCGCGTCGCTGGCACCGTGGAGGACCAGATGCACGGACTCTTCTTCCTCCATCCGGATTTTCGTCAACGAGTCCCCCTCGCTACTCTTCAGGTACTTCCCGGGATAATCATAGGTATCAAATTTGCTGTTTCCGCCGACGCTGTCGATGGTGGATGTGCTCGCCAGAAGAGTACTGCTCGGGGTTTCAAAGTTGTAGTCCGTGAGAGTACATTTACCCGTGCGCAGCTCCTGCTCGGCGTGCCATCCGTTCACAATGTCCTCTTCTTGAACGGCGCTGGTTTTAACGTAGAAGCGGAATTCGTTTTGGCCTGGGCAATCCTGGTTTGCGCTGGGATTGTCGCCAAGCACCAGAGTGTGTTTGCCATTCTCATGCTTAAAGAAGTAGAAAATGCCGTACTCTTCCATGAGCCGAGATACAAAGTTGAAATCCGTCTCGCGGTATTGGACACAGTACTCTCGCGGCTGGTAGGAACTACCAAGTGAATCGGAAAAATCATTGAAACCCAAATCACTAAAGATCTGCTTAATGATATCGGGTATGGTCTTGTTCTGAAAGATGCGGCAATCCGCGGTGCGAGTCAGGAACCAAAGCCAGGGGACCATTTCAGCATGGTAACTCGTCATGAGGTCGTCCGAGACGCCTTGGCCAAAGCGGCTAATAACCCCGTTGAAGTAGCGGGGAGTACCGTCCGCTTGCATGAGAGAAATGGTCACGCTTTTTCCGATGATATCGGTGTACTTGATCTTTGGGTCTTCAGAAAGGAGGTCTAATTCGAAGCGAAAGAGACGCGACATCCCTTCTGAACCCCTAAACCCTTTCAGGAGAAGTTTATCCTCTCCCAACGGCGTGCTGATCGTGAATAGACTGGCACCCCCCTGTGTGAAGCTCGTCCCCATAACTTTGCTCCTCTCTGCACTAGACAGCGTACAGCCTGGATTCCTGGCCCGTCCATGCCCCGCTTAGCTGTACACAAACGCCCCATCGGCTCCGATGCCGACATGGACACTTGCCACCTTCTCGCCTTCGGCCATCCGCCCCAACAACTGCCGGGAAATATCCGGTAGCAGGGTGTTGGTGAGAATGTTGTCCACATTCCGGGCTCCGCTCTCAACTTCCGTGCAGCGGCTGGCCACAGTGTCCACCAGGGCCGGCTCATAGGTCAGCCGAATCTTGTGGTTCTCTTCGATGCGTTTCCGAATTCTACTCAGCTTCAATTCGATGATCAGTTTGAGGGAATCTTCGCGGATCGGGTAGAAGGGAATGAGCACCAGGCGGCCGAGAAAAGCCGCCTTGAAGATCTTATTCAGCTCGGGCCGCAGTGCTTTGATAATCCCTTCCGCCGTGGGCATGGTTTCCTTATCCGCACACAGCTTCATCATCTGCTCGGTGCAGGCGTTGGTGGTGAGGATAATGATGGTGTTCTTGAAATCGATTTCGCGACCCTCACCATCCTCCATCATGCCTTTATCAAATACCTGATAGAAGAGTTCGAGAACATCCGGATGCGCTTTCTCCGCCTCATCGAGCAAAACCACCGAGTACGGGCGCCTGCGGACGGCTTCCGTCAGGACCCCGCCCTCGCCGTAACCGACATATCCGGGAGGCGAGCCTTTCAAGGTTGAAATCGTGTGAGCCTCCTGGAATTCCGACATGTTGATGGTGATGAGGTTGTGTTCCCCGCCATAAAGCAGATCGGAGAGCGCCAGCGCCGTCTCGGTCTTTCCCACCCCGCTGGGGCCCACCAGCATAAAAACCCCGATGGGCTTTTTAGGATCATCCAAGGCGGCACGGGAGGTCTGCACTCGTTGGGCGATCATGTCCAAGGCCTGCTCCTGGCCGATGACGCGCTTTCCCAACATCGAGCTCAGCGAAAGCACGGTGGAGATTTCGTCTTTCAGCATCTTTCCCACCGGGATGCCTGTCCAGGCAGCGAGCACCTCGCCCACGATCTGGGCGTCAACCGCCACCCGCATCATGGGGGTTTCACCTTGCAAGGCGGTAAGATCGGCTTCCAGCTTGACGAGTTCTGCGCGCAAAGCCTCAGGAATCGCAACCGGGGCGGGGGCTGGCGAGGTGGCGGCGGCCGCCGCCGCGGGGGGTTTGGGAGCCGCGGCCGACGCTTGAGCCTGAGCCGGCTTGGCAGCACGAGCCGTTCCCGTAGCACCCTCGATTTGGGTTTGGCGATCCCTGATTTTCGAAACGAGTCCGTGTTCCTCGGTCCAGCGCTCGCGCAGAGTCTTCAAACGGCCCTCGACCTCGACCTCTTGTTTAGCGATCTCCGCCAAGCGTTCCGCATGATCGGCGCCGATGGCCGTCTCGCGCTCCAGGATTCCCTGCTGAACTTCCAGATCATCCAGTTCACGCCCCGCATCCTCGATGGCCGGCGGCGTGGCGCTCTGCCCGAGGGCCAAGCGCGCGCAGGCTGTATCCAAAATGCTGACCGCTTTGTCGGGCAACTGCCTCCCCGCCAGATAGCGATGGGAAAGCCGCACGGCGGCCGTCAGCCCTTCATCCATAATGCGAACCTTATGATGCTTCTCCAGGGCGGGAACAAGGCCGCGCAGCATCACGGCACATTGGTCTTCGCCCGGTTCTTCAACCTTGACCACCTGAAACCGCCGCGCCAAGGCGGCGTCTTTTTCAAAGTACTTTTTGTATTCGGACCACGTGGTGGCGGCGATCGTCCGCAATTCACCACGCGCCAGGGCGGGCTTCAGCAGGTTGGCAGCATCGCTCTGCCCTGCCTGACCACCGGCGCCGATCATGTTGTGGGCCTCGTCGATAAACAAAATGATGGGCACGGGAGAACCTTTGACCTCATCGATTAGACCCTTGAGGCGGTTTTCGAATTCACCTTTGATGCCCGCCCCGGCCTGGAGCAACGCCAGATCGAGAGTGCGAACCACCACGTTGCGGAGGGGAGGCGGTACATCTCCCTTGGCGACGCGCGCCGCGAAGCCTTCCACCACCGCCGTTTTCCCGACACCTGCTTCGCCAGTGAGGATGGGGTTGTTTTGCCGGCGGCGCATCAGGATATCGATTATCTGGCGGATCTCCAGATCTCTTCCCAACACCGGGTCGATTTTCCCGGCCTTGGCGTTCTCGGTGAGATTGATAGTGAATTGATCCAGATTTGCGGTCTTACCGGCGCCTGCCGGGCGCGGAACGCCCGGAGCTCCTGCCGGAGCCCCCACCGGCTCCACCATCTCTTCCTCAGACCGCTCCACGATGGAGCGAAAATCCTTGCGCAGAACCTCCCCTTCGATCTTCTGGAGTTCCTTGCTGACCTCGCGAACGAGCCGGCTGAGCTCATCATTCGTCACCAGAGCCAAAACCGTGAACCCCGTCCGAATCCCCCCGGAACTGAAATCAATGGACCCGATCGTCCAAGCCTCGGTCAGCATTTTTACCAGCGAAGGGCTCAAGGTCGGCGTGCGCGCATTTCCCTTCTTGAGTTTGTCGAGGCTCCGGGTCAGCTCTCCGGTGAGACGCGAGGTGTCGATGCCAAAGCGATTCACGATCTGGGCAAAGTCCCCGTCCGTCTGATCCAGAAGCTTGAGCACATAATGCTCGACTTCAATGTCATAGTTTGTACGAGCCAAGCACAGGCCGGCAGACGACTCCAAGGTCTTCCGGGTAAACTCATTGAGTTTTCCGATCAGCGATTTTAGGTTGATGGTCATACACACTTCTTTCCCAAAGCTGAAGAATAGTTTCTGATGCGTGTTCTTTCATTGGCCGCGTTTTGATATAGGTATGCCATCCCAGTTGGGGGGCATGCTCCCCTTCCGCGCCCAGCTCACAAGGCGGTACATCCCTGCGGTCCAGAATCAGTTGGATTTCAAAGTCAAATTCTCCATTCGAAAAAAAGTCGGTCAAGGCCCGGAGGGGCTCGAAGGCGGAGCCTTGCGGCAGGAAGTCCTCGTACTGTTCCAACGATAAAGGCCCGATGGCAATACGGACACGGGCCGTCTGATCCCACACCTCATCACCCACCACCGCCCCGAATCCCAGTTGCTCGGATTCGCTGAGTCCGCCTTCGAGAGCCGTTTGCGTGTTTCGGTCAAGCGGATACCAGCCGCCCGCGAATTGTTCCACCTCGACGGGAACTTCGAAGTAATCGCCGAGAAGATACCGGAGGGCCTCCGCAGATCGCGGATGTTGGGCCAGAAGCCCTGCATAATAGAGCAGCGAATCATCGAGTACCGCGAGCCGGTCTTGCAAGCCAGGAGTCCCGAGGCCAATCAAATCCATCAAATGGTGTGAAAAAGGGTCCAGGCCCTCCCGCTCATAGGCGATCGAAAACCGGTATTTCTCCCAGGCCAGATAAAAAAGCGAAATAATACGGTGATTGAAAATATCGAAAAAATCGGCGGCGGAACGATCGCCCGAACGTGTGCGCTCCGCTACCAAGGACGTGTAGTAGAGGGGCAATACGCCTTCCGGCCCGGTCAAACCCATGAAGTTGACTTTCATCCGCCCCGCGCCGTCTTTTGGCCATTCGAGAGATTGCACTTGGCTGGCGGGAAAAACCAGGGTGCTATTCGCGACGAACCGGACCACTTCTGCGCTGGGAGGATGGAATCTCCCCACCGGTGATTTGTCGGGGAAAAGACGCTCCAGGAGGCGAACGGCTTGAAAGAACTCAAAGAGATAGGGTTCCTCCCGGAGTTCTGCTTCCGCCGCGGAGCCGCTTATATCAGGATTGCTTGGCCTGCCCGTGGTGGCCATTGTTTCAGCACCGCCCTCCGCTGGCGAGTTTTGACGACCAGTTGGCTGAAGCTATTGAGCGAAGCGTACAGGCCCAGAAATTGGTCGATGACCGCAGCAAATAGATACACGCCTCCCCCCGCATAATCTTCCTCGTCAAACTCCATTTGCACTTGGGTACCGCGGGCGAAGGCAATTCCACTTTCGGAATTGATCCGTGCAAAGTGACGCTTGCTGCTCAGCCCCACGATTCCGGAGATTTGCTTGTCCAGATCCGCGGAATCCGAAAAGTTATAGAGACGGAGAACCTCCTGCAAGGCTTCCTTGCCCTCCTCGACGATGGAGAGGTAGTTCAGCGCCAGATGGGAAATCAACCTCCACAGCGCATCCCGCCCCATGGGGGGCCGGAGAGTTGGAGTGGGTTTGCGCAAGGCGACGGCGCCCTTGATCGATCCGATGCCCTCGACCTCAAAGTCGCCGCTTTCGTTCCCAAACGGCAAGCGGGAAACAATGTCACGATTGGTGCAGGTGCAATGAACGGTTATCGCCTGCGCGTCCGGCAAGCACGTATGCATGGAAAGGTCGACCAGAAATAAGGATACCTCCGAACCCTCGTCCCCCTTCCGGGTGGAAGGACGCCGCGTGGAGTACCAGAACGTTTGGTTCTTTTCCCTCAGCGTCCGGTGCCGGTAAGAATAGAACGGTTCATAGTGGGTAAGCTCTTGGGTGACCGGGTCAGCACTGACGACATCCTCTATGGAGAAAATCTCGGTGGCCATCCTCCGCCGTGCGTCCGGAACCACGGGATACTCCGACCGCCTCTGGGTCAACATGATCGGCTCGGCAGCTTGAGGAAACAGGTTGATAATGGGGGAGCACCCCAGAAGAACCGCCTTGGCCGTGACTCCCACCCCCAATCTTTGCTGCCGCTGCTCGGCTTCAAAAGGGGCGATGAGAAAGATGATTTCCGCACGTCCGCCGGCAAGCGCTTTCAAGGGTTGTTCCAGGTCGTTCAGTTCAAGAAAGAAAAATTTCTCCGGAAATGCGAAATACTCCTGCAATAGCCTGTAGCCATCGAAGGATCTTCGCGGGTACGGCAACACAGATTCAGATTGGGAAAACCCCATGGGCCGCAAGGACTTCATGCTGAGCGTGTGGGCGGGCTTCTTGGGGTTCTCGGGCTCCCTCACGATGATTTGCCGGCAATTGTTGGAGAGCAGTTCGTACAGCGTATTCACCACATCGCCTTCACCGTTCAAATAGAACCGCAGGGATTGCATTTGGAGCTTATCGAAAGTGACATCGGAAAAGCAGCGGAGTTCCACCCGGAGAGCGGCGACCGCGTCAGGAGCGCGTAAGGGGGGATTGAGTTTGTCGGGGGTGACCCACCGGGCATCGCTTACCTCAAAGGGCCAGAGGGTGACATCGTAGGAGGTGCGAAATTTGCAGGGAACCCCATCCACAGGCCGGGAATACAGGATCGAGTCGCGGGGAATGCTGAGACCGGAGGTAAGCTTTCCCTGCTCCGGGTCCAGGCGAAACTGTGCGACCGTCATGGAGGGGATGGGCCGAAGAAAATGGGGATAAAGGACGTTGAGCAATCCCTCGGTAATCTGAGGGAATTCATCATCAATTTTCAGATGAACGCGCGCGGCGAGAAGGGCAAAACCCTCGAGCAGCCTCTCGACATGCGGATCGTCACATCGGTTCACGTCCAATTGCAGGCGCGCGGCGATCTTGGGGTGCTTTTCGGCGAATTCCTTGCCCATTTGCCGCAGGAAGGTGAGTTCGTTTTCGTAATAGTCGAGAAGATCGTCTCGCATTCTATGTGCTCTTGACTTTGTATTCGCCGCTGGAGGGCTCTAACACGGTGTCGAAGAAAACCGGTTCCGGGGCCGGGTCCATGCGCAGCAAGCCTTCAATGTTGAAGTGGATGCCGCGCACTTCATCCGTGGAAGGTTCAATGGCCACTTTCACAGCCTGGAGCCTGGGCTCGAAGAAGGTGATCGCGGTCTTGATGGATTTCGCCAGGAAGTCCTGATCCTTGGGCGATCGAAGGTACAGGCTGGAGGTGTCATGGACGCCATAATTGTAAACCGAACGCTCGACCTCCCGCAAAGCTTCCGGGGGTTCATCGATAGTGCAGCGGGTATTAAAGAGCCACTCCAAATCCCGCCGGAGCGCGGCCCTCAATTCCCGTAGGGATTGCGCCCTGGTCATGGGAGGCTCCAGTTTGCGGTCCGGTTCCTGATCGATAAGCCGATCCAGGACCGACAACGTTACGGGGCCTTCCTTGTCTAAAGATGGCATCAGCTTCCAAGATAGGTGATGGCCTGAACGGGATCGAGACGGACGACCTTTTGGAAGAGTCTTTGTTTTTCCGCGTCGTCCCCCTGCACTCGCTGGCTGTTCTTCATGATCATCACCAGGGCTTTGGCGATCGTTTTGGGGTTTTCCCAGGTCTCCAGGTGATTGGTCTCAATGCTTGCCGCCAAGTCTTCAATGATGGGCTGGGCAACCTCCGTCTTCCCGGCCGCGATGCAGATTTCGGCAAGCTGCCATTTTCGGAAGAACTGGCCCCTGCCCGTAAGCTGCCTTTCGACTTCGTGCGTCATGGTGTCGATGGCCTTTTCGGTTTGCCCCGCCTTCAAAGCCTCGCTCGCCAAGTCGAAACTGTCCGCGAATTTTCGATGCCAACCGGGCGCCGAATGATTTTCGACGACCGGAGCGTCGGCGGCAGAAGTGCCGTCCGCGGCAGGAGTACCGTCTGCGGCAGGACTCGGCGTTTCTGCGACCAGCTCCTGCAACCATGCTTGCGTTTCGCGGTTGGCGGCAGGAGTGTCATCGAGCAAGCTGACCTCCAGCGCTTGCGGCACATCGCGCACCAGAGTTTTCAATTCACTTCGAATGGCGATGGCAATGCCGGAATAGTCGCTCCCCAATCCCGCGCAGGCATCGACAGAAAACTTCTGGAGATCCAGCCAGCCGCGGCTGCACGGGAGCGACATGGAGTTTTCCGCCGCTTCCAGCAGTTCGCTCCACTTGCCTTCAATGGCTAGTCGCTTGATATGCTGTCGCAGTTCGGTGGGCGGACCTTCCAGCAGGGTCATATCCCGTTTGCTCAAGGCGGCCCGCAGTTCACCCCAACGCAGTCCCCTCATCATCAAGTAAGGCGCGGGGCTGAAGGGATCGAGTTTACGCAGGGCGGCCGCGGCGTGCGCCACCGCCGTAATCGCTGCTCGACGCTCCGCAGGTTCCTTGTCGGCAAAGGGGATCACAATGCCGGCGGAAGCCGCCCCCACCCGCCCGCGTGTTTCGGCCGGAACCGCCTCTGCGGGCGCGGCGGCAGCTTCGCCGCCTTCCCCCGCCGGCTGAGCCTCCACAGCGTCCGGCTCGGTTTCACGCTTCTTCTGAAGAAGCAGATGGACGCTATGCCGCACCTCCTGCAGAGCTTTCCTTAAATCCATGAAGCTGGGAGAGGCCTCTCCGAATTTATCCCGGCAGAGGGAATCAAAAGCCTCCAGAATCTTGGTGGATTCATCCAGCGTAGCCTCGGCGCCCGCATAGAATGCCTTGGGGGTTTCGCCAAAGGACTTGTCAAACACTTCCGGGTCAAGCTTCCCCGCGCTAAGAGCTTTCGCGCGCGCGGTCACTTTTTCGTCGGTGTCCGCCTGTGCTTCGGTAGGAATTTTTCTGGACTCAGTGTAATCCACCCACCCATGCCCGGCCCGGTTGAGAGGAATCGCCCGGAGAGGAAACCCTAAGCTGGTTCCGACCCACTGCAAGGGAGTGGCTCGAAGTTCCGCATCGCCATCCTCCAGTTGCGGATAGACCGTATCCCAGAAAGTCGTGGTCATGCCCTGGAGAAGTTGCAAGCCCTGCTTCAGACCGGCGAAACCCTCAATCCGCACCAGCGCGTCGGTGAGCCACGCCGCAAGCTGCAAGTCTTTACTCCGAGTGGCAATCGTCTCCGTGGCGAGTTTGATGACCAGAGGGTAGTCCGCCTTCTTAACTTCGGTTACCCAATCGCCCTGTGAGGATTCCTCCTCTTCCCGGCGGGCTTCCTTGATCTGATCGTAGACGGGAGCATAGCGAAGGTCCTCTCCGCTAGGGTTTTCTCCCGGAATCGGGTTGAGCAAGTTATCGGGAAGAGGCATAGGGACCTATGATGTGGGCTGAGGGAGATTGATTTCCAGTTTTCGGATTTCGAGAAGCGGGAACTCCTCGCCGTCCACGAGCAACATTTTTTGACCCACCGGCACGGTTTCTCCCGATTCGTTTTCCTCCCATGCCGTCATGCGACCCAGGCGAATCGCGTCATCCGGGTCTTGCCACGCAAAAGGAGTAAGGGCAGGCAGCAGGACTTCCCCCAGTTCTGTATCTTTCAAGGCAGGTCCGCCCCGCAGCCGGGCAGGAGTCCACAGCAAATCCCGCAGGCGACGTGGTTTATCCATGTCAATCGAGGCAAGGTGCTCGAAGTTCATCCACAGGTAGTTCCCGCCCGCAAAAACTTCCAGACGCGGCCCAATTCGCGGGTCAGCGTCCGCAATGGATTGGAAGGGTTTCCCGTTCAGAGTTCCCGAGACGGCTCCTCCGGTGGCGGCCGCGTCACCCACGGGTTTCGGGTACTCCTTCTTCGCAAACAGACCCTGGCGGGTCTTCTCAGCGTGGAGTGCACTGCGGTAAATCAGTGCCCCCATTTCACGGTTTATATCTGCGGATCCCAGGATATCGAGTTGCTTCTCGGCCCGGTCGTACTCCCCGCAGAAACAAAGGAGCTCAAAAAGAAAGATGCGGTGCTTCGAATCCTCGGGGTGGTTTCGCACCTCGGCATTTAATGCCTGCACCGCCTCCTTGAGCCTGCCGGCTTGAAAGAGTTGATTGGCGTTTTCCATGTTCGTTTAAGACTCCCTTCCCCAAGCTAGCTCATTTTACCCTGCGCGAGATCATAGGCCATTTGCGCTGCCGAGGTCAACAATCCACTCTTGCTCTGCACCTTGTAATCCATACTTATTTTGTCAAAGGCGAGTGTAACGGTCTCCGATCCCATCCCCTCGCCGCTACGCGAGGAGCTTTGTTGGACGGACGTGATCAACACTCCCGCCAAGGTGATCGTCAAGAAGTCTTCGGGCGCTTTATCACCGGTCGATTTGCTCCAGGAAATTTTTGCCGTTTTAAGAATTTGGCCGGTGGCTGCTGCCTTCACCAGTTGGACGCTCGCTTTGTCAAAGAACTTTGTAACGGTGATCTCGGTCATAGACACCCTTCCGCCTTTAGTGGCGCCGTCTTTGGTGTTGACCGGTGAGTTGCTAACCCCCCATTGAAAGGAACTAATTTCTATTTCGTCCTTGTGTGCCAAGGAGAGGCTCTCGCCCTGAATCGACGCGAGATCTAAATGAATTTCAACCCCACTCCTTATTGCCGGCAGACCCACGACTGGAACTGGTGGCATGTCTTCCTCGCGTCACTGAAGTCAATTTCGCCGTTCACGTCCCCTGCTGCGGGGGCACTAGCAGGATGCTGAAAAAGCCGAAAAGCGGTCTCTTCTGCCCTACTTCGGCACCTGTAAGTCCTTTGTTTTCAGGCAAGCCTAGCAACATAGTTATGCCGAAGAAGAGTTTTTCAGCATCCTGCTGGGTTGCGTCCCGCCCGATCACCATCCCCCGAAAAACGGAGTGGTCAGCAGAAAACAGCACTCCCTCTCGGATCCGCAGGGCAACTCGCCCCAGCTTCTTCAGTGCTTGCCGCCCTGAAATAATTACTTTGCGCTTCCCGGGACCTCTTGCCGGGTGAGGCTTCCGCCCCGTTTTCCTACCAGCTTGTGCAGAAGGTCAGCGGTATGAGCATTCGTAGCGTCGCCGTTTGAGAATGGGCCGCGGCGGGCCTTCGCCCGCCGCGACCAAGTCTTTTTGGCAGACCTGCTACGAATTGCAAAGCACTCGACTAGGTGGCTTCCCGCGTCGCGATGTCATACGTTGCCTTTCCAGCCGCGGTCAGGGATCCATCTTTACCCTGAATCTTGTATTCATATTCAATCTTTACAAACGCCATGGCAAGCGACTCTGACCCGACTTCGTCACCTCTTGCGCCACCGCACTGGAAGCCCGCGATGTGAATTTCTTCCAGCTTGATTATCAGGTAATCCGCAGGGGTTTTGTCACCCGTTGACTTGGCGCACGTAAGCACCCCGCTTTTAATATGTTTGCCGGTGCAGCACAGCTCCAGCAGCTTGGCGCTCGACTTATCCACCGGCTTTGTGATATTGATGTCAGAAAACGAAACCTTACCGGCGCTTAAGCCGGAACCAAAGACGCTGGTTGGATTGCTCGCCCCCCAACTCCAGGAAAGCACCTCGATTTCCTCCTTATGCTTCGAGGAAAGGCTCTCACCCTTGACATCCTCTAGTTTCAAGAAATATTCTATAGCCATATGTTTTCTTCTCCTCTCGGTATTTGTAATTGTGGTCGAGCACGTGGCGGACTTGCGGGCCAAGTCCGCCACAAAATCCCCAAGAACTAACCTTTCGCGGGAGGTGGCAACGATGCAACCAACCGCAGGGAAACCGTAAGCTCATCCAGTTGGAAGTGCGGGCGCAGGAAACACACCGCCCGGTATACTCCCGGCTTGCCCTTAACCTCTTCCACGTCGACCCGAGCCTCCCTCAACGGATACTTCGCCTTCGTGGCTTGCGAAGCCGAGTCGTCGGTCGTGATGTATTGAGTAATCCATCGGTTGAAGAACATCTGAAGTTCTTCTTTGGAAGTGAAGCTGCCAATCCTGTCCCGCATCATGGCCTTCAAGTAGTGGGCGAACCTGCAAGTCGCCATAATGTAGGGTAACTGGGTGGAGAGGCGGGCATTGGCATTGGCCGCGTCGCTATCGTATACCTTGGCCTTGTTCGCGGACTGCACGCTGAAGAAAGCCGCATTGGCCGTCCCCTTGCAATGCACCAACGGGATCAGACCCTGGTCCGCCAGCTCTTTCTCGCGGCGGTCTGTGATCGCGATCTCCGTTGGACACTTCAAAGCCACGTCCCCGTCGTCAGTCCGGAAGGTATGGGAAGGCAATCCCTCCACCAAACCTCCGCCTTGCACACCACGAATGGCCGCACACCAGCCGTACAGCGCAAAGGCGCCGGTCATGCGCGCTCCCAAGGCGTAGGCGGCGTTGCCCCACAGGTATTTGTCGTGCTCCGTTCCGTCAACACCTTCCTCGTAACTAAAGGCCTCGACCGGAACTGTATCTCGACCATAAGGGAGACGCATCAGAATGTGGGGAACACAGAGTCCCACATAACGGCTGTCATCGCTCTGCCGGAATCCCTTCCATTTGGCGTATTCTGTGGTATCGAAGATCCGCCCAATGTCCCGGGGTTGGTCCAACTGCGTGAAGCTTTCCATGTTCATGAGCTGGGAAGAGGCCGCGGAGAGGAAGGGGGCATGCGCCGCTCCCGCCACCGCTGCCATCTTTTCGAGAAGCTCTAGGTCTTCCGGATGCTTGCTGAACTCGTAATCGCCAATCAGCGCGCCATACGGCTGGCCGCCGAATACTCCGAACTCTTCTTCGTATACTTTCTTGAACGCCGCGCTCTGATCGAATTCCGGGGCGCGTTGGAGGTCCCGCAAAAGATCCTTCTTGGAGACATTCAACACCCGGATCTTCAGCATGGCGCTGGTTTCGCTCTGGCTGATCAAGTACTTCAATCCTCGCCAACTGGCCTCCAGCTTCTGAAACGTGGGATGGTGCAGAATTTCGTTGAGCTGGATAGAGAGCAGATGGTCAATCTGCGCAATGCGCGAATTGATCATTGCCTCGGTGTCTTTGGAGACGACTACCGCCCCCTCCAACACCTGGACGAGGAACTCTTTGATAAGATTCTTGCCGCGTTCCCGAGTGGCGGCGTCCGTTCCCACTCTCCCAGTCTCGACAATCTGGTCCAGAAGAGTCTTTTCAACGACCTGCTCGGTAATCTGCGGTGTTGCGGCCGCTTTTTGTTCGTTAGCCATTGCCCCCCTCCTTTCCTTCCTTTATTCCGATTTCCGACCGCAATTTATTTAACTTCTCAGTATTGCTGACGGTTTCCAACAGGACTTCATCCAATTTGTCGTTGGTCTGCAACGCGCCTTTCAGATCACTCAGACGGGTACGGAGTTCGAGCAGTTCGCGCAAAGGTTTCACCTGCTTGGCAACCTTGTCGGGCTCGAAGTCGTCCATACTCTTGAATTTGAGATCGACCTTCAACTGTCCCACATTGTCGTCTTCGCTCAGCTTGTTATCCACAGAAAACGCTACGTGAGGTTTGATGCTTTCCAAGACGCTGTCAAAATTATCCAGCGTCACTTCAATAAACCGTCGATCCTTCAGCTTGGGAAGTGGATCGACAGGCTGGCCGGTAAAATCACCCATGACTCCCATTACGAATGGGAGTTCTTTAACTTCAATCGCCCCGCCCGTCTCCACGTCGTAGGTAATGTGGACACGTGGGGGTCGCACCCTTTCAAGACGCTTCTGTACACTCTCTGCCATAGGGCACTCCTTACTTAGTCATTTTTAGTTGGCGTATCACTACTACAAGGAGGTTATCAACATATCTCATCGTTGTCAAGGGAAAACGAACAGGACTTTCCTAATTTTTTTCGCCTGTCGTTAGCATGTCATCTGGCCGGTTCAATTAGCACGTGATCTGTCCGCTGGAGGCGGCGGGGAGTTGAGGCATTCTGGAGGTAGGAGGCAGGATGCCAAAGTACTCAGCGGGCCTGGGAGCGGGCGATGAAAATCCAAGAGGTGATCTTGCGGGCGATGGGGAAGAAGATCACGTGGTGGCAAGCGGCGGAGATTATCGGGATCTCGGACCGCACCATGCGGCGATGGCGGACGCGCTGGAGAGGAGGCAAGGGCTGCTCGCAACCTCCCCGCATGGTTTCCGATTCTCCGTCAAACCCTTTCCGATCGTCACCGTGCGTTTGGAGGGCGCGGAAAACAGTAGGCAGTGGGCAGGAGGCTGTTAGAAAGCAGAAGGCAGTAAGCAGAAAGCAGAAGGCAGCTAACGGGTGGCAAGCGTAGCGTGGGCTACTACGTCTGTAAGGGTGCTTGATCGGAGAGGTGAAAGTCCTCTCCGAGGTAAAACCACCAACTGGAGAGCCGGATGCGGATGATCCGCCTGTCCGGCTCCGAGGGAGGGGGGACCGGGACCACTCGATCCTCCCTACCCCGTCAAAGCGCCTGCGGCGCTCGCTGGTCCGCACAACGCCGGCTCGACCACCCCGTGTCTTCCTCCTAATCCAGGAGGGGAACTAGCAAAGGCAAGAATTCCGCGGAAGGCTTTCCTACCGGTAGGAATTGGCTCGGACAAATAGTTGCACTTTTGACGATTTTTGGGAAAAAGCACCACATATGTTGAGAAGCAGTCTGGGCTCTGAGCTAGATTACTATGGTGAGTACCCGGGGCGAAGGGGTTCGACCCGGGGCGCGTCCCGGTCAACACCGGCATGACACGTGCGGAGATGGAGCGCCCCTTCGGGGCTCGGAACAACAAACTCCCGGAGTGGAGGTGAACCCGGCAATGCCAGTCACCCATCATCAATAGCGAGGTCGCGCTTCCGCCGAGCCAGCACAGGCGGCGGTCTGAGGCGAGGCCGTCAATCGGTTGGGCGGCTTACAACCGTGCACATGGAGATTAGACGCCAAACCCGCGATGAGGAAATCTGGGAAAGCTCCTCGCAACCCCCAAAAGTTCATGAAAACACAGCAGGTTAGCGAAGAATTGGGGGAGATGCGATAGCCTCAACAAAAAATCAAGTCAATGAAATTAAACAAGTCAATTGCCTTGCGTTGCGGCCGGACGCCACAAGAAAGGGGGCCCAAAAATGAAGGTAATTACCCTATGGTTTGCTGGAAACAAAGGAGACAAAAAAACGACTTGGCTTAAAATCGCCGCGATCCCTAACCCCAGTTCCGCGGTTCAAGGCGATTTTGAGGCGGTTTGGGAAGGCAAGGCTTTTGTTTTCAACAACAGGTTCCCGCAAGCTCAAAATAGTGACGAATAGACATAAATATTTCTCTTGACTTGTGCCCTTAACGTGTTGTATGTAGTGTCCCATGTACATCCGCAAGACCACCAAGTCGCACAAGGGGAAGACCTACACCAACTACCTCCTCGTGGCGTCCGTCGCCACCCCCAAGGGCCCCCGCCAGCGCATCATCTGCTCGCTCGGCAGTCTCGCCCCCGCGCCGCGCGAGGAATGGCTCAGCTTGGCGCACCGGCTGGAGGCGAGCCTCAAGGGGCAGGGTTTGCTTCCTGCCGCCGACCCGCAGCTTGCGACCCTGGTCGAAAAGGTGCGCCGGGGAGCGAGACCTCGTGCGGAGCACGGGCGGGCTCCGCGCCAAGCCGAGGCGGACGGGGCAGTCGATCCGGACCGGGTGAGCGTCCAAGAGGCCCGCGAGGCCGGAGCGGTTCATGCCGGTCATCAGGTCTGGCAGCAGTTGGGGCTGAGCGAGATCTTGCGCCAAGCAGGGCTGTCGGCGCGCGCTTGCCGGTTGAGTGAAGCCATGACCTTGAACCGTTTGATCTTTCCCCTCTCCGAACATGCGATGCCGGATTGGATGCGGCGTACCGCTCTAGCCGATATCCTGGGCGCCGACTTTTCCACGCTTCACGACGATGCCTTGTACCGCAACTTGGACCGTCTGCACCCGAACCGCGAGCGGATCGAAGCGGCGTTGGCGGCACGACGTCGTTGATGTCACTGATTTCCGATTTTCGCCATGAGTCAGCAAACCACTTCGGGCAGGGCTACGTACCCGGAGTGTAGAGCTGGCAGCCGACAGCTCACAGCTTGCCGTAGGGGCGGTTCGCAAACCGCCCTTACTTCTACGTGGTAGCAATCGTAGCGCCGACCTTCAGAGCTTGCCCTGAGCTAAGCGAAGGGTCGGCATTTTTCGCGAGTACCCGCCCTGCCCTTCCACAGGGAAGTATTGTGGATAACTCAAGAATAACCGTAAATACCCGTAAATTCCCTGTAAGGCTTTTATTTTCATCGATATAGCCTGAAATGGCGTTCTCATTTTTGGACTTCCCTGTTTTGTTTTCATGCACTTGGCCAGACCGATCGGCGAGTGTTGTGCCTTTTGTAGGGGCACCCCTTGGGGTGCCCTGGGCAGGGCAAGCCCAGCCCCTACAAGACGTGTTTGGGGGGCGCGAACAGAAGCCCGTTGGCCGGGTCCGCAGTTGGAAATCGACCGTGCAAGAAAAGCCGCGGACCTTGAGGAGCAGGTCCGCGCTGCGCCCGCTGCACGAGCCCGCCCATTCGATATTTAGATGGGCTACCAGAAGTAGATAGCGACGACGCGAGGAGGGCCAGGGACTGAATCGGTCACAGTGGTCTCGACAACGACTTGCAGGTCTTTCTTGTCCCAGTCCGGCGGGGCGGTCCGCAGGGCCTCGGTGAGGACGTTCTCTGTCGAGATGAGCTCACCCGCCGCTTGCGTGCCGTCCACGCCGAGTCCCGCTGCGGCGAATAGGACCTGCCCGCTTTTGGCGTTCAGCAGCCTTGTGACAACTCCAAAACTCTCCGCGACCGCATTCTGCGGGCCAAAGTGCTCGGACCAAATCCTTCGTGAGGGGCCTCGTTCTTCGAGCCACAGGCGGCCATTATTGTCTTCCGCAAACACGAAGTGCAGATCCGAAGTCATTGGCACCGTCCACCGATTGTCGAATGCTCCCACCAGCACGGCGGGACAGTTGCGAAGATCCTCAAACGAGTAATTGCTGCCGATCCTGACTTGGCTCGGTTTGTTGATCCGACCGAACAGGGCGGAAAGCCGGGTTGCCACGTAGACATCCCCCGTGGCCAGACCAAACACCTGCGAGGGGACCATGTCGCCCCATCGCAACGCATCATTCGGATTCAAGGAAAGCTCCTTATTGAGCCTCTCGGCCGCTGTTGGGAAGCCCTTGGAATGAGCGTTTGAATATCTGTGGTATAGGTCAAAGGATGGCATATAGACCATCGCCTTCGGCAGGCAGATCAGGACGGCCTGTGATGTCCCAAAAACGGGGAACCAGAATCTGTCCAGGGTAGTCTCCTGTGCCTTCCCATAATGAATGCGGAGGGAAACCAGCACCAGGGCCAGAGCCAGGGCAAGGCCGAGCGCAATCGTGGTTGCCAGCCGAAGCTTCCTGCGATTCTCCGACCGCTGGGGTGTTGGGAGAACGGCCGGGGGCGCGTGCGGATTCCAATTAAACTCCGGCACGTAGGAGCCTACCGGAAGCTCAATACGAAGCGGCGAGGAATCCCCCTCCTCGTGATAGTACTGGGCCAGCCTTTTGCGCACCTCCCCGGCTTGGACTCGTACAACTCCATCTTCCCCGGTGGCATAATCCACCGAGCGATGAAAGAGACCCACTCCGATGCTTCGCTCTTTGAGAAGCTCAAGATGTCCCTCAAGGGTATGCTCGACCACATAGGCGAGGAACTCTTGAGACCGCTTGCTGGTCTTAAAGGCATGACTTTTCAGGATGTTTCCCGTCTCGCGGAGGATGGCCGCTATTTGCCGTTCAGTGATGGGTGCCGCTTGCTCGTGGGGATGGGGGAACTCGCTCGACTCGACTGTGTGTTTCATGGTCCCAACCTCACTGTAAGGATCCGGTTCTTCCGACTGCTACGCGCCAAGGACGGTTATGCGGCAACCCATTGTTTCTCCAAAGGATAACGGCTGCCGAGCCGACCACGCTCCGTGGCCGATTACAGGCCACCGAGCGAGATCTTAAAGGCGCCTTACTGTATCAAACTGTAACCTACGTTGACAAGTGACACCAGCCTCCTTATAGAAGGTCAGCGCGCGATAGACGTTCTTGCAGGTCGAACACTGTCCTCCACCGGCTCTTTCGCAGCGGCGCGGAGGGTTGCGGTACTCTTTGATCGTCGGGCATTCATAAGCAAGCGGCGTGGCCTCAACTGCTCGAGTTGAACATACTGCCCTTTGGATTGACGGTCGCTTGGGTCTAATCTCCGTGCCGCAGCAAGTTATATGCCCTGAGGCAGACATGCAGTAAAGCTCGGCATCGCGAAAAAAGGAGGAATACGACAGTGAAAAAGACAGTTTGTTTGTTGCTAGCTTTGTTTTCTATTTCAGTTGCTGCTTGGGCGCAAAGTGAGGCGGCAACCGTCATTGGGACGGTCACGGACCCGTCGGGTGCCGTGATCCCCAACGTCAAAGTAGAAGTAGCGAACCCGGATAAGGGATTCAAGCGAAGCTTGGTTTCCGATTCCGCCGGCAGTTATGTGATTGACCAAGTGCCGATCGGCTCCTGTGTCATCACCGCTGAGGCCGCAGGGTTCCAGAAGCTGGTGAGGTCTGGAATCACCTTGCAAGTTAGCCAACTGTTGCGGGTAAATCTGCAAATGCAAGTAGGAGCAACCACGCAAGAGGTAACTATCGTCGGTAATGTGCCCCGGGTGGAGACCGAAACGGGAACGATTTCTCATGTCATTAACGGCTCGCAGGTGGTGGACCTGGACCTGAACGGTCGCAATTTTGCGAATCTCATGTATCTGACACCTGGGGTCACGGAAGCGAACGGCCAGACCTTCTATGGCACGGTCGGGGGCGCTGGCTTTGTCAATGGGATCCGCCAGGGTTACTCGAAATTTGAGTTTGACGGCATGTATGGCGGCGACACCTCCGGAGGCGGCACATCAAGCAACATCGATCCCAGCATCGACTCCGTTGCAGAAATGCGCGTCACCGCTAACAGCTACGAGGCTAATATGGGATTAGCCGGAGGCTCCCTCATCGAAGTGGCCATAAAGTCCGGGACGAAGGAATTCCATGGCGGCATGTATGACTTCGTCCGCAACACCGACTTCAACGCCAATGATTTTTTCCAAAACCGTGTCGTCAATCCTCCGGGCGGTAATGCTCCCAAGCTCCCGATGCACTGGAACGATCCCGGATATTACTTGGGTGGGCCATTCTACATTCCCGGAGTCTATAATCAGGACAAAACCAAGACCTTCTTTTTCTGGTCGCAGGAGTTCCACCGGTACCGGACAGGCGTAGTGATCAACACCAGCGCCCCTACCTTGCTTGAGCGGCAAGGGAATTTCAGCGAATGCGATAAGACCTCGGCAAACTATAATGCCACCGTGGCGGCTGGGTGCATCCTTCCCAAAATCCCCGGGTCGGGGGGCCAATTGTATCCAAACGACATTGTACCCGTTGACCCTGATGCGACAGACCTCCTCAACGCTTGGGTTCCGCTCCCGAACAGTGGCCCAAACGGCTACGTCAAATCGCCCAGCAATCCCACGAACTGGGGTCAACAGACAGTTCGCGTCGACCAGAATATCAGCGACAGGACTGCGGCCATGTTTCGTTTCACGCACGATTCGTGGTATTGGGGTACGTTTCCCCCCACAAATACCTACTCGGGCGCCACGTACGATACCCAAGAAAGTCAGCAGAACCGGCTGGGTTTCAACGCTGTCTTTCGCCTTACCCACTCGGTTAATCCCCATCTCATGAGCACATTTATGTTAGGAGTTACCTCTGACATGCTCCTCTACGGGGCGCCGGCGCTCGTGGGAAAATCGAGCGTCGCAGGCTCGTTCGAGAAGCCCGCCAATTGGACTGCTCACAACATCTTTGCGGTGAATGAGGCCAACAATGACCTACCGGGCGTCTCTAGTCCGTATACCATGGGTCCCGAATTGGCGGGGGTAGGTGTCAAGGATGACTTCTCGAATTCGGCGCCCGCCTACGTGCTGAAGGATGATTGGGTTGACGTGGCTGGGAACCACACACTCAAGTTCGGACTCTTTGCGGAGCGGGCCCAAAAGAACGAGCATGGCGGCATGGCCACGGATGGTATATACTCTTTCAGTGGCGGCAGCAGCGCCAACTCGACCGGCAACTCTCTCGCGGATGAGGACATCGGTGCACTCGCTTTCGTCGAGGAGGGCACGCAAACGGTGGGCGGTACGCCTGTGGGAGGTTATGCCAAGTTTTTCTTCCGGTTCACGGACGTCGAGCCCTATTTTCAGGACGACTGGAAGGTGACCCGCAAGCTTACGCTGAACCTGGGTCTCCGCTATACTTATTATCAACCGAATCATGAGATCTCAAACCCACCCAAGAATTCGACCTTCATCCCGGGCCTCTATAATCCCGCGGCTCAGGCCCAACTCAATGCGGGTGGCTACCTCATTGCGGGAACTGGAGCTTGGTTCCACAGTTTCGGTAACGGCTTAGTAGAATGCGGCGCCAACGGGATCCCGCCAAGTTGTTCCCTTGCAACGGAGGCTAATGTTGCGCCGCGGTTCGGCTTTGCCTATGACCCGACGGGCTCGGGGAAGACCGTAATTCGCGGCGGGTACGGCCTCTTTTACGACCTAGGCGGGACAGGCATAGCAGGAAGTCAGAGCTTTGAATCGAATGCCCCGACAGAATTTACCTCCTTCGCGTACAACATCAGTGGCTATACCAACATCACCCCTGGTCTCCTTGGCCCCGTTGCCCTCACTGTTATGCCAACCAAGCATAAATGGATGGTCGTACAACAGTATAACTTGACCGTCCAGCACGAGTTTCCGGGCAAGAATCTGCTAAGCGTAGGATACGTGGGTACACTTTCCCATCACCTTCCCATCTCTGTGAATATAAACCAGATTCCCGAAGGTGTGACTACTGAGAATGTTCCCGCGCTGGCGGGCGCCACCGGGTGCGACAGCCTCGGCAACTGCAATGTGCAGAGCATCCTCATTAACAAGCAGCATTCCTCGGTTTTCTTCGTTCCTTACCGAGGCTATACCACCATCCTAAGTGAGGAAGGCGTCTCGAACTCAAACTACAACGCCCTGCAAGCGGAATTCACCCACCCCTTCGGACACGGGCTCATGGTCCAGGCGTCTTACGCCTGGTCGCATTCGTTGGACGACGCATCAACATACTACAGCAACACGTTTTTTGACTCCACCAACATTGAGCGCAACTATGGGAGCAGCGACTTTAATCGTCCTCAGTCGCTGCTCCTGAGCTACGTTTACAGCCTGCCCTTCTTCAGTCACCCTTCCAACACGTTGCTTAGCAAGTCCCTTAGCCAGACCCTGGGGGGCTGGCGCATCAGTGGGATTACGAGTTTCTTTTCGGGCGTGCCTTTTACACCGACTTGCGGGGTCAGCGGCTATTCCACGGCAATCAATGGCAGCACGCTGTGTAACCCCGTGGGCCCTGTCAAGGCTCAGAAGTCAACCATCAGCATCCCGACCTACGGTCCAACTCCTGCGGTGTTTAGCGGGAGCGAAATTGCCCAGCCCCTCCTGTCGCAACTGAATTCCAACGGCGAGCCGGGCATGTTCGGCTATTTGGGCAAGAACGTCCTTACGGGACCGGGGCGGAACAATTTTGACCTCGCGCTGCTCAAGGATTTCAGAATGCCCTGGTTTGGCGGAGAGCGTTCCCGGTTGGAATTCCGCGCGGAAACGTTCAACACCTTTAACCACCCTAATTGGGATGGCCTCAATACAGGCTGCTCCGGCACTACGACGTTCGGCCAGCCGTGCACCGGTACGGCCAACGCGTCTCTTGGTGCGGTTAATGCCGATTGGGGACCGCGGGCGCTGCAACTCGCACTCAAGTTGACCTTCTGACGAGATTAGGCGTGGCTCGTCGGGAAGACAACAAGAAACGAATCCCCCGCTGACGGGAAAGCAACCCCGTCAGCGGGAGGTTCCGTCTGAAGGTTGGAGTAAGAGGGGATGGGCCGATTCGTCCTTGCAGAATCTAGCGCAACTCCACCCACAACGGAGCACGGACTATGAAACCACGTTTACTGGCGGCTTCTCTTCTCGTTTGCTGGTTGACCATGCCTGCGGCTTCCCAGCAGCCTGCCGCACCATCCACTCAGGGAGCATCCGACCGCCACGTGATCGTCGTCAGCCTGGATGGGTTTCCGGCCTACATGCTGCAGGATCCCAAACTTCCCCTGCCGGTCTTGCGCAAGCTGATCCGGGAAGGAGGGGTTGCGGACGGAATGAAGCCGGTAAATCCAACCGTGACGTGGCCCAATCATACCGCTATGGTGACCGGCGTCAATAGCGCCCGCAACGGAGTAATCTATAACGGTTTGCCGGTACGCGTCGGGGATGGAAAACCCGTCCGCATCCAACCCTGGATAGATCAAAAGGTTCTGGTGCAGGCAAGAACGGTGTACGAAGCCGCGCACGATGCGGGCCTGACCACTGCCGAAGTGGCTTGGGTGGCGATTTACCGATCTGCCGCCGTGGACTGGTCGTTCCCCGAACAACAACCTCATGTCGACGGAACCGTGGAAAGGGAAATGGCGCAGCAAGGCTTGATCAGCGAGGATGACATCCTCTCGTTTGCCAAATCACCCGTCACCTGGCAGGACGATCTGCGGACGCGGGCCGCGGCTTATGTCCTCGAGCGCCACCGGCCCAACCTGTTGTTGTTTCATCTGCTGACCACCGATTCCGTACAACACAAGTATGGGGCAAGGTCGCTGGCGGCGCAGACCGCGCTGATCCTGGCGGACCGGCAACTGCAGCGAATCTTGGAGGCGGTCGAGCGCGCCGGCATTCAGAAACAGACCACCCTGCTGGTGGTTTCCGACCACGGCTTCAAAACCTACCAGCATGTCATCAGCCCCAATGCGTTGCTACGCCAGAAGGGACTGCTGAAGGGCGAAGGCGGCCAAATCGATTGCGACGCGTGGGTCGTGGTCGAAGGCGGAACCGCCATGGTGTATGTGACGCGCGAGGCGAGGCGCGAAGCCACCCTCCAGGTCTTGAAGGAGGTATTCCCCTCCGTCCCAGGGATTACCAAGGTGATTTTGCCGGACGAATATGAGCGGTATGGGTATCCCAAGGTCGTCCCTCAAGGGCGTATGGCCGATATGGTCCTGGTTGCCGCCCCAGGGTATGCCTTCGCCCAAGACACAACCGGCGAAGTGGTATCGGACGTGCCGGCGGGAGCCACGCCTGGCACTCATGGCTACCTGAACTCCGATCCCGACATGAACGCAATCCTGGTTGCCTGGGGCGCTGGCATCCGCCCCGGCTCGCATACCGGCGTGGTGCCGAACATCGACGTCGCGGCGACCATTGCTCATCTGCTCCACGTGGATCTGCCCGAAAGCCAAGGGCGTCCCCTTCAGGATTTACTGGAGAAATAGCGACTCCGGCCATGCCAGCCGGAGCGCGGCACCATTGGCATCAGCCCGAAGATCGTCGCTTCAGTCGAACGATCTGTGTTGATCGGCGTCCATCCGTGGCCTTGCTCATAAGCGGCGAGGAGGTCAAACCGCTTGCGAGAATGCCGGTCCTCCAGCCATCGCAGTGGCCACGGGATGACCTGCCGGGACCCGTCCGTATTATTAAAGTGCAAACAACTGTTCGGCTGAGAATTTTACGGCGCATTCTGCATAGGTCCCATCATTGAGCCGTACCGTGAGGAGAATTTCGATCTGATCAAAGCCCCTTTTCAAACTCCGTTGACCCGGCTACAACCGCTTTTTTATCTCGCGGCGATCGGCTGCCTCTACCTCAATGCCTTTATCCTTCCCCACACACCGATCTACGAGGGAGATACCGCACCCATCTATTTATTGGAAGCCACAAAAATGCTCGAGGGACAGGTGATCTATCGAGATTTTTTCCAGTTTACCCTCCCTGGAACTCAGGTCTTCTACCTGCTGCTCTTCAAATTGTTTGGTGTTCGCGCTTGGATTCCAAGTCTCGTGTGGGTCGTGCTGGGGATCGGCTTGGCGTGGACGTGCGTCGTGATCTCGAAACAAGTTCTGAGCGGTGCGTCGGTGTATCTGCCCAGCCTGCTTTTTCTGGGCTTAGCATTTTTCTCGGAGCCCGACCCCAACCACCATTGGTTCAGCATCCTGGCCTGTATGGCGGCCCTTGCCGTTTTGATGCCGAAGCGTAGCCTGTCCCGATGGGCTGCGGCAGGGGCGCTTTGCGGCCTCTCCACCCTGTTCACTCAGTCGCGGGGGATCGTGGCCATTGTGGGTTTCGCCGCTTTCTTGCTCTGGGAGTGCCGCACAAAAAAGCAGGGCTGGGGTTGGCTGGTCAAGGCCGGAATGTATCTGGTTATTCCGTTTCTCGCCACAACCTTGCCCGTGATGGCTTACCTGGCTTGGAAGGTTGGCGCCAGCCTGTTCTTCAACTGCACGGTCGTTTTCTTGATGAAGTACTGGTCCAAATGGTTTTGGGGAACTATACACGTCTATGGGGCCGACCTGCCGATTGACTTGCCGCTAGGGCTGGAGGTTGGGGCTCTGTTGATGTGGATTTTCATCCACCTGCTGGTGCCCTTCGTCTACATTTTATTTTACGCGCAATATCGCCGCCGCGCGATTGCGCATCCCGAAGAACCGTGGGACCGCGTCATGCTCATTTGTATCGTCGGGCTTTTCTTGTTCCTGGGTATCGCTCTTTCTCCTGTATGGTTCAGATTGATTTCGGTGGCGCTGCCGGCCTTGATCCTCTATGCCTGGTTGGTCAAGGCCCCCGCCAAACTCCCACGCGCGCTCACGCGCCTGGCCTGGGCCGGCGGAGTGCTTGCTTTGGTGAGCCAACCGGCTGTCGTGCAAACCGGCTGGAAGGGATATATCGACCCGCCCACGGGCCGCGCGGCTCTTCTCGATCCCGACCGCTACGAAAAATACCGTTGGCTCCTCGCGCATACTCACCCGGGCGATTTCTTCTTCCAGGCAGACGATTGTGATGAGTATTTTCTCTTAGGTTTGCGAAACCCGGCGGAAGTATCCTTTGTTACGGACAGTATCTATACCCGGCCC
>Ga0187849_1001211_pt1 | contig 29418 bp, 20 predicted proteins | sample June2016WEW_4_10_2_FD_132412 | JGI IMG/M metagenome (GOLD analysis project Ga0187849, IMG submission 132412) | Peatland microbial communities from SPRUCE experiment site at the Marcell Experimental Forest, Minnesota, USA - June2016WEW_4_100 | ecosystem: Environmental > Terrestrial > Soil >...
AATCGCCGAATGTTCGCTGTCCACGGCGAGAACGCGGACGCCGTGTTTGCGCGCTTCTTCCATGACGATTTCGCCGGCCATGACCAGGATTTCCTTGGACGCGACGGCGATGTCCTTGCCGGCGCGAATCGCGGCGAGCGCGGGTTTTAGTCCCGCCGTGCCAACAATCGCAATCAACACAATGTCCGCCGACGGCAACGTGGCGAGTTTGATCAAACCTTCGTCGCCTGAATAAACCTGCGTGGTTGCGCCGAAGAATTTTCCCAGTTTGCGGGCTTTTTCCGGATTACCGATGCAAATTGCCTCGGGCCGGTGTTTGCGGGTTTGCTCAAGAAGCAACTTAGCGTTATTGCCCGCAGCCAGGCCAACCAGCCGGATCCGATCCGGCAAATCCCCGGCGACTTTGACGGTGCTGGTGCCGATGGAACCGGTGCTGCCAAGGAGAACGACGTTTTTCATGGAACCAGGATATGCCGTAAATAGAGATACATGATGGGCGCGTTGAACAAAAGACTGTCGAGCAAATCGAGAATGCCGCCGATGCCGGGGAAAAAACTGCCGGAGTCTTTCACGCCGGCCCCGCGTTTGAACAACGACTCAATCAAATCGCCGACGACGGCAGTCATACCGAACAAAACGCCGAGCAGAACGGCGTGGAACCAGTTCATGTCCGCCATTTTATCTCCAAAAAAACCTGCAAACAGGGCGCTCGACGCCGTCGAAAATAAAATCGCGCCGCCAAAGCCCTCCCAGGTTTTGCCGGGGCTGATGCGCGGCATCATCTTGTGCCTGCCGATGAGCGAGCCGACGGCATACGCGCCGGTGTCGCTGAACTTTGTGACCAGCACGAAGTAGAGCAGAAAAAATTTGCCATCCACGCCTGGGAAAAAATTGATTTTTTGAATGAAGTTCAACAGCCACGGCACATACATGAGACCGAAGAGTGTCGTCGCAATGGCCACGATTCCCACCGCGTTGGACTTTGACAATAATTGTCGCAGACACAAACCGAGCACGAACAAGATAAGAAAGCCCGTTTCAAAATCGTTGACGCGCGCCGGGGAACCCGAAGTGCCAAGATGACCGGTTAAATTCAAAAATGTCCCAACCATCAGCAGCACGCCGCCGAGCAGACCGCACCACTTGAAGCAAACAAGGCCGCATTTTTCGGCGAGTCCATAAAATTCCGCGAGGCCGGCCAGCGCGAGAAAGACAATGATGAGAATGAATACGCCATTGGAAATCAACGCGTTGCCGGAAAACAAAGCGGTGATGATCACCGTCCAGAGAATCACCGAGGTGATTAACCGGCGGAGAAAAACCTGCGCCTTCGAGGGCGTTTGCGCTGCCGCAGCTGCGTCGGACATGCGCGCGCAAGGTAACAGACGTGGCGGCGATTGCCAACACCGACTTCTGTCGCGCAGAATGAAGTTCTTAATTGCATTGTAGCGGCGCTCTGTGAGCGCCGACGTTGGCAATTCGGATATTGCGGCGGTCACAGACCGCCGCTACAGCCAAGTTGGATTCACTTAACAATTGCGCGGCGCGCGTTTTTGTGCAAAAGCTGTTGTCGCACGAACGGCAAGGCTGGGGTCGTAGCTCAGTTGGTAGAGCGGCTGGTTCGCAATCAGCAGGTCAGGGGTTCGAATCCCCTCGGCTCCACCAGCCCCGAAAGCTTTCGGGGCTGCCGCGCCGGAGCACGAAGTGCGAAGGCGGGCCGACACCAGCCAAGTGCAATACGCTCCGAGCTACGGATGGCAAGCCAATTCATATTTTGACAAACTCATTCTATATGAAATCACCGCTGGAAAATAAATTGGTTTTGATCACCGGCGCATCGAGTGGATTTGGCGCAGCAGCAGCGCAGGCGTTTGGCGTCACGGGCGCAAAACTACTGCTGGGCGCGCGGCGCGTTGACCGTCTGAAAATAACAGCGGCAGAATCGCTCAAGGCCGGCGCAGCAGCAGCGCATTTTCACGAACTGGACGTATCAAAAACTTCGAGCGTTGAATCATTCATTGCATGGGCGCGAGAGAAAATTGGAAGCCGGAAGTCAGAAACCGGAGGTCTGCATGTTTTGATCAACAACGCCGGCGGCGCGCACGGCGTGGACACAATTGCCGAAGGCAAGGACGCGGATTGGGAAGCGATGATCCAGACAAACGTCCTCGGCCTGTTGCGCGTGACGCGCGCGGCGTTGCCGCTCATGCCGCGCAACGCGGGCGCTAGCATTATCAACATCGGCTCGGTCGCCGGCCACACGGCTTACGAAGGCGGTGCGGTATATTGCGCGGCGAAAGCGGGCGAACTGCAAATCACCGGCGCGCTGCGGTTGGAATTGCTCGGCACAGGTATTCGCGTCGGCACGGTGGATCCTGGTCTGGCAAAAACGGGATTTTCACTCGTGCGTTTCAAAGGCGACGCGGCGAGCGCGAAAAAGGTTTATGAAGGTACAAACCCGTTGACCGCTGAAGACATTGCGGAAATTTTGGTCTGGGTCGCCAGCCGCCCACCGCATGTGAACATAGATGAACTGATTGTCAAACCCGTTGACCAAGCGGCGATTGGCAAAGTGTATCGGCGGTTGAAACGCTAAATCCCGCGATTTGCGCGCCAAAGCAGCACCGCGCCGACGGCCTGAAAAATGAAATTCGGCACCCAGAAAATCAAGTGCGGCGCAAATTCCGGACGCGCGGACAATGATTCGCCAAGAATTACGAAGCTGTAGTAAATCAGCACCAGCACGAGGGCCATGGCAACGCCAACGTTCGTCTCGCGCCGATGCACGCGAATGCCCAGCGGAATGCCAATGAGCGTAAATCCGAAACATGCAAAGGAAAACGCGATTTGCCGGTGCATTTCCACATGAATCGGCTCGGTCAAATCGGTTTGTTGCTTCGCGACCTCGCGAAGTTGCGCTTGTAATTCCGACGGCGATGCAGAAGCGGCAGGCGGCAGGCTGAATCGCTGTTCCAAGTCGCGCAGTTCATCCTGCAATTGCCAGAACGTCATGTCGCTGATTTTGGGTTTTAAAACCCGGTTTGTAGCCGCGTTCAGGTCAAAGTTCAACGTCAACATCGGGAATGAGGTGATTCCCACATGTGATCCATTCAACGTTACACTGCGGGCGTCGAACAAATGCAAAACGAGTTGTTTGTTTTTTGCGTCCGTCTCGAACTGGCCACGCGGCGCGCGCAAGGTTGTTTCCACGTTTGTCCCATTTTCGAGTTTGAAGATCATCACGCCCTGCAAATTGCCGTCGTGATTTTTTTCCACGTAAAAAATATAACCCGGAAAATCGCGGATGAACCGGCCTTCAGGCAATCGGACGTTCATCAATTCAGAACGCGCGCGGGAGAGAAGCTTCTTGTAAGCGACGCGACAATGGGGGCCAATGTCCATGTTGATCCAGGCGCTCACGCAGCAGCAAAGCAAACTCAGGAGCAAAATGGGCGTGATGAGTGACAGCAAACTGATGCCGCTGGCGCGCACAGCGGTAAGTTCCTGGTCGGCGCTGAAACGACCGAACACCAGCAGTGTCGCGGTGAGCAAACCCATTGGCAGCGCATATACCCAGACGAATGGAATTAACAAGCCGATTGCTTTGAACGCTGTGCTGGGGCGCACCTGACCGTTGACAATCAACTTGAGGATTTCCTGGAGCACGTTGCCGAGTAACAACACAAAGGTGAATACCGCCACGGTCAACAACAATGAAGCGATCACCTGATATGTCAGATATTTCTGCAATGTTTTCACATTTGTCCGGCGCGGACGCGCAAACCCTAAAACGAACACGCAAAATCTGAAATGTTAAAATACGATGGTGACCGGGATGGAATCATGCATCGCCACCGAATTTCCCTATCTATCTGGTGGTTTTCCAACGTATGCAACCGGATGGAAAATAATTGCAAGAATGATGTTCTTCGGTTAAATTGCTGTCGTGCAGACAATATTTGCTAAGCAAGACTTGGGCGACCATTCCGCTCAACTTCCTTTGCGCCAAGATGTTATTACTGCACCACGACTCCGACCGGCAATCACAGGCTCCGTTCTAACAACAAACAGATTTGTTTCCAAAGACAAAACCCCTGTTGCCGCCCCGAATGGCAATGGTAACGGCAACGGCAACCATGCGTTGATCGAGGCGCTCCTCGGTTCAAAAATCTACCAGGATTACGAGCGTGCCTTCGGCGACATGACCGGATTGCCGGTGTCGTTGCAGCCGGTTGAAACATGGCAACTGCCGTATCATGGCCGGCGGAATGAAAATCCGTTTTGCGCCTTGATGGCGCAAAAAAGCCACGCTTGCGCGGCGTGTTTGCAGGTGCGCGAGCGGCTTTGTGAAAACGCCTCAACCGAACCGTGTACCATCATTTGTTCCTCCGGGCTCTGCGAGACGGCCGTGCCGGTGCGATTGAGCGATCGGTTGATTGGATTTCTCCAAACCGGACAGGTCTTCCGCAAAAAACCGGGCAGAGCGCAGTTTGAGCGGGTCGCCAGACAGGTCGCCGAATGGGGTTCAGACGTGGAACATGATGTTTTGAAGAAGGCCTACTTTTCCGGCAAGGTGGTGTCGCCCAAACAACATGAGTCAGTGGTGAAACTGCTCGCCATTTTTGCCCAGCACCTAGCAATGGTGAGCAATCAGGTCATCATCCAGCAGGAAAACGCCGAATCGCCGGTCATCACGCGCGCCAGGGATTACATTCGCGAACATCAGTCTGAAAAACTTTCGCTCGGCCAGGTCGCCAAAGCGGTCAACATGAGCGCCTTCTACTTTTGCAAAATGTTTAAAAAAGTCACCGGGGTCAATTTCACCGACTATCTTTCGCGCGTGCGCATCGAGAAAGCGAAAAACCTGCTGCTCAATCCCAACCTGCGCGTCAGTGAAATCGCATTTGAAGTCGGATTCCAATCACTCACGCATTTCAACCGCGTGTTCAAAAAGCTTCTGGGCCAATCCCCCACCGATTACCGCGCGCAATTGCTCGCCTATTGAACGCTGCGGCGATGCGAAAACACCTTTTCGCTGGTGTTCCGGGAGAATTCTCCTGTCACGCCGTGTTGAATGCCATCAACACAAAAAAGGGAAAGGATTTGCCAAAGTCAGCGAAGCCGAACCGGTCTGGAACTGGCAATTTTTAAGTGTGAAATGAGTTGGTTGCCACCGACAAGTTTGAGATTATGATTTATGATTTGTAACCCATCTTAAGACCCCGGCATTCCATGCAGACCATGACAACAAGCCCAACTTCAAAGCGTCCAGAATCCGCCCGCGACATTTTACAGCAGACACGACAGCATCCACTTAAAGCCATTCTTGCACCCAAAACCGTCGCGGTCATCGGCGCGACGGAAAACCCGGGCACCGTCGGACGCACGGTGTTTCAAAATCTCGGCCGCGGCGGGTTTGCAGGGACCGTTTATCCGGTCAACCCGAAGCGTCCCTCCGTGTTGGGTGTAAAGGCGTATCCTAATATCGCCTCCGTGCCGGAAAAGGTGGACCTGGCGGTTATCTGCACGCCGGCGAAAACGGCGCCGAACCTCATCCATGAGTGCGTCGAGGCAGGTGTGCCGGGTGCTGTCATTATTTCCGCCGGCTTCAAGGAAACCGGTGCGGAAGGTGCCAAGCTTGAACAACAGATTCTCGCCGAGGCGCGACGCGGCGGGATGCGCATCGTCGGCCCGAACTGCCTCGGTATCATGATGCCGGGGATCGGGTTGAACGCCACGTTCGCCGCCGCCATTGCCAAGCCGGGCAATGTCGGTTTTCTAAGCCAAAGCGGCGCGCTGTGCACCGCGGTTCTCGACTGGAGTCTGAAGGAAAACGTCGGCTTCAGCGCGTTCATCTCCATCGGCTCCATGCTGGATGTCGGCTGGGGCGATTTGATTTATTATCTTGGCGATGATCCAAACACCAAGAGCATCGTCATTTACATGGAGACCATTGGCGATGCGCGTTCGTTCCTGTCCGCAGCCCGCGAAGTGGCGCTGACCAAGCCGATCATTGTCATCAAGCCCGGTCGCACCGAAGGCGCCGCCAAGGCGGCCGCTTCTCACACCGGTTCGCTGACCGGGAGCGACGACGTTCTTGAAGCCGCTTTCAAGCGTTGCGGCGTGCTGCGCGTGAACGACATCTCCGACCTGTTCCACCTATCGGAAGTGTTGGATCGACAACCCAGGCCCCGGGGCAACCGCATGACTATGATCACGAACGCCGGCGGCCCGGGCGTGCTGGCCACTGACGCGCTTATTACCAGTGGCGGCGCACTCGCTGAAGTTTCCAAAGACACCATTGAGGAACTGAACAAAATTCTTCCTGCAGCCTGGTCGCACAACAATCCCATTGATGTGTTGGGCGACGCCAGCGCCGAGGTTTACGCCAAAACGCTGGAAATCGCGGGACGCGATCCGAACAGCGACGGTTTGCTTGTGATTCTGACGCCGCAGGCCATGACCGATTGCACCGGCACCGCGGAAAAGCTGGCAGCGTTCGGCCACATCGAAGGCAAGCCGGTGCTCGCGAGTTGGATGGGCGGCACCGACGTCGCCGCCGGTGTGCAGATCCTCAATGCCGCGGGCATTCCGACCTTCCTGTATCCCGACACCGCCGCACGAATGTTTACTTCCATGTGGCGCTATGCGGACAACCTCCGGGCGCTCTACGAAACCCCGGTGCCATCCGCCAATCCCGCCGATCTCGAATCAGGCCGCGCCAGAGCCGGGGCTTTGATTGAATCGGTGAAAAAAGCCGGCCGCACAATCTTCACCGAGGCCGAATCCAAGGAATTGCTTGCCTGCTATAATATTCCGACGGTGGTCACGAAGGTTGCCAGGACGGAAGTCCAAGCGGCCAAACTGGCCAGGGAAATCGGTTTTCCAACGGTACTGAAGCTTTATTCCGAAACCATCACTCACAAGACCGACGTAGGCGGCGTGCAGTTGAACCTGAAAGACGAGGCCGAGGTCTGCAAGGCGTTCAACGCGATCAAAACCGCCTGTACCGAAAAAGCCGGCGCCAAACATTTCCAAGGCGTCACCGTCCAGAAGATGATCAATTTGAGCGAAGGGTACGAAATCATCCTCGGCAGCAGCATTGACCCGCAATTCGGGCCGGTGCTCCTCTTCGGCATGGGCGGCCAACTCGTCGAAGTGTTCAAGGACAAAGCCCTCGCCCTGCCGCCGTTGAACACCACGCTCGCACGCCGCATGATGGAGACGACGAAAATTTATCACGCGCTCAAGGGCGTCCGCGGCCGCAAGCCTGTGGACCTCGCCGCGCTGGAAAAACTGATGGTCGGCTTCAGCCAGCTCGTCGCCGAGCAACGCTGGATCAAGGAAATTGACATTAATCCGTTGTTCGCCTCCGCCGAGGATCTCGTAGCGCTGGACGCCCGCGTCATCCTGCACGATCCGAAGACGACGGAAGACAAACTGCCCCGGCTCGCCATCCGACCGTATCCGACGCAATACATGGCGCCGTGGAAGTTGAAAAACGGCACGGCGGTCATGATCCGCCCGATCCGGCCCGAAGACGAACCGCTGCTGGCGAAGTTTCACGAAACACTTTCCGAAGAGAGCGTTTATCGCCGCTATTCCAACCAGATCAAACTGGACCAGCGCATCGCGCACGAGTGGCTGACGCGCATTTGCTTCAACGATTACGACCGCGAAATCGCGCTCGTTGTCGAACGCAAGGATCCGCAAACCGGCCAATTAGAAATTCTTGGCGTAGGTCAGTTGAGCAAGGCGCGTGGTCTGAACGAAGCGGAATTCACGCTTTTGATCAGTGACCGTTGGCAGAAGCAGGGTTTCGGCACCGAGTTACTCAAGCGTCTCGTGCAAATTGGGCGCGACGAAAAGCTCGATCGCATTTTCGCGCATATCCCCCCTGACAACCACGCGATGATTCACGTGAGCAAAGAAGCCGGGTTCAAAATTGCACATGAGGCTGACAATCACGGTTCCACCGCTGAATACATTCTTTAATTTTATGATTCACACGCAAAAAACAGACGGCTCTACAAGCCTCAAACTGCCAAAACGGGCTGTCTTCGAAACCATTGACGGCAATGAGGCCGCCGCTTACGTGGCCTACCGGCTCAATGAAGTGATGTCCATTTATCCCATCACGCCGTCCTCGAACATGGCTGAGTGGTGCGATCAATGGGCGTCGGAAGGGAAAAAGAATCTTTGGGGAACCATTCCCGCCGTCGTGGAGATGCAAAGTGAAGGCGGCGCGGTCGGCGCGGTGCATGGCGCGCTGCAAACCGGCTCCCTGAGCACAACGTTCACCGCATCCCAGGGATTGTTGTTGATGATTCCGAATATGTTCAAAATCGCGGGCGAATTGCTGCCGGCGGTTTTCCACGTCTCAGCCCGCACTGTCGCAACACATGCCTTGTCCATCTTTGGCGATCACAGCGACATCATGGCCACACGCTCGACCGGCTGGGGAATGCTTGGCGCGGCGTCGGTGCAGGAGGTGATGGATTTTGCGTTAATTTCACAGGCGGCGGCGTTTCGTTCGAGCCTGCCGTTTATTCATTTCTTCGACGGCTTCCGCACGTCGCACGAGGTTTCCAAGATTGAATTGATTGATGAAACCGTCATGCGCGCCCTGATGGATGAGAAAGCGATCGCCGAATTCCGCGCGCGCCATGACGCCCGACCACCCGGTGTTGCGCGGCTCGGCGCAAAATCCCGATGTCTTTTTCCAGGGCCGCGAGACCATCAACCCGATTTACGCCGCCTGCCCCGACATCGTGCAAAAGGTGATGGATGAATTCGCCGGACACACAGGCCGTAAATATCAGCTTTTTGATTACGTCGGCGCGCCGGATGCCGAGTGCGTCATCGTGCTCATGGGTTCAGGCTGCGAAACCGCTCACGAGACAGTCGAGTATTTAAACTCCCGCGGCGGAAATTTCGGAGTGCTCAAGGTTCGGTTGTATCGCCCGTTTGACGGCAAGCGATTCGTCGAGGCGTTGCCGCGATCGGTCAGGACCATTGCCGTTCTCGACCGCACGAAAGAACCGGGGGCAACTGGCGAACCGCTGTATCAAGATTGCATGGTGGCGGTTCTCGAAGGCATGACCAACGGATGGGGACGCCTGAAAACGCCGCCCAAAATTGTGGGTGGCCGCTACGGTTTGTCCTCAAAGGAATTTACGCCGGCGATGGTCAAGGCCATGTTCGACAATCTTGCCCTGGACAAACCTAAAAATCATTTTACGGTCGGCATTAATGACGATGTTTCGGGCACGAGCCTGCCGGTCGATCCGGATTTTTCGACCGAGTCGGACAAAGTCATTCGCGCATTGTTTTACGGATTGGGTTCCGACGGCACGGTGGGCGCGAACAAAAATTCCATCAAAATCATTGGCGAAGAAACCGACAATTACGCGCAGGGTTACTTCGTTTACGATTCAAAAAAGTCCGGCTCGATGACCGTGTCGCATTTGCGGTTCGGCCCGCAACCGATTCGTTCCGTGTATTTGATTTCACGGGCGAACTTCGTCGCGTGCCATCAGCCGGTGTTTCTGGAACGTTACAACATGCTTCACAGTCTTGTGCCCGGTGGAACATTTTTATTGAACACGCCTTTCGCCCCGGACGAAGTTTGGTCGAAGCTGCCAACGCCGGTGCAGGAAGCGCTCCTTGCAAAGAAGGCGAAATTTTATGTGATTGACGCCACCAAAGTCGCGCGCGACAGCGGCATGGGGGGACGCATCAACACCATCATGCAGGTTTGTTTCTTTGCATTGTCCGGCGTATTGCCGAAGGATGAAGCAATTGAGTCCATCAAGCATTCCATCCAAAAAACCTACGGCAAAAAGGGCGAGGAAGTGGTTCAAATGAACCTCAAAGCGGTGGACAACACGCTGACCCGTCTGCATGAAGTTCCATTGTCCCAATGCAAGGTTGGCGGCACGGGCAGCTTGCTGCCGCCGGTAACGCCGGACGCGCCGGTTTTTGTTCGTGACGTGCTCGGCAAACTGGTTGCCGGACAAGGTGACGAAGTCCCGGTCGGCGCTTTTCCGAATGATGGCACGTTTCCGACGGCCACCGCCCAATACGAAAAACGCAATCTCGCATTGGAAATTCCGGTTTGGGACGAGAAGGTTTGCATCCAGTGCCTGAAGTGCGTGTTTATTTGTCCGCACGCGACGATTCGGGCGAAGGTTTATGAACCCGGGGCCCTGGCTGGCGCGCCGGCGACGTTCAAGAGTACGAACGCGCGCGTGCCGGAATGGAAAGGTTTGAAATTTTCATTGCAAGTCGCAGCGGAAGACTGCACGGGTTGCAGGTTGTGCGTGGGTGTTTGTCCCGCCCGCAACAAAACGGAAGCTAAACTCAAGGCCATCAACATGCAGGCGCAGGCACCGCTGCGCACAGCGGAGCACGAGAACTGGAACTTCTTCCTTGGCCTGCCGGAAATGGATCGGCGAAAAATCAAATCCACCATTCTGCGGCAACAGCAGGTGATGCGGCCGTTGTTCGAATTTTCCGGCGCATGCGCCGGTTGCGGCGAGACAGCTTACATCAAACTGCTCACGCAGCTTTTTGGCGACCGTGCGGTCATTGCCAACGCCACCGGTTGTTCCTCGATTTACGGCGGCAACCTGCCCACGACGCCCTATTGCAAAAATGCCGAGGGCCGGGGGCCCACATGGTGCAATTCGTTGTTCGAGGACAATGCGGAGTTCGGCCTCGGCTTCCGCGTTTCCATTGACAAGCAAAGGGAATTTGCAAACGAGTCCCTGAAAAAACTCGCGCCGCAGCTTGGCGACGATTTGGTGGCAGCCGTTCTCCACGCCGACCAAAGTGATGAGGTGGGTATTTACGCCCAACGCGAGCGTGTCGCGGCGTTAAAACAAAAATTGCAGAAGCTTGATTCACCTGGGGCGAAATTGTTGTCGGGACTCGCCGACATACTCGTTAAAAAGAGCGTGTGGATTGTCGGCGGCGACGGCTGGGCCTACGACATCGGTTACGGCGGTTTGGATCACGTGCTGGCGAGTGGACGCGATGTCAATGTGCTTGTGCTTGACACGGAGGTTTATTCCAACACGGGCGGGCAGATGTCCAAGTCCACGCCGCGCGGCGCGGTGGCCAAGTTTGCCGCCGGCGGCAAGGCCATGGGCAAGAAAGACCTCGGCCTGATCGCGATGACCTATGGCAATATTTACGTGGCCAGTGTCGTGATGGGCGCGAAGGATGAGCAAACCCTCCGCGCGTTTGTGGAGGCGGAATCCTATCCCGGCCCTTCGCTCATCATCGCCTACAGCCATTGCATTGCGCATGGTATCGCGGTGGACATGGGCGTCGGCGCGCGCCAGCAGAAACTCGCGGTGGATTCAGGCCAATGGCTGCTTTACCGCTTCGATCCGCGCCGTGCTCAACGTGGAGAAAATCCGTTGCAAACGGATTCCCCGGCGGCAAAAGTGAAAGTGCAGGATTATCTGCTCTCGGAAAACCGTTTCAAGATGCTAACCAAGAGCAAACCGGAAGAGGCGAAAAAGCTTTTCGCCCAAGCCCAGGTGGATGCCGATCGCCGTTGGAAATTCTACCAATTTCTGGCGGAACGCGACACCAAGGCCGGCAATGGCCAGCCCGCGGCACCCCAACATGCGGCAACGGAGGATCAACAACCATGAGCTGGATAGTTCCAACACCAAAGGTAGGGCGCGATGTCCCCATCGCGCCGCGGCGGGCTGAGACAGCCCCCCCTACCAACTGAAAAAAATTATGGACCTAACAACGACTTATCTCGGTTTGAAACTGCGCACACCACTGGTGCCGTCGGCCTCGCCGCTATCGGAGGAAATTGACAGCATCAGAAACATGGAAGACGCCGGTGCGTCGGCGGTGGTGCTTTATTCCCTGTTTGAGGAGCAACTGCGCCAGGACCGTCTTGAACTGGCCCACCATCTCGAGCAAGGCACCGAAAGTTTCGCGGAGGCGCTCTCCTATTTTCCGAAATCCGAGGACTATCGCCTCGGTCCGGAGGAATACCTCAAACACATTGCCAATGCGAAGAAAGCCGTACGCATTCCCATCATCGCGAGCTTGAACGGCTCATCCGCAGGCGGCTGGACGCACTACGCGAAACTGATCCAGCAGGCGGGCGCAGACGCATTGGAATTGAACATTTACCAAATTCCCACCGACACAAGTGTTCCGGCGGAAAAGATTGAACAAGGTTATCTTGAAATTCTGAAAGCGGTGAAATCCGAGGTCACGATTCCAGTAGCGGTGAAACTCAGCCCGTTCTTCACCAATTTTGCCCACATGGCCAAGCAACTTAACGAGGCCGGCGCGGACGGGCTGGTGCTGTTCAACCGGTTTTACCAGCCGGACATCGATCTGGATACACTTGAGGTCAAACCCAACATTTTGTTGAGCACGCCGATGGCCATGCGCCTTCCACTGCGCTGGATTGCCATCCTTTACGGTCGTCTCCAGACCAGCTTGGCGGCCACCAGTGGCATCCATCGCGCAACCGACGTTTTGAAAATGCTCATGGCCGGCGCGGACGTGACAATGCTCTGCTCCGTGCTGATCCGGAACGGCGTCCAACAAATCAGCGTCATCGAACGCGAACTCGCCACGTGGATGGAAGAGCATGAATATGAATCCGTCTCGCAACTCAAGGGCAGTTTAAGCCAGAAAAAATGCCCTGCGCCCAGCGCCTTCGAACGCGCACAATATATGCGGGCGCTTTCCAGTTATTCGGTGTCGTAATCAAGTCTGCCTGGAGGAAAAACGCGGATTTTCTCAACGCAAAGACGCAGAGTGCGGAGTGAACCGCGAAGCGCAATCGCGCTGAAGGCGCGTGAAATCAGGGAATGGCGATACGCTGTCCCTCCCGGAAATCTGTGGTTCAATTCTTTGTGTTCCTTTGCGGCAAGAGAGATTCGGAGGGACGCGTTCAAGCGCGTTTTTAAAAAACTTCTGCTTTCAAACCGGTCACCTGCCGCACGGTCTGGGCAATGTTGGAAAGCGTTTTCAACGGCAGATGCCCGCACTCCGCGTGGGCCATGGGGCGCGTGGCGGAATAAATCTGCACCAGCGGAATTTGCGCACCGTTGTCCTTCAGTTCCTTGAGCCGCTGCACATATTGCACGATTTCTTCCGGCGACGGTTCTTCGCCGTTGATGGCGGGGAAAAGACTTTGAATGACCACCGGACGCTGGCGGGCGAGCTGAAGAATGTTGGAGAGGATTTTTTCCAGCGACGTATTTTTCAAACGGCAAACCTTGTTCAAATACTCCTGCGTGCCGCCGTCGAGCTTTACCCAAACTTCGTCGGACTTGGTAAAATGCCTCAAACTTTCCTGGATCTGCGGATGATCCAGTCCGGTGGCGTTCGTGATCAACACAATTTTGAAAAATGGAAGTCCGCCCATCGCCCTGATATGAATCACTGCTTGCACCGCCTCGGCGAAATTCGGTGATAACGTCGGCTCCCCATCGCCGCTCAATGCCACGTGGCTCAACTGCAACAACTCATTCGGCAACGATTGATATTGCGGACGTTCGCGCAACCGGTTTTGCAGGACAAACGCCAGAGTCCTGTGCAGTTCCGTCGCCATGACGCCCGCGTCCAGTTTCATCTCCAGCGGCGGCGTGCGCCGATCCACCTCGCAGTATAAACAGTCGAAGTTGCAGTGTTTGTCCGGGTTCATGTTCACGCCCAGCGACAGGCCGCGCGCGCGCGACGAGAGGACCGCATAAACAAAGCGGTTGTTCAGAAAATCACGGGGCCGGTCGAAAGCGGCTTCGCGCGATGGTGCGTGCCTTTTCTTTTCCGGCAGTCCGGCTGCAGTCACGGTTTTGGCATGAATCTCTCCCATAATTCCTGTCTGGCACATTAAACGCGCACCGACGAGGGAGCTACACGGTTATTGCCAAAAATTCGACATGCCTTGCAGGCGCAAAAGCAAGATTTCACAGGGCGATTCAACATCGCGAACCACAACCGTCCCGTTTCGTAAATTTTGGCAAAGTAGAGACATCTTTTGGAAAAATCGCTCATCAATTGTTGGATAAAGAAACAATTTGTTATAAGCTGCGGGCGCATGGGTAAAAAAAATGACCGGGTGTCCTGGATTAAAGGCGGCAATGCGCTTTGCTCAAATCCACCGCGCACAATGCCGGATCGAGTCTGGCGACTGGTGCTTTTGGGCGCACCGGGCGTCGGCAAGGGAACGCAGGCGAAATTGCTGCATGAACGATTGGGCGCCTGTCACCTTTCCACTGGCGACATCTTTCGCGCGGCCAAAATCTTGTCAGACCGTGAAAGAAGCCCCGCGTTAAATGACGCGTTGGAATACATGCGGCTCGGCAAGCTCGTGCCGGACGAAACCGTGCTGGACATGGTACGCGAGCGTTTGCATTGCTTGCATTGCGCCAACGGTTTCCTGCTCGACGGCTTTCCGCGCACCGTCGCCCAAGCCGAAGCTTTGGAGAAAATTCTGCGGGAGGAAAAACTGCCGTTGACTGCGGTGCTTAATTACGAGTTGCCGCTCGAAACAATTCTGTCACGGCTCGGTGGACGGCGTACTTGCTCTGGCTGCAAGGCGGTCTTTCACATCGTCAATATGCCGCCGCGAGTTGAAGGTGTTTGTGATTCTTGCGGCGCCAAACTTATCCTGCGCGAAGATGACCGCCCGGAATCGATCCGTGTGCGAATGGAAGCTTATGAAAAAAGCACCCGGCCGCTGATCGAATTCTACCAAAAACGCGGTGTGCTGGTTTCAATCACTGCGAAAGGCTCACCGGAAGAAATTTACCGGAGCACGATGAGCAAACTCGATGGTGTCATCGCAGCCTGACTTGAATCAACAAATCCGCGGCAGTTGCTCGCCGCTTGGCATGTCGAGGATCCGGTTCACGCCAATCGTGCTTTTTAACGTGACCAGCGGCGAAGCGCTCTCAATGACTTTGCCGATGGCCGCCACGCCCGCACCTGTCGCGTAGCCGTGCATGATTTGCAATGCGCGCTCCGCGTCCTTTTCCGCGACAAACACGATGAATCGTCCTTCGCACGCAACGTGCAACGGGTCGAGTCCCAGCATCTCGCAGGCGGCATGAACGTCTTCGCGCACCGGCACGGCTTTTTCCTCAACGTCAATTTGCAGGTGCGCCGCTTCGGCAATTTCGTTGAGCGCGCTGGCCAGGCCGCCGCGCGTGAGGTCGCGCAGACAATGAATTTCAATCCCGACTTTAAGCAACTGCAAAACAATTTCGTGAACGGGCGCGGAATCACTTTCAATGGCGCTTTCAAATTGCAATCCCTCGCGCATGGCCATGATTGCCATGCCGTGGCGGCCCAAATCGCCATTGACCAAAATCACATCGCCGGGTTGCACATTTTGCGGCGCGATTTTTTGGTCATGCTCGATGACGCCGATGCCAGCGGTGTTGATGAACAAACCATCGCCCTTGCCTTTATCCACCACTTTCGTATCGCCGGTGATGATCTGCACGCCGCAGCGTTGCGCCGCGTCGCGCATCGAGCAAACAATTTTCCAAAGCGTTTCCATTGGCAGCCCTTCTTCCAAAATGAACGCCGCACTTAAATAAAGCGGACGCGCGCCGGCCATGGCCAGATCATTGACTGTGCCATGCACGGCCATTGAACCGATGTCTCCGCCGGGGAAAAATAATGGCCGAACGACATAGGAATCTGTCGTGAATGCGATTCGTTTTCCGGTTAATTCAACGACTGCCGCGTCGTGTTGCGTCTCCAGAATGGGATTGTGAAACGCAGTCAGAAACATTTTGCCGATGAGCTGGTGCATCAGCCTGCCGCCACCGCCATGCGCGAGCAGGACATGCGGGTATTGCTGAATTGGAATGGGGCAAACCGGCGTGAAATCTTTGGCGGAATTTTTCCTGCTCATATTGTTTTGCCGGTTTCTGCGGGCACATGCCGGCGATAACGGTAATACGCGGCGCACGTCCCTTCGGATGAAACCATCGTCGCACCAAGCGGATGCTCCGGCGTGCAACGTGTGCCGAACATCGGACATTCGTGCGGTTTGATTTTTCCCTGCAAAACGAGGCCGCTGAGACATTCGGCGGGTTCGTCAACATGACGGTCGGCCAGGCCGAATTTCTTCTCGGCGTCAAACGCGGCATAGGTGTCGTTCAAACCGAGGCCGCTTTGCGGAATTTCCCCGACACCGCGCCATTTGCGGGGCACGACCTTGAAAACCTTGTGAATCAACTCCTGCGCCGGCTGGTTGCCTTCGCGGCGCACGGAACGAACGTATTGGTTTTCGACCTCGGCGCGGCCGGATTCGAGTTGCTGCACGACCATCAGCACGCCCTGCAAAATATCGAGCGGCTCGAAGCCGGTGACGACAATCGGCACGCGATATTTCGCCGCAATGGGGAAATATTCTTCATAACCCATGACGGTGCAAACGTGACCGGCGGCGAGAAAACCCTGCACGCGGCAGTTCGGCGACGACAGCAACGCCTTCATCGCGGGCGGCACGAGCACGTGCGAAATGAGCATGGAAAAATTATTCAATCTCTTGTGCGCGGCCTGGTAAATGGCCATTGCTGTTGCGGGCGCCGTCGTCTCAAACCCGACACCGAAGAAAACGACTTCTTTCTTCGGATTTTCCTGCGCGAGTTTCATCGCGTCGAGCGGCGAGTAAACAATGCGCACATCGCCGCCTCTGGCTTTGACGCTGAGCAAATCCGTCGTGCTGCCGGGTACGCGCAACATGTCGCCGAATGAGGTGAAAATGACGTCTGGCCGGGCGGCGATTTCGAGCGCCTTGTCGATGATTTCCAGCGGCGTGACGCAGACCGGACAACCCGGTCCGTGGATGAGCGTGATTTGTTTGGGCAACAGTTCATCAATGCCGAACTTCACGATGGCGTGCGTCTGGCCGCCGCAAACTTCCATGATGTTCCAGGAACGGGTTGTGATGCGGTGAATCTCCCGCGCGAATTGCCGCGCGGGTTCCGCGTCACGATATTCATCAAGATATTTCATGGTTTATTTGGTGGGGCGAGGCTACTGACGAGCCGTCTCCGCTTCGCCGCGCTAAGGTCGGCTCGCGAGGACGCTCGCCCCACCGGTTCAAATTGTCAGCCGCTTTGTGTAGGAGGAACGCCTGCACCAGTTGTTCCCAGTTCGCCGAGTTCCTCCATCTCTTTCAAATAATCGAAGACCTTGTGCGCTTCGTCTTCGTCAAGCCGGCTGAGGGCAAAGCCGACGTGGACGATGACGTAGTCGCCCACTTTCACCTCCGGCACATAGGCCAGACTGACTTCCTTGAGGATGCCGCCAAAGTTGACCTTGCCAATCCGCAACAACGAATCGTTGCCGCTGATGCTTTCAATTTTTCCTGGGATTGCGAGACACATTGTCCCCTACTTTACTCCTTCCTCCGCAAGGCAGCAACGACTTGTCCCAGTGCAATCCCGCCGTCGTTCGGCGGCACGCGCTGATGCCAATAGGGTCGAAAACCCTCCGCCAGCAAACGCCGCACCGCGCGCTCCGTCAAATAACGATTCTGAAAACAACCACCGGAAAGCACAACCCGGTTTTGGCCGACGCGTTTTGCAATGGCGATAATGGCCTCGACCAATGCGTTGTGAAATTTTGCGGAAATTTTGCCGACCGAAACACCACGCTTAACATCCGCCAAAATGGCTTCAATCATCGGCGACCAATCCAAAATAATTGCGGATTGCGGACCCCGGCTTTGCCGGAGGCTTCGCCGAGGCGAGTTGTGGATTGCGAATTGGCTGCTAATCCGCAATTCATAAGCTTCCTCGGTTTCAACGCCCTCCAGCGCGAATTCCAGTTCCATCGCCGCCTGACCTTCAAATCGGATGTGCTGACGAAGATTGGTGAGTGAAGCGACGGCGTCGAAAAGCCGGCCCACACTGGAACAAAGCGGCGAATTCAATTTTTTGGCCAGCATTGTTTTCAGCGTGGTCATTTCTGCTGCCGAAAAAGCGGTGATTGTTGCCAGTTTTTCCTGTTTAAAAACTTTGTCGCCGGAAATTTCGTAAAGCAGTCCGAGCGCGGTTCGGCGCGGTTCCTTCACGGCCTTGTCGCCGCCCGGCAGATGGAACGGACGCAAATGCGCGACGCGTTCGATGTTGTTATCGGTGACGATAAAAAATTCGCCGCCCCAAATCGTGCCGTCCAAACCGTAACCTGTTCCGTCCCACGACACGCCGAGCATGGGCGGCGCGATTTCATTTTCGGCCATGCAGGACAGGACGTGGGCGATGTGATGCTGGACGCCGACGTGGCACACTGTGGTGGGGTGCGATGCTCGCCTGGGCGAAGCCTCGCGAAGACCGGTCCCTATCGCGTCGTCGGAGGGCTGCGGAGAGCCCGCCCTACCTGTCATTTCATTGGCATACTTTGTCGAGAGATAATCCGGATGCAAATCGGCGGCAATGATTTGCGGCTCGGCCTCGTAAAGCTTTTCGAAATCCGCGATGACATGGCGGAAGGCGGCGTGCGCCTGTTCGGTTTCCAAATCACCGATGTGCTGGCTGATGAAAACCTGATTACCGACAGAAAGCGCCACGGTGTTTTTTAAATGAGCGCCAACGGCCAATACAATTGCGGATTGCGGATTGCGGATTGCGGATTTCAGAGTTTTGGTGGGGCGAGCGTCCCCGCGAGCCGCATTCCGCATTCTGCATTCCACATTCTGCATTTGAATGGGCAGCGGTGCATAACCGCGGGCGCGGCGCAAAACCAATTCGCGGTCGAGCATCACGCGCACAACCGAATCGTCCACATGCCGGACAATGGGGCGGTTGTGGACCAAAAATAAATCCGCGATGCCGCCGAGACGCTCCAAGGCTTCATGTTCATCCGTGCAAATCGGCTCATCACTCAGGTTGCCGCTTGTGGCGATGACAGGAAAACCGAGTTCGGTCATCAACAGATGATGCAACGGCGTGTAAGGCAGCATCACGCCGAGATTAGGATTGCCGGGAGCCACCGAATTTACGATTTGCGATTTGCGATTTGCGATTTTCTTGAGCAGGACGATGGGTGCTTCGGATGAGTGCAACAGTCGCTTTTCCAAAGGCGAGACTTTGCATTCCACCTTGATGACCTTCAATGAAGGAAACATCAGCGCGAACGGTCTTTCTTCGCGATGTTTCCGCTCGCGTAAAAGTCGAACTGCTTTGTCGTTGCGGGTATCCGTCATCAGGTGAAACCCGCCGAGTCCCTTGACTGCGACGATTTGTCCCTGTCGGATGGCTTCGGCAGCAGCGAGCAAAGCGTCGGCATTCTGGAGTGCGCGGACATGTCCGCGCTTTGAAAGCGGCGACACGTCGCCGCATTCCCACAATTCCAAATGCGGGCCGCAGACCGGACACGCATTTGGCTGCGCGTGAAAACGGCGGTCGCGCGGGTCATCGTATTCAGCCTGACATTGCGGACACATCGTGAACTTGCGCATCGAAGTGTTCGCGCGGTCGTAAGGCAGGGATTCAATGATGCTGAAGCGCGGGCCGCAATGGGTGCAATTGGTGAATGGATAACGGTAACGACGATTGGCAGGATCAAAAACTTCGTGTAGACAATCCGGACAAGCGGCAATGTCCGGCAAAATCAGCGCGGTTTTGCCGCCGCCGGTTTGACTTTCGCGGATTTCAAATTTCTTGTAACCGGCGGCGTCAAGCCACGAGCTTTCGAGGCTTTGGATGAAACTGCGCGGCGGTTTCTCGGTGTCGAGACGGAGAAAAAATTGTTCGAGCGCGGCGCGCGGACCTTCAACTTCGATGAAAACGCCTTGCGAAGAATTATTGACCCATCCGGAAAGGTGGAGTTCGGCGGCGAGGCGGAAGACGAACGGGCGAAATCCGACGCCCTGCACCGCGCCGCGAACGGAAAGTTTCAGGCGCGTGCATCGGCTGGTTTGGCTGGCTTTGTTCACGGGGGGATTTTGTCCGAAGCAGCTTCGAATTCAAAGCGGAAGAGACGGGAAAAACCAGTGCTGTCGCCGCTCGGAGCGTTTTTGCACTGGAAATAAATCAAAATTTGCCGCTGCGGACGATTTTGACGATTTGTTTCACGACTTCGCGCGCGGCTTGTTCGACTTCCGGGGAAAGGGTTGTGCCAAAATTAAAATCACGGCCGCGGATGCTGAAAAGGATGGCGCGCGGCTCGCGGCCATGAAGTGTTTTGCACAGCGATAGCACATCAGCCGGAGTCAGATAATGGGCGACGGCGTGGCTTCGGAAACGCGGTGTGACGACGGTGCGTTGGATTGGCTCCGGCGCTTCGGGAATTGCTGCGTCTACGAAGATGACGGTGTCGAAACGGCTGATGGTCTCGGCAGCTTCGATTTCAAGCTGTTGATCGGTCTCCAATTCCACCTCAGGCAGGTTCAGCGCAGCCAGTTGTTCGATGACGAACCAGCCGACGCCGTCGTCGCGACGGCTGCGGTTGCCATAGCCAATAACAAGGGTTTTCATGAGTTACAACACGTATTGGTAGGGCGCGATGTCCCTATCGCGCCGTGGCTGGCCGCCGGTTTTCGCACGAGCGGCGCGCTGGGGACAGCGCGCCCTACCTAAAAATGAGTTACGAATTGCGTTGCAGTGTTTGCAACACTTTCCCGTCCGCGTCCACCAGTTCGACGTGTATCGGAATCTGGCCCATGGCGTGGGTGGCGCAGCTCAAGCAGGGATCGTAGCAGCGGATGAGCGCCTCGACGCGGTTGAGCATGCCTTCCTTGAGTTTCTTTGCCTTGACGTATTTCCGTGCAATGGCCTGCACGCCGCGGTTCATCGCCAGGTTGTTATGGCCGGTGGCAACAATCAGGTTGGCTTTCTCAATCCGGCCATCGGCGTCCACCCAATAATGATGGATTAACGTGCCACGCGGCGCCTCGATCACGCCCACACCCTCCCGTTGGGTCGGCTGGTTCGGCACCAGAATATCGGTGCTGGTGATGTCGGGGCTTTCCAGCAACTGCTGCGCGCGTTCCAGTCCGTAAAGTATCTCAATCAACCGCGCCCAGTGATAGTAGAACGAACTGGTCTGCACACGGCCCTTGGCGCGCCAAACTTTCAACTCCGCGTTGGCCTTCGGTGTCGCAATATGGCTGCAGAGGTTCACGCGCGCGAGCGGTCCCACGCGATACATACCCCGTGGATAACCGAGCTTTGAGATGAATGGGAACTTCATGTAAGACCACGGTTCGACCGCCTAGCTGATGTAATCCAGATATTTCGCCGGTGAAATCTGGTCATGCACAATCCCGCCCCTGGCATCACAGAAGCGCAGATTGCCGTCGTATAACTCCAGCGCGCCGTCCGGCTGGACCAGTCCCATGTAGTTGGAATCGAAGTTGGCGAAGTCTTCGACTTCCGCAAGATGCTGACGATGGTAGCCCTTGAGCAAATCAAGGGCGAACCGCGCGTGCTCGAACGCTTCGGGCAGACCGCGCAGAATTTCGTCGCGTTGCGCCATTGTGAGGACCTTATTCACACCGCCGGGCACCGTGAAGTCCGCATGTATCTTGCGTCCGCCGACCGACTTGATCAGTTCCTGGCCGAATTTGCGCAGCCGCACGCCTTTGATTGCAATGTCAGGCTTCAGCTGGATCAGACCGACAATATTGCGGATGGCCGGGTCGGCGTCGTAGCCGAGCAACAGGTCGGGTGCGCTCAAATGGAAGAAGCTAAGCGCGTGGGATTGGATGACTTGTCCCATGTGTATCAGTTCGCGCAGCATCTTCGCCGTGCGCGGAATCTCGCGGCCGACGATGACGTCGCAGGCCTTGGCGCTGGCCAGCAAATGGCTGACGGGGCAGATGCCGCAGACGCGCGGCGTGATTTGCGGCATCTCGGTGAAATGCCGGCCTTCGCAGAACTTCTCAAAACCGCGAAATTCCACGACATGGAAGCGGGCGTCGTCCACCTCGCCGCGGCTGTCGAGATGGATGGTGATCTTCGCGTGACCTTCGATGCGGGTTACGGGGTTGATGATGATGGTTTTGATCGTCATGTCAGTCGTATCTTAAATTCTTTTCATTCCATTGCGGCGTGCGGCCAGCCAGCAATTCCGTCAGGACATACCAAATCACGTCCGCATCCGGCGGACAGCCGGGGATACTGAAATCAACCTTCACCACCTCTTGAAGCGGCCGCGCCTTCGGGCACAGCCCCGGCACGACAGGGTCATTGGGGATGCAACTGATGCGGTTGCTTTCAGCCTGCTCGTAAGCGCGCGCCAGGCAGTCCTTCAACGGAAACTGATTACGCAGCGCCGGGATGTTGCCTGTGATGGCGCAATCGCCAAGCGCAATGAGAATTTTGCAGCGGTCGCGCAGCATCTTCAGCTCATGTTCCTGATCGGTGTTGTTCACGCAACCCTCGACAATACCGACGTCCACCTGTGGCATATCCTTTACCTTGGTGTCCACGATTGGGCTGAACAGGATGTCAATCAGCTTGAACAAATCCACCAGGCGCTCGTCCAGATCGAGGAATGACATGTGACAACCCGAGCAGCCGCTCAGCCACATTGTCGCCACGCGCACCTTGGCGGGAGCCTTTGCAGTCGATACACTTGCTGATTTCTTCGTTGTTTTCCGTGTCTTGTTCATGCAAATACGTTCTCCAAAATCGCCGCGTCTTCGCGCGCCTCGCCGCTGACTGGCAGCACGGGCCGCAGAGATAACTTGCGTCCTTCAAAATTGGTAATCGTGCCGGACTTCTCGCACCAGATGGTTGCGGGCAACACAATCGCCGCCTTTTCGGTGAGCGCCGAACGGTAACTGGCCTGCACCACCACACAAGGAATTTGCTCCAATAGCTCCGGCACGCGCTCCTCTTCCAGAATCCGCGCACCGCCATCGGGCGCGTCGCTGGCGATGATGTGCAGGAGTTTCAATGGTTTGGCGTCCAGCCACGGGCCGATGTTTTCAATCGCCCCAATGCCGGCACCCGCCAAGGCGAGGCTGTTGCTGCTCACCGGCAAGCCGATATGTACGAGTTTCTGGCCGCCCGGATTATTTTCAAAAATCCGGATGAGCCGTTCCATCACAGTCATGCCGACCGGGGTCGTCGCGTCAAGGCCATACACCAATACGGGTCGTTGCGCGCCTTCGAGCACTTCGGCCACCCGATCCCAGAGTTTGCCCTCCAAACTGACGGCATGGGCGCAGACATTCGCATACTTGTCGAGGTCGCTTTTGTGCGCGTGGAGTATCAGCAATTTCGCACCGCGCTTGCGGACGGTGGTTCGGATGCGCGCAGCCACAACCCCATTGTCGCGGGATGGCTGGGCGCCGACGACGATGATGGCGTCTGCGTCTTCCAGGTTCCGCAACGCGTCGGCGCTAAAAGACGGCTTGTTGCAGAGCGCCGCCTCATTGGCGGCTACATACATACCAATGCGGTCAATCTTGCCGGCGAATTTTTTGATTGTTTGCGCTGTTTCGTTGGTCACGCGCGGGGCAACAAGCATCGCCATTTCCGCCTTTTGCGCGTCTTTTGCGGCCTTGCGAATGGCGGCAATCGCCTTGTCCCACGTGGTGGGTTGCAGTTTGCCGTTCTTATCGCGAAGCATCGGTTGGGTGATGCGTTCGCGCGGTTCAGCCCACGTCTCATACCGGCCTTTCACGCAGAGATGGCCGCGGTTGACGGGCGAATCCGGGTCGCCCCAAACGCTCACGATGCGGTCTTCCTTGACGAACACCTTCAGGCCACAGCCAACCGGACATTCGGTGCATGTTGTTAAGACCTGCTGGCAACTCGCGAGCGGCCCACGGAACGCGGCGGCCTTGTCAAACAACGCGCCAGTCGGGCAACTGGCAACGCACGCACCGCAAGACGTGCATGTCTCGGACGCGCCGAATTTCTTCAGCATGTCCACGATGATTAGGTTTTTGATGCCGCGATTGGCGACGTCGAGCGTGTGCACGCATTCAATCTCATCGCAGGTGCGAACGCAGCGCGTGCACAGGATGCAGCGGTTGTGGTCCAGCCCGAAATACCTGCCGGTAAGGTCAACCGGCAACGCCGGGTATAAATACTGATACCTGATGCCAGTGATACCGTGGAGGTAACCCTGATGCTGCAGGCCGCAGTCGCCCTTGTTATACGGGCACATCGGGCAGATGTGGTTGCGTTCGCTAAAAAGCAACTCCAGTGTGGCCTTCCGCAAGTCCTGCAAACGCGGGCTGTTGGTGATGATTTTCGAACCGTTCACCGCCGGTGTGGCGCAAGACGGCACGACCTTCGGACTGCCCTCAATTTCAACGATGCACATCCGGCAGCCGCCCCATGCAGTCAGTCCATCCAGATAGCACAGCGTTGGGATGTAAATGCCGTTGGCACGGGCGATTTCCAGGATGGTCTGTCCAAGCTCGCCGTTGCAGGCTTTGCCGTTGATGGTGAGGGAAATTTTCTTGGTGGCAATCATGGTTTCACTCCGCATCAATGTGACTTCCTTTCGTCGCCGCCGATTTTGACGGTGAAAGGCGCAGATTGCCGCACACACCCGCCACGCAATGGTGCTCGCGGATGTGCTGCTCGTATTCGTGCCGGAAATACTTCAACGTTGTCAGCACCGGATTCGGCGCCGCCTGGCCGAGACCGCAGAGGCTGGCGTCACGGACGACGACGCAAAGAGCCTCGAGTTTGTCGAGGTCGGTAAGCTCGCCTTCGCCTCGGCAGATTTTCTCCAGCAGATTCAGCATCTGCTTGGTGCCGACGCGGCAGGGCGGACATTTGCCGCAGGATTCGTCGCAGCAAAACTCCAGGAAAAACCGGGCGACGTCCACCATGCAGGAATCCTCGTCCATGACAACCATGCCGCCGGAACCCATGATGGAGCCAAGTTTCTGAAGCGTCTCGTATTCGACCGGGGTGTCGAGATGTTGAGCAGGGATGACTCCCCCGGATGGACCGCCGGTCTGGACGGCCTTGAATTGTTTGCCGTCAGGAATGCCGCCGCCGATTTCGTAAATGATGTCGCGCAACGATGTGCCAAACGGAACTTCAACCAACCCGGTGTTTTTGATCTTGCCCGCGAGCGCGAAGACTTTGGTGCCCTTGGTCTTCTCGGTGCCGAATGTGGAATACCACGCGGCGCCTTTGCGGATGATGACCGGTACGGCGGCCCAGGTTTCGACATTATTGATGTTGGAGGGTTTGCCCCAAAGGCCGCGTTGTGCCGGGAACGGCGGACGCGGCATCGGTTGGCCGCGCCGGCCTTCGATGGAACGCATGAGCGCGGTTTCCTCGCCGCAAACGAATGCGCCGGCGCCGATGCGGAGTTCGAGGCCGAAATCGAATCCTTTCTCAAAGAGGTTTTTGCCGAGCAAACCGTGTTCGTAGGCTTGATTGATGGCGATCTGGAGGCGTTTGATGGCCAGCGGATACTCGGCGCGGATGTAAATGAACCCGCGGTTGGCGCCCATCGCGTAACCGCCGATGGCCATGCCTTCGATGACGCGGTGTGGATCGCCTTCGAGAACGGCGCGGTTCATAAACGCGCCCGGATCACCTTCGTCGGCGTTGCAGATGATATACTTGGGCTTGGCCGGCGACCTGGCCATCAATTCCCACTTCAACCCTGTCGGGAAACCCGCGCCGCCACGACCGCGCAGGCCGCTGGCTTTGATCTCCCCGATGACCTGTTCGGGCGTCATCCCGGTGAGGATTTTGCCGAGGGCAGCGTATCCGTCACGGGCGATGTATTCCTCGATTTTCTCGACATCAATGACACCGCAGTTATCGAGGATGATCTTGGTCTGCTTCGTCAGAAATGCGAAGTCGCGCTGGGTAATGATGAGGTTGTTTACCTTCCGGCCCTTTTGCAGATGTTCGGCGACGATTTTTTTCGCCTTCACGGTGTCGAGACTGGCATAGGTGGTCTTTTCACCTCCGGCTTCTTCAACTTGAACGACCGGCTCGATGTCCTCCAACCCATGCTCGCCTGTGACGTGGACTTCCACATCATCGAAGCCACGCTTTTCGATTTCGTCGAGCATGGTTTTCATGACTTCGCGTGCGCCGGCGGCAATGCCACTGGTGCCCATGCTGATAACCACGCGGTATTTTTTGCCGCCTTCACGCAGAGCGATTTGCTTCTGGGCCTTCTCCTTCAATTGTTTTAATTGTTCCAGGTTCATACCGTGTCCAGAATGCGCTGTGACAACTCTTCAAACATATTTTTTTAGTTCCACCTTGCAAAGCTGCGGAATTTTGTCGGCTGTCAGTTTGCCGTAAACGCCGTCGCCCACCGAGAGCACCGGTGCCAGCGCGCAGGCGCCAATGCACCGGGCGGTGGTCAAACTAAAAAGGCCGTCTTTGGTCGTTTCTCCTTTTTTAATCCCCAGTTCCTTCTCCAGCACGGTGAGGATCGCGTCCGAACCGCGCACGTGGCAGCCGGTGCCGCGGCAGACCATGATCTGGTGTTTGCCGCGCGGGACTGTGGTGAAAAAGTGGTAAAAAGTGACAACGCCATACACGTGTGAGATGGGCAGCTTCAACGCGGTGGCGATATAGAGGAGGACGTCCGCGCCGAGGTAGCCAAACAGCTGCTGTGCCGCATGCAACACCTGGATCAGCGCCGTCGGTTCGTGATTGTAGCTCTCAATCGTGCGATCAAGGTCGGCAAAACGCGGGTCACCGCTCGGATGAGTCGTTTCCATGGCCGCGATGCGTGCGGCGTTGCTAATGGCTTTTGGGCTTATTTGATTCATTGGTTCTTCAGTTAACTGCTGCAATCGGTCTGCGGGCCAGTCTAAAAGTCACATCGACATCCGTCAAACTTTCGCATTAGCAAACACCGATGACCCTGCAAAAATTGGCAAACTATCACCGTGCTTTGTCCGGCCGGATGACAATCTCGCTTCGACCTTTATTTTTATCCGGCGCAACAAAAATCCAGCGGTCGGATTGGTAGTGGTGCCCGGTTGTATGTGCACAAAAGACCGAAGAAAATTGTTGGAAGTGATGCGGGTTTTTCGTAGGCTGTAGAGCTTTCCCGCTCGCTGTCAGAAAAAGCGAAGGGATTGCCAAGATATGTGGAGAGACATTGAATGATTGTATCAGATTTACCCGCGAACAAAATTTGTTCCAGCAACAGAACCATACGAATGATCAAAAACAGCTTATGAGCAAAGCATCAAAGTCAAAAAAATACGTTTATCTTTTTGGAAACAAGAAAGCCGATGGCAACGGTTCCATGAAGCCTTTGCTGGGCGGCAAAGGAGCCAACCTGGCTGAAATGAGCCGCATCGGGCTACCGGTGCCACCGGGCTTCACCATCACCACCGAGGTTTGCACCTATTATTACCAAAACAAGAAGAGCTATCCCAAGAGCCTTGAGCCGGCAGTCCAGACTGGCGTCGCCTTCATTGAGAAGATCATGGGCACGAAATTCGGCGACAAAAATGCCATGCCGCTGCTCGTTTCCGTCCGCTCCGGTGCGCGTGATTCCATGCCCGGCATGATGGACACGATTCTCAACCTCGGCCTGAACGATGAGACCGTACTGGCGCTGGTCAAGGCGACGAAGAACGAGCGTTTTGCATGGGACTGTTACCGCCGCTTCATCCAGATGTATGGCGACGTCGTCATGGGCGTGCAGAAGCGCGCCGGCGAAGATCACGAGCCATTTGAAGTGGCCATCCATAAACTCAAACACGACCGGTACCACGCCGACATCGAAGACACGAAGATGACGGTGAGCGATCTCAAGGAATTGGTGAATCGCTTCAAGGCCTTGATCAAGGAACGCACCGGCAAGGAATTCCCGCAGGATCCTTGGAAGCAGCTCTGGGGCGCGACGGGCGCTGTGTTCGGTTCCTGGATGAACGATCGTGCCATCGTCTATCGCCGCAAATACGGCATCCCCGCCGAGTGGGGCACTGCCGTCAACATCCAGGCGATGGTGTATGGCAATACAGGCGATAATTCCGGGTCCGGTGTTGCGTTTACGCGCGACCCCGCGACCGGTGAAAAAGTTTTCTATGGCGAATTCCTCATCAACGCCCAGGGCGAAGACGTTGTCGCCGGCGTGCGCACGCCTGAACCCGTCGCCCAGCTCAAGGACCATCTGCCCACCGCATTCGCCGAACTCGAAGTCGTCCGCAAGACCCTCGAGTCCCACTTCAAAGACGTGCAGGACTTCGAGTTCACGATCCAGGATGGCAAGCTGTTCATGCTCCAGACCCGCAACGGCAAACGCACTGGCCTTGCCGCCGTCCGCTTCGCCATTGAAATGGAGAAGGAAAAACTCATTGATTGGAAGACCGCCATCCGCCGCGTTCCGGCCGATCAACTCGACCAGATGCTCGCACCCGTATTCGATCGCAAGGCGATGAAGGCCGCCAAGTGCATCGCCAAAGGTCTCCCTGCCGGCCCCGGCGCCGCCTGCGGCAAAATGTATCTCAATGCCGATCGCGCCGAGGCCGCCGCGGCAAAGGGCGAAAAAGTATTGCTCGTCCGCAACGAAACTTCGCCTGAAGACCTGCGCGGCATGATCGCCTCTGAAGGCATCCTCACCGCGAAAGGCGGCGTCAGTTCGCACGCCGCGCTCGTGGCCCGGCAGATGGGCAAAGTCTGCGTCTGTGGCGCCGCCGCGTTGCAGATTGATTACACGACCAGGACGATGACCGTGGACGGCGTGACCTACAAGGAAGGTGACTTCCTCTCCATCAACGGCACCGCCGGCGACGTTTATCCCGGTCGGATTCCGACCGCCGCTTCCGAGATCGTCCAAGTGCTGGTCGAGAAGTCGCTCGACGGGAAGGACAGCGCGACCTACCAGATGTTCAAGAAGCTGATGGATTGGTGCTCGAAGGTCTCGCGTCTGCAAGTGCGCGCCAACGCGGATTTGCCGGAACAGGCGGCCAACGCCATCGCGTTTGGCGCGACCGGCATCGGTCTCACCCGCACTGAACACATGTTCTTCGAAGGCAATCGCATTGACGCCATGCGCGAAATGATTCTCGCCGACAACGTCGAGGACCGGAAGAAAGCGCTGGCGCTGATCCTGCCCTACCAGAAGGAGGATTTCGTCGGCATCTTCAAGGCGTTGAAGGGCTACCCGGCCACTATTCGTTTCCTTGACCCGCCGCTGCACGAATTCCTACCGCACGAAGACGCCGCGCAGCAGGACCTTGCCAAGAAAATGGGCGTGCCCGTCGCGAAGATCAAACAGCGCGTGAAGGAACTTCACGAGTTTAACCCCATGCTCGGTTTCCGCGGCTGCCGGCTCGGCATTGTCTATCCGGAAATTTCCGAGATGCAATCCCGCGCCATCTTTGAAGCCGCCGCCGAAGTGCAGAAGACCGGCATCAAAGTGAAGCCCGAAGTCATGATCCCGCTCGTCGGGTTCAAGAAGGAGCTCGATCTCCAGGTCGAAGTCGTCCATCGC
>Ga0187849_1001217_pt1 | contig 29301 bp, 25 predicted proteins | sample June2016WEW_4_10_2_FD_132412 | JGI IMG/M metagenome (GOLD analysis project Ga0187849, IMG submission 132412) | Peatland microbial communities from SPRUCE experiment site at the Marcell Experimental Forest, Minnesota, USA - June2016WEW_4_100 | ecosystem: Environmental > Terrestrial > Soil >...
CTGGGATTTGTTACGGCCCTGGGGTTTGTTTTTTCCGCTAACTATACCAACCATGGCCCGCTGGTGCCGACACTGATCAAAGACCTGAATATCACCCTGGCGCTGGCGGGGGCTCTTACCACCGCCATCTTTCTCACGCATGGCGCCTTGCAGATACCTGGTGGAGCGCTGGCCGACAAGCTGGGGGCCAAAAGAGTAGCCCTGTGGTCACTGGTGATCATCACCGCGGGCAACACTCTCATCGGCCTTTCCGACTCTTATTATCAGATCCTCGTGTTGAAGTTCATCATCGGCATCGGCACAGGTTCAGCTTTTATCGCCGGGGCCCGCTATGTTCCCACATTCTTTGCCGGCAAAGAAATCCAGCGGGCCCAAGGAGTTTATGGCGGTTCCATCCTTCTAGGATCCGGATTCGTCATCTACGGTGTCCCCCAGCTCCTGGCTGCCGTTGGCTGGCATGGCGTTTTCTTCGTCACCGGCAGCATGGCGGGGGTGTTTGCGGTGTTGTGGCATTTCATTGCTCCCGACACTCCCAGCCATACCACCAGTCCAAAGATCAACTGGACCAATGTCCTCGCCAACCCCAATATCTGGCTGCTGTCATGGGCGCAACTCGGCAGCTTTGGGGTTATCATTGCGGCCGGGGTATGGGTAAACACGTTGTTAATCAAAAGCATTCACCTCGATCCCAAAACCGCCGGTATGGTGGGTTCCGCCGTGTTGTTACTGGGGATTATCTCACGGCCGCTGGGCGGTCTCATCCTTGGTCAAAATATTCTTTCCACCAAATCACTGCTGGTGTCGGCCAGTGCGGGCCTGGCCCTGGGGTTTGCCTGGATGGGTTTGTCCACTACCATAGGCATGGCTGCCCTGGCCATCATCTTTACCGGCATTATGGCCGGCTTACCCTTTGCCGGCATCTTTAACGGCGCCAGGGATAATTGTCCGGCCACTCCCGGCGTGGCCATGGGATTTGTCAACACCTGGGGCGCCGCCGGCGTCATGGTATTGCCGCCTGTCATCGGCCGTCTGGTGGATATAACCGGTACCTTTGTGAGCGGCTTTTATGTTCTGGCGGGCATGGCCCTGGCCGCCTCCCTGGGTTGCCTGGCCCTGAAGCCGCCCAAGCCGGTGGTGGTGACAGGGCAAAACCTGCCGGCGCGGTAATTGCGGTTCAGGCGCTATTACCGGCAGCTCTCGCTGACAGCTAATCCCCTACGGCCGCTGAGGCCGGGAAATGAGGTGCTGACGGAGACCGAAGCGGCGCTTTATGACGGGATTTCTGAGTTGGAGAGGATGACGGGAAACAGGCCGCAAAAAAAAAGAGATTTTAAACGAATTTCCCAGGAGGGCCAGCCATGTCGATACTTCTCACATCACGAGCCGAACAGTATGGCGAGCAGACGGCGATCATCGCGCCGGAAGGCAGTTTTACCTACCGGCAACTCCTTGACGCGTCGGGCAAGGTCGCGTCCTTTCTCCTAGACGGATCCGTAGATTTGCAAGAAAGGCCGGTGGCTTTTTTGGCCCCTCCGGGGTTCCATTACGTGGCCTTGCAGTGGGGTATCTGGCGAGCCGGGGGGATTGCCGTCCCGTTGTCTCTGTTCCACCCGCAGCCGGAATTGGAATACGTGCTTGATGACACGACCCCGGCGGCGGTGGTGGCACATCCGGATTTTGTCAATCGGATCGATTCAGTGACCGAGAAGCGCAATCTTAGATTCGCATTGAGCACCGAGGCGTTGGACCATGCGGCTGGTCCTCTGCCGGCGGTGGTGGAGTCGCAGCGGGCCATGATCCTCTACACCAGCGGCACCACGGGCAAGCCCAAAGGAGTGGTAAGCACCCATGAAAACATTGCCGCCCAGATTACCAGTCTGGTTGAGGCCTGGGGATGGACCGGGGAGGATCGGATATTGGAAGTTTTGCCGCTGCATCATATCCACGGGATTGTAAACGTCATCGCCTGCGCCCTCTGGGTGGGGGCAGTGTGCGAGATCTTTCCAGCATTCGACGCCCAAAAAGTTTGGGACCGCATCGTCCAAGGCGGTCTGACACTCTTCATGGCAGTCCCCACCATCTATGTAAGGCTAATAGACGCCTGGGAGAAGGCATCTCCTGCCGAACGGGAACGCATGTCCCGGGGTTGCCGCAGGATGCGGCTCATGGTGTCCGGTTCAGCGGCCTTGCCGGTCCCTACCTTAGAGAGGTGGAAGGAGATTTCCGGACATATCCTGTTGGAGAGATACGGAATGACTGAGATCGGCATGGGTCTTTCCAACCCGCTGCATGGGAAACGGTTTCCCGGATGCGTCGGGATCCCCTTGCCAGGGGTGGAAGTGAGGTTAACTGATGAAACAGGGGCGCCGGCAGAGCCCGGAACTCCGGGAGAGATCGTGGTGCGAGGAAAGACCGTCTTTCTGGAATACTGGAAAAGACCGGAGGAAACCAGCAGAGCTTTCCGGGATGGTTGGTTCTTAACCGGCGACGTGGCCCTGCGGGAAAGAGGGATCTACCGCATTCTCGGACGCAGCAGTGTGGACATCATCAAGACTGGCGGCTACAAGGTCTCGGCCCTGGAAATCGAAGAAACCCTTCTTACCCACCCGCACATCAAGGAATGCGCAGTAGTGGGAATACCCGACCCGGCCTGGGGCGAGCGGGTCGTCGCTGCGCTGGTGATGCGGGAAGGGGCGAACTTGAATCCCGACGCACTAAGGGCCTGGGGGAAGGAGCGGCTCGCTCCTTACAAGGTTCCCAAAGATGCGCTGGAGTTTCAGGAGTTGCCCAGAAATGCCATGGGAAAGGTTTCCAAACCTGATTTGAAAAAAATTATCGAAGGCCGTCAAGGGTAGCAGGCCTCCCCGTGCATCAGCTTTTGCCAGGCGCATTCGCCAAGCGCTTCTTCGAAAAGTTCGTCTCGGGCGGGCCCACGCCGGATCTGGTCCCCCGGGTCAGAGCCTGCCCCTGACCCTATTGACAGGTTCTCGCAGAGCGTGGGGGTTGTGGGGTGTCCCTAACCCAATTAGTTTCCGTCCGGAAAGGGTCCTTTTCCGCCCTGGCGGTGTCAATCTTCGGGGTTTCTTGTGCGGCGTACCGACGTACGCCTCCGCGCAACCCCTCGATTTCCTTGCCAGAGCGAAAAAGCCCCCCTTTCCTAATCTGAAACTGTCAGTGTCTCATCCGGTATTTCCGGATGGACACTAATTACTGCCCAATAGTCACAGTTACCGTTATATTTTTATGATCGCGTTCAATGAGGACTTTGTGGTCGGAACCACCCCGGGCCAGCGCTTGCTGAACTTCCTCGACGCTTTTTACCGGCGAGCCGTTGACTGAATGTATGATGTCTCCTTTGCGTAAATGGGCTGCAGCTGCAGGGGTGTCCGGCAAAATTGCGAGAATCTCGACTCCCCGGCCCGAAGCCGCAGGCTGGATCGCAACGCCGAGCCGGGGCCGGTGGAACGGTTCGGATTTGTCTGTTATGACGATGTAGTCCGCCAGGTTCGGGTCGAGTGTACTGGATGGATAATCTATTGGGACCGGGGCTACGGTGCAGTACTCGTGCGGTTTTCGTAGACGGGCGAGATACGGGACCCCGAGGCGGCCCCTTATATGGCCTTCACCGATAGCGACCACAATTTTGCATTTCCCTCCTGTCTGATCCAGGCGCTCCGCAAGGGTTTGAGCCATTGTCTCCTCCCAGGCGAGTTGCGCTTCGAAAAAGGATTGGAAATCTTTGATCGCATCCTTTTCATGCACTGTGTACTCCTTGCGGATACGGTCCCGGTTAGCGGGGTCGTCGAGATGAAATTCGCGGGCCACCTGGGAGCGTTCGTCGGGCTTGAGAGAACCAAGGCCGTTATGGGCTATCTTTCTAACCACCTTATTTGGGGCGTTCAGGCCGATAATGGGCATGCGCTTCTGTTTCTGCCAGTCGATAAGGTCCCGGTAGAGAGAAAAGGGAAATCCCCAGACCTCTTCCCATCCGACCTCTTTAAGAAAGTTCTCCTGGGACATTTCTTCCCGGACGTAACGGTCCAGAACCGGTTGCGCCGTTACCGGAAACATCTCCATTGCCAGTTCAACGCATCGTCCCCCCTGAGAGAGTTTCTGAAGGATCGCGAGTTGAATCTTGTGATCTTCTGCGCTCGTGTGCATTTCCCCAACGTAAACGACGGATACGTTGGGAAGCTTGCCTATAAGCTCGTCCATGCCGATCACATTGCCTGTGGCAGTCTCGACTACCGCGCCGACGTGAAGCTCCGCCGGACCTGGCCGCTCAGAGGGCGGCGGAAGCAATCCACCTGCCGTGGAGCAGGCAGACATCAGTAAGAGCGCAGCCCAGATGGGGCATAGCCCGGCTATTGAACTGCAGGCGAGATTTGCCCGTTCTTGGAGTTGAGTGCATAAGTGCCATAGAGCTTGAGCCATAATCTGTCCTTGAAATTTACAAGTTAGTTTCTCTCGTGCCGTTTTGCACGCCGGGTTTCCGGAAATTACTCTGGACAATAAAGCTTCCGGAGAATAAAATCACTTGGAATTCAAAGTGATGCGAAAAACCGCATAGAAAGCCGGAGCGACAGCGATTGGGGTTTTGAGCCACTGTTTTTCAGTCGTGTTCCAGCTTCAAGGTTGAAAACGGTTAGACACTGATAGAAGACCTTTTTCACTTTCTTCGCCAATTGGAGTTACTATGAGTCCGGAACAAATGCAAGACAGAGCACTCGATCTTTTCAGGAAGCGATTCCATTGTAGCCAGGCGGTCCTTGCAGCTGGGCAGGAAAAGCTTGGGATGGTGAATGAAGAAGTAGTCAAGGCTTTAGGGGCGTTTGGGGGCGGGATCGCCGGTACTTGCCGCGTGTGTGGGGCGCTGACCGGGGGCATTGCCGTGATTTCGAGCCTTTTTAGCAGGGGAAATCTCGAAAGCAAAGAAGACCCCAGGATGTGGTCGGTGAGCCATAAGTTCATCAGGGAATTCGAAAGGCTGACCCAGGAACACGGCGGCACGGATTGCCGCGACATTGCCAAAATGGATTGGCAGGACAAGGAGATGGTGAAGCAATTTTACAGCAATCCGGAAAGCCGAAGGAAAATCTGCATGCAGCTCGTTGGCGACACGGCTTTCATGCTCGGAAAGCTGCTCGAAGAAGAAGGGTTGGCCTGATAGAAACGCAGCGTGAAAGCATAAATCATGAACAGGCAAAGACCGCAGTGAGAAGCAAAAAGTGTGATCCTAGCTCCCTGCTCCCTGCTTTCAATAATTGCCCCCCGCCCACCTTTCCGGGGGGTATTTGAGTATTTCTTTTTACGACTCGCAAAAAGCACCCTTCCAGGACGGAAACCGGCTATCCGTCTGTTTGTAAATCCAAGCGCTAAATCCCAGGGGGCCCTCAGCCATTCTTAGCACAAGTCTCGATAGAGAGATGAGCCATGAAACCGATAGAGGATCTCAAGGCCGAGCATGAGGGAATTCTTCTGATGCTTGATGTACTCGAAAGAATGTCGGAGAGGATCGCGGCTGGTAAAAGCGTCCCAACCGATCATCTGAAGCAGGTTTTGGATTTTTTGCAGGGTTTTGCCGACAAATGTCATCACGGCAAAGAGGAGCGGCTCCTTTTTTCGGCAATGGAGGCGGCGGGGGTTCCGAAAGAGGGTGGACCGCTCGCAGTGATGCTCTCAGAGCACGGCAGGGGTCGGCTATTCACAGAAGAGATGAAGAATCTTGTGAGCTCTTACGAGAAAGGAGAATCGGGTGCTCTGTTGGTGTTCACAACCCCGGCGCTGCAGTATGTGAACCTGCTCAGGAGCCATATATGGAAAGAAAACAATGTCTTGTTCCCGCTGGCCGAAAAAGCGGTTCCCGCCGATAAGCTGAAATTGATCGGGGAGCAATTCGACCGCTTCGAAAAGGAAGAGATCGGGCAGGGAACCCATGAAGCCTTTCACGAGATGATCGACAAGCTTTCGAAGATCTACCTTTAGTGTTACCTGTCAGCCGCTTGATTCTGACCTCTTGCGGGTGGTCCCCCGGGCGCCCCCCGTTCCTCTTAAGACAGACTTATGAACAACACTGGGCAAGAAAATGCCCTATCGATTGCGGACACCCTTCAGCGTTAATCTGGTCATTCAAATTACCGCCTTTAGGCGGAAGTCGTGCGAGTTGGGCGCGCGCGGGATGCCTTGCTGATCACGTTCTACTGACATCGCGTCCGGAACGGGCCAAGAGCTTTCTTCGGAGTTATTGAGAAATTGTGGGGTCTTACTCGTCTTCTTTTTTATCTTCAGTGGGACTTCCAACACCACAGGAAGCCGATATTCAGGTCCGTACGCCCAGTTTGGGCAATATCCATTTGCTCAGAACGAACCAGAAAAGCAGTGCGCCAAGAATAAGAAGTCCTGTTTGCATCTGTGATTCCTTTTTTTAAGTGGCCGTTGAGCGTTGCGGAAACCTCCTGAAAATGTGTCGATTTCCGGTTTGGCAGGCCTGCAATTATTACTCTCACATTTAGATTATTCAATCATTAAAAGCGCAAGCATCCACCACCGAGACGCAGAGAGCGCAATGATCGGTTATGTTTTTTCGCACGATCGCGAGCGAAATTTACGTTGTTGTGGAATCTTGGCCTGGGATCAGGTAAATTTATAGAGGACGAGATCGATTACCGGTTTGACCCTCCAGTACTTGCGCTTGTCCGGTGTCCATCCGAAAACACCCGATGAGATACTGTTTGCGAATTGGAAAAGGGCCTTTGTGGGCGGGGACTATCCAGGGCGAGAGGCACAGGAGCAGACAAGTGTTTGCGAAAAGAATTCTTTGGGTTTTCTTGTTCCTTATATGGGGTGGCGTGTTTAACTCTATTTGCGCGGCTGCCCCGCTCATGGTTGAGAAAAACTTGTTCGCTTCGGACCGCAAGCAGCCTCCACAAGAGTCCGCGAATGCATCTGCCAAAGCCGCGAAACCTGGGATGGCGATCGGAAACATTCAACTCGATGGAGTAATGATCAAGAGCAATTCAAAAAGGGCCGTGTTGCGAATGAAGGACCAGTTGGCCGGCACGGCGGGCAAGAAAGGGCGGCCCGCGTCTCCCTTCGTCACAGTTCGGGAGGGTCAGATGGTCGGCGATTACCGTGTGTCGAAAATCGAATCGAAAAGCATCTCGCTCGAAAAGGATGGTCAAACGGTTACGATCGGTCTTTTTGCCGGAAATAAAGTGGTTACTCCACTATCGGCCCCCCAAGCTCCCGTTCCTGCTCAGCAGCCGATGGCTGCGCCCGGAGTTGCGCCGCAGGAAGCAGGGGCCAATCAGCCTCCAGGTGTTCCGCTTCAGCCGGGCTACGATCCGGCAAACCCGCAACAGTTGCCTCCGGCCGAGATGACGCCTCCTCCTAACCCCAATGTTGGCGGCTACCCGGCTTCCCAAGGAAACGTTCCGCCGAATATGTATGCGCCCGCAATAAACCAGGACCCGAATCAGGCCGCCGTGACAATCGAGCAAGAGGAATGAACGGAGGGCGGATTAACGGAGAGCTGACAAAGGACATGGGAGTTTGGAAGCCGCAAATCCGCATCCGGGTAATCTGAGCTCCCGCTTCCGAGGTCCGTTTATACTCCGGCCGTTTTGAAGGCGTTGTTGACGATCTCCCTGGCCTCTTGCTGTATCTGGAGAAGATGCTCCCTGCTTTTGAAGCTTTCCGTGTAGATTTTGTAAATATCTTCGGTACCGGAGGGGCGGGCGGCAAACCAGCCGTTTTGGGCTACGACCTTGATTCCGCCGATTGGCGCCCCGTTGGCCGGCGCGTGGCTCAGCTTTGCCTCAATTTTCTCGCCTGCAAGTGTGTCACATGAGATCATTTCAGGACCGAGTTTTTTTAGTATGGATTTGCGGTCCTGGTTTGCCGGCTCGTCGATTCTTTCGTAGAAAGGATTTCCGAATCGTTCGGTCAAAGAGATGTAAATTTGCCCCGGGTCCTTACCGGTCTTGGCCATGATCTCGGCGGCGAGCAGGTCCATAATTATGCCGTCTTTGTCAGTCGACCAGGCCGTTGAGTCCAGTCTCAAAAAAGAGGCGCCGGCGCTTTCCTCGCACGCAAATGCATATGAGCCATCAAGCAGGCCGCCCACGAACCACTTGAACCCGACCGGCACTTCGAACACCCTGCGGCCGATATGTGCGGAGACTCTGTCTATCATTGCGCTGCTGACGAGCGTTTTCCCAACGCCTCCATCCTCTTTCCATCCCGGCCTGTTCTGGAAAAGGTACCAGACAGCTACCGAAAGGTAATGGTTCGGATTCATAAGCCCGGCGCTTCTGGTTACGATCCCATGCCGGTCACTGTCCGGGTCGTTTCCGAAAGACACGTCGAAGGAGTCCTTGAGTCCTATCAGCCTTGCCATCGCATAAGGCGAAGAACAGTCCATCCTGATCTTTCCATCCCTATCGACCGTCATAAAACTGAAAGCCGGATCGAGGGAACGGTTCACAATTTCGAGCGAAATGCCATACTTTTCAGCTATTGGTTCCCAGTAGGGCAGGGAGGCGCCACCCATCGGATCAACGCCGATTCGAATCCGGGCTGAACGGATCGCATCCATGTCGATTACACTTCGAAGGTCGCCCACAAACGATCCGATGAAATCGTGTAAAACTATTTGTCCGCCCTTAAGGGCGCGCTCGTAGGGAATTCTTTTCACCTCGCGATTTTTTCCCCGTAGCAGCTCATTCGCCCTTCTCTGAATCACTGTGGTCATTTCCGTGTCGGCGGGCCCGCCGTCCGGCGGGTTGTACTTAAAACCCCCATCCTCGGGCGGATTGTGGGATGGGGTTATTACGATACCGTCAGCCAGGGAGTCCTTTTTGCGGTTATGTGCCAGAATGGCGTGCGAGATCACCGGGGTAGGTGTATATCCCCAGTCTGACTGGATCACTATGTCAACGCCGTTTGCGGCGAGCACCTCGATTGCCGTAGCGAAACTTGGTTCTGAAAGCGCGTGCGTGTCCTTTCCAAGAAAAAGGGGCCCCGAGATGCCGCTTGCTTTGCGGAATTCGCAGATAGCCTGGGCTATTGCAAGTATATGATCCTCATTGAAAGTGTTTTTGAAAGACGATCCCCTGTGGCCGGAGGTGCCGAATTCGACAAGCTGGCTTTTCTCTGAGGGGTCCGGATGATTGGTGTAGTAAGTGGAAACCAGTCTGGGAATATTTGCCAGAATTGATTGCGGGGCGGGTTTCCCGGCCAGGGGGCTGACACCCATACATGTTCTCCTGTGCGTTGTCGGCTGCAATATAAAAAAGGGGCGCCTTTGAATCAGGAGTCGCCCTGGGTCAAATTTTCTAAATATTAATTACGATTTTTTGTAAAATCCGCCTCTGCATCTGTTGGTCTCCCAAAAAAGATGAAACCGCAGAGCAGGGTGTATCCTCTTCCTGAACCTGCATTGAATTCCGGAGATATAATTTTGAAACAATTTTCTTGAAAAAGACTTCCGGATATGTTTTATACCAAGCCAATCCCAATCCATTGTTCCTGCCCAATCGCTTTTCGTCCTGTTTTCTTCCGATCTTGTTCATGGATCACGGGTTATTTTGGTGTTGTTTCAAAATCGGAACAATTTCTGGTGCTTTTTGACGGAAAGGCTTATGCGGAAGCGGGAAAATAGACCTGGGCGTTGTTTTTTATCTTTTCTGTCGAGCATGAATATGTGATAACCGGTTGCTAGATTTGACCTAACTTAGTGAATGTATGTACAAATCCAATTTATACCCGATCTATCCACATTATGGGGGCGCAGCGCATGAACGAATTTTATGAATTCCTCACCGGGCCTGGTATCTGGGCTGCTTTTATAATATTTATCGTGGGCCTCAGTGTGCGGGTGACCTATCTTTATGGAATTAGCAAGGAACGCGACAGGGTTTTCTACAACCACGTGAATATGAAATGGGCCATTCGTTCAATCATCCACTGGCTGATACCGCTTGGGAGCGTAAGCTTGCGGGCACAACCGGTTTTCGCAATAGCCTTTTTCCTGTTCCATGTTTGTCTGCTGGGCGTTCCTATCTTTCTGCTTGCGCACAATACACTCTGGCAGGCGGCATTCGGCGTCAGTCTTCCTTCGCTGCCTGATTCTATCGCCGACGTGCTCACGGTGGTCTTTCTGTTGTCGGCTCTAGTCCTGCTGGCCAGAAGAATAGTCCGCGCGGAAGTGCGTTTTCTGTCCACAGCCTGGGATTATGCTCTTCTCATTTTGACGAGTGCGCCCTTCGTTACGGGTTTTCTCGCATATCACCAGATCGGCCCCTATAAGCTGACTTTGACTCTGCATGTTCTTTTTGCCGAAATACTGCTGATCATCATTCCATTCAGCAAGCTTGGCCATATTGTCCTTTTCTTTTTTTCGCGCACTTCTTTGGGATTCGAAATGGGAAGGCGAGGGGCGCGGACCTGGTAGCCGCCCGTTCAAAACAAGTCTGAACTGGGTTTGGATTTACTTTAGAGGAGAACCGGAAAAATGAGTGACGCGCTTCAAAAGCCGATCAATACGAAAGTGATAAAAGAGCTTTTGGACATAAACGATAGCGCAAGGATCAGGACCTGGCTGAGTATTTGTGCGAGCTGCGGTCTTTGTGCCGAGAGCTGCTTTTTCTACCTTGCAAAAAATAAGGACCCCAAGCTGAGTCCGGCATATAAGGTCAGGACAACGCTGAAAGAACTCTACCGCAGAAAAGGCGAGGTGGACCGCGAGTTTTTGGAGAAATGCTACAACATCATCTGGGGCGAATGTACGACATGCAGGCGATGTTCGCTCTTCTGTCCGTTCGGTATTGATATATCCATAATGATCGCCACTATGCGCGGGATCTGCAACTCCCAGGGGATCGTCCCGGAAGGCCTTCTCAAGACTTCGGAGAACTACCGTACTACCGGCAATCAGATGGGCATGAGCACAGAGGACTTTGTCGAAACCTGCTCATGGATGGCCGAGGAAACATCCGAAGAGATGAGAGGTCTCGAGATCCCTATCGACAAGCAGGGCGCTAGAATAATGTATACGGTAAATGCCCGCGAACCCATGTACTATCCGCAGGATATTGCGATGGCGGCCAAGATATTTACTGTTGCCGAGGAAGATTGGACAATGCCCAGCACCGGCTGGGACGACACCAACCTGGCCATGTTTGCCGGGGATAAAGCCTTGGGAGGCCAGATTGTAAAAAACATGTACACGAAGGCCCTGGAGCTCGGGGTCCAGGCGATCGCAATCACCGAATGCGGGCACGCCTACAGGTCGGCTCTTTTCGAAGGCCCATACATGTTAGGCTACCGCAACGGCAAACCGCCCATTCCGATCGTCCACTCAGTGCGCCTTTTTTATGAATACCTCAGAGACGGCCGGATTAAGATCGATCCGGACAAGATGCTCAAAGAACCCGTAACTTACCAGGACCCCTGCAATGTTTCCAGAAACGGCGGACTCTGGGAGGAGGGCCGGGCAATTATGAAGTACATCGCCAGGGATTTCCGGGATATGACGCCCAGCGGCATCTACAATCACTGTTGCGGGGGCGGGGGTGGTTTTATTCCGATGGGACCCGAGTTCAAAAAAAGAAGGTTGGAGTCTGGAAGGATAAAAGCCGAGCAGATAAAGGCGACCGGCGCAAAGATTGTTATCACTCCCTGCCATAACTGTTTCGATCAGATCAGGGACCTCGACAAAGAGTATAATCTCGGGATCAAGGTGGTTCAATTCAAGGAGGTGATCACGGAGGCGATGATCATTCCGGAGAAGTTTAGACCTGTTGAGACCGCAGATGAGGGAGCGCAGGATTAACTCGACGGGAAAGAGTTTTCGAAACAGAGTTGCAATGAGGGGAATTCCGATGAGATACATAAGACTTTTGCTGGTTGTCCTGGTTCTTGCGGCTTTTGTCCCGCTGGCTCATTCCCAGGATGATACCTTTGTGCTTAATCATAAAGAGCTTGGAAAGCACCAGAGACCCCTGGTCGCGTTCAATCACAAACTCCATGCGGAAAACAAGCTGGATTGCACCCGGTGCCATCATGATTTTGATGCATTCCTGAATAATCGTGGCGGAGAGGGGCAGACCTGCGAATCCTGCCACAAGAATAAAGCCGAAGATGGCCAGCCTTCGCTCAAGGATGCCTTCCACGTTCAGTGCAAAACCTGCCATGAGACCATGAAAGAAGGGCCGGTTGCCTGCGGCCAATGCCACGTGCGAAAGTAGTTCGATGTGCTCGGCATAGTCTTTCTATTATGAACTTAAAGAATCGGAGTCGGGCGACCCCGCCTGGCTACTTCGTTTGGCTATTAGATAGTGTCCATCTGGAAACTCCCTATGGGACACCAGCGGTTTCCGGATGGAAACTGGATAATCAGTTTCCACGCCCTCCCTCTAATGCCTCTCAGTGAAATTGTTTCAATCCATAAGATCATAGGATGCGCGAGCTGAAAATCACCTCCTGCTCCGCAACGGAGGTCAGCTCCCGCCATTTCTACGAATTCCATGTTCGGGATGGGCCTAGGTAAGCTTCGAGGCTCCCTGCTTTACCCCCTGGGTGCGCAGCAGGTGGCATGGGTCATGATAGGTCACTCGGCCCTGAACCGGCCGGAGGTATTTCTCCAGGTCGATGCCCGAAATGTATTGGGAGATATCCGGGGCCTTTTGCCCCAACTCGCGGGCAGCTTCAGCATTGTTTCCCATTTCTTCCAAGAATCGGCGCGTTCTTTCCTAAGTGCACTTCTCCACGTGGCGCAGGCTACAACGACCTCATCTTTTGGGCCGAAGACTTCCAGGTTCCGCCGAATGTTGTTTAGAAAAGGTTTGTGGGCGCCTGCAAAGCAGATGGGAAAGCCTTTCGTTGACATGTCACTGGTGCTCCTTTATCATGCACTCCGCTTAACTTTCCAGTTTTCTCGCTTTTATTCGCTTTGCGGCTGTAGCATATTGAATGCTGTGCTACGACATTGTGTCGCGTTCTTCGAAAACTTTGGCCATCGAGAGGTCCAGAGGAATCGTCGTGTTTTGCTTCTAACAATGTTTACAGGAGTTATTCGTTGACGGAAAGGAGGTCTGGAGCGCGCGCTGAGGTTTAGCCCCGATCGATTTGCCCAATATCAGCGGGCAAATTTTTGAACTGTTGAAAACATCCCATCTAATTTAGAAATCTCAGGCCCAGGCGTATCAAAAGATTTTTCGACAACCGATATTGCTGGACAAGGAATTCTTTTGTGCAATCCCGTGTGTTTGAAGGTGGCTTTCCCCTTTTTAGCAGCCCACTCGCATTGAAGGAGGCGATTTATGTCCGGGGTATTCCAGAATTACGTAAAGAATAAGTTCAAAAAGCCCGGCCCGCTTAAGGGAGTCCGTGTCCTGGAGGTCTGTACGCTCCTGTTCGGACCAGCGGGTCCGTCCTTTCTGGGTCAAATGGGGGCCGAGGTGATCAAGGTCGAGCTTCCCCCGCTTGGCGATGTGACGAGATCACTCAATCCATTTGGCTGGTTCTACAAAGAACAGGGTCCTGCTTTCATGCACATCAATCCAAATAAGCTTTACCTTGCCCTGGACTTGCATATCGATATGGGCCAGCAAATTTTTAAAGATCTTGCAGCAAAGGCAGACATAATTGAATTCAACATGCGCCCTGGAGTTACCGAACGCTGGAACGTGGGCTATGAGCAGATCAAGGAGATTAATCCCGGCATTATCTACATCGAGAAAAACGGCTTTGGACAGTGGGGCGAGTACGCAGAAGAAAACCGGCCCTCGAACGATGGCGCCGCCCAGGCATTGGCAGGCTTTGCATGGATTTCAAGTTTCCAGGGCCGCCCTCCTCTCAAACAGTCCATCTGGGTGTGCGACGTTTTCGGGGCATTGATGGGCGAAGTAGCGGTCCTGTCCGCTCTCCATTATAGAAAGAAGACCGGCAAGGGGCAGTTCATAGAGATGTCTCAAATCGAGAACATAATGAGACCGATGGGATGGGTATGGCCCTACCAGCAATTTGCCGGGAAAAGCGCTGAACCCTCGGGAAACAGGGACCAGTGCATCTGTCCTGCGGATACCTTTTTGTGCAGGGATGAAAAATTCGCTGCAATTGCCGCTCCGGCGCCCGAAGAGTTCAAGGGCCTCTGCGCAGCTATAAAAAGACCGGAACTCGCAGAGGACCCCAGGTTCAGGGACCACTCCGACCGGCTCAAGGAAGAGAATGCCCTGGCCATTCTCAAGATTATTTCCGATTGGGCGATAACAAAGACCGCTGACGAGATTGAATCTTTGGGAAAGGAGTTCGGATTTGCGGCCGTTCGTCTCCACAATGCCATAAATATGAATGAGGATCCCCAGCGAAGGGCTCGAGGTTTTGTGAAGGAGATCGACGATCCCATGTACGGCCGATACGTAGAACATGAATTTCCGGTGATGATGTCCAAAACGCCCCCTAAGACCAAATGGACTGTACGGCCGGTGGGTTTTGACAATGACTTCATCATGGCGAAAATTCTCGGGAAGAGCCAGTCTGAGATCAATGATCTCTACCACCACGGGGTTCTTGGTAAATGGAAAGATCAGCAGGGCCGCCGGCCGCCTGCGGATTGGGACCAAAAATCCGGCGCTATTTTGAGGAGGTGATGAAAATGAAAGAGCGAAAAAGATCAAGCTTGGCTGATTGGGCTGATCATATAAGATCTTTGGACGACCCCGCCAGTGCCTCTGGAAAACCGGAGGCGCTGGATGATCTCGTCGTTCTGGACCTCAGTTCCCGCAGCATGGCGGGCTGTTTCTGTTCGTCACTGCTGGCGGAATTGGGCGCAAAAACCATTAGAATCGAGCCTCCCGGCGGTGATCTGGTGAGGACCTACTCCCCTGGTGGGATTATATATAAGGATACCGGTCTTGCTTATCTTCAGGAGGGGAGAAACAAATTTCACATCACCCTTAACCTCGAAACTGAAGAGGGCAGGGAGATCCTTAAATCACTTGCAGGTCAGGCCGACATAGTGATCGAGACCTATCCGGCCGGAATAATGAATGACTGGGGGATCGGTTACCAGGAGTTAAGCGCGGATAATCCCCGTTTGATCTTCGCTTCTATTTCGGCGTTCGGTCAATTTGGCCCGGAAAGTGTCAACAGACAGTACGATTATGATAACATCAGTCAGGCCCGGTCGGGAATTCAGTACCAGACGGGCGAAGTTCTGCCTGAAGATTCCAGTTGCCGGGAGACGCCGTATGCAGTTCCGACCAAGTCGGGCCCATGGATGGCGTGGGCTACATCCGGAACATTTGCTGCGGTGGGAATCCTTGCGGCCCTCTATCACCGGGATATGACCGGAGAAGGACAGGCAATCGATGTGGCGACTCCGGAAGCCTACGAAAGATTCAATGACTATGCCCTTCACTGGTATGCCGACCAGCAGGTCGTCAACGAACGATTTGGGAACCTGGATGCCTGCCTGTGGCTCTATGGGTTTTACCCGACCAAAGATGGAGGTGTCTTTCTGGGGGGACTGCGCCTGGAAATGTGGCAGGCTCTGGTGGATATGCTGGGCAAGTGGGATGAATGGGGGGCCGGCGAATGGACTTCACTTGCTCCTTTTATGAAGAGGGACTGGCAGCTTCGGTACCAGTCCATGATCAATCCGCTCACCTCGCAATATACGAGCCAAGAGTTGACCAATAAGTCAATCGAGTACTCCAAAAGTGGGCGTCTGGCCCCTATTGCTCCGGTTGTGGCAGAAATTGTCTCGCCGTGGAAAACGATGCACGATGAGAACTGGCAGGATCGGGGCGTTTTCACCCCTGTACAGGATCCGGTTTACGGTTCCATTGTCTGTGCCCAGGCACAATGGAAGGCCACCGAAACACCGCCGAGGACAAAATGGGTCTGTCGCCCGGTGGGCTATGATAACGGGTACATCTATCTTAAATACCTTGGCTATGGTCCTGCGGCTCTAAAAGAACTGGAAGCCAAAGGGATCATTTAAACCGATATTCCTAAAATCCCGGCCTGTTTGGCCCGAGGCAGGCCGGGACTTAGAGTGATTGCGCCCTGGATGCCGTTAATCCTCGTATGATAGACTTACATATATCATTTAAATAGCTTCACATCGCGGAGCGCGGAAGGCGACCGCATGGCGTGTCTAATCTGGTCTTAATCTGGTCCCTTCCGCCTAAAGGCGGTACATTGAATGACCAGATTAACCCTTTTAGCGTCTTTAGGCGGAAGATCCTCTTACCGCCTTTAGGCGGAAGTTGGGCGGGCGCGGGATGCCTTGAACGATCTCATCTCAACTCAATTCAACTGCTTGAGTTCCTCTTCGAATTGTTTCTATCTTTTTTGAATCGAGCGCATGAGCCGCCTGATGAGCTTTCCGCACAGGCTGCTCTGCCTGCCGATGGATATTTCGTACTCATCCGTATGCATGAAGAATCCTGATTGTAGATAAACAAAGGACACAGACTCTGAGCTGCGCCGGCCAGAGTCTTGAAAAACCGGTTTTTCATGAACACATTCAGTGAGATGACTCGGTTCTTGTCTTATTGCGTCATTCCTAATAAAATTAGAACCTCAATTCAGCAAAACACAAGGATGCCACTTGGAACCACAAGTAAGAGCCAGAAAAAAACCCTGCTACTATAAAACCCTGGGTATTTCGGTTCGGGCTTCCCATGAGGAGATACGTAGCGCTTTTCGTTATCTGGCGATGAAGCTGCATCCGGACCGAAATCCTGGCAGTGCCATGGCGGCCGAACGTTTTCGGGAAGTCCGCAAGGCGTATGAAATACTTAAAGATCCTGCCGCACGCCGAAAATACGATAGGATTCGCGGCTACCGGAAGTCAAGGAAGACCTACTCCGACTCATCCTGGACAGACATTCATAACGAAGGCGGCGAGGCTTCTTCATTCGACGAGATATTTCAGGATTTGTTCGGGATAGGCAAGCGCCAGGTCCGGACCAGCCATGGCTGCGACCTCAGGTTCGACTTGCAGATTTCGAGAAGCTCTCTTCAAAACGGGGGCTTTCACGAAGAAATCAGTTATATTAGGATGGTCTATTGCCGACATTGTAATAATGGATCCAGGAGGTCCGGATGCCAGTTGTGCGGTGGGATCGGGGAGTGTGAAGAGGCCTGCTCGCTACGAGTCTGGATTCCGGTGGGAATCGTGGACGGAACAAGGATTCGGGTGGCAGGCGCAGGTGATGCCATCTTGCCTGCGGCCGCGCCCGGGGACCTGATTCTGCTCGTGCAGATCATTGATGGGAACTGAGACAAAGAGATGTCAACCGGCGAACTGACTCATGTCGACTCGCAGGGCCGCCTGAGGATGGTGGACGTAAGCGAGAAGGAGGCATCCCGACGGGAAGCCCGGGCGGAGGCCTTTGTCAGCCTCTCAGGTGAGACTCTACGGCGCATCTGTTCGGGGGATATCCATAAAGGAAATGTCTTTGAAGCCGCGAGGCTCGCCGGAATAATGGCTGCCAAAAAGACCTGGGAGCTTATTCCGCTTTGCCATCAACTTCAGTTGACCGGCATCGAGGTGGATTTCTTCCCCGATGAGTCGAAAAGCGAAATCAGGATCAGTTCGCGTGTCAAAACCAACGACAGGACCGGTGTCGAGATGGAAGCACTCGTTGCGGTCACAAATGCGGCTTTGACCATTTACGATATGTGCAAGTCTGTCGATCGTGGTATGACCATACGCAATACTCGCCTGACTTCCAAAACGGGTGGAAAGAGCGGTCGGTTTGAGCGTAGTCAGTGATCCCGGAATTACGATTCCCCTTTACTCTTGATGGCGATTATGTTAGTCGGTAGCGTTCAAATCTGGCAGCGGAGTTGGAATATGGATAAGGAAACCCAAGCATATTTCAAGGAAGTCCTTCTTAAGAGGCTGGATGAGCTCTATTCGGAGGCCGAAAAAACAGTGGCCGGGATGACCGATAACGAGGAGAATTTCCCTGATCCTACAGACCGCGCCACCCTTGAATCGGACAGAAACTTCATCCTCCGCATCCGCGACCGTGAACGTAAGCTGATCATAAAGATACGTGAGGCGCTGCAAAGGATCGAGGAAGGCCATTTCGGGCAATGCGACGAATGTGGCGACGATATCGGAATAGAACGACTAAACGCCAGGCCTGTCACGACTTTGTGCATAGAGTGCAAGCGAAAGCAGGAAGCCATGGAGCGTGCCAGAGGCGCATAGTTTTTAGATAAATAATAATATTAGACCGCTCTTTCAACGTGTGAGACATCTCCTGCCCAGACAGTTTCCTGTGATCCATCTTCTCTTAGCAGCATCAGCGCTCCCTCGGGAGTGAAGCCCTGCGCTTTCCCCATAATTTCACGTTCTCCGCATACCACCGTTATTATTTTGCCCAGGATCTCCGAATGTGCCTCAAACTCGGGGATCATTACCGAGAACCCCTTTTGGAGGAAATGGTCGTAGTCCCGCTCAAATTGGGTGAGAAACTCCAGAAGCACTCTCTGTCTTTTGACGGCAAACCCCACCTCTATGGCTATCGAGGTCGCAGGGTATCGAAAAGGTCCTTCCATTTCCTCCCTGCTGTGATTTACATTAATTCCTATTCCCATCACGCTGAATCGTGAGAAGTCCTGGTCTGACTGAGTCTCGGTCAGGATTCCGGCGGCTTTCCGCCCATTTATCAATACGTCGTTTGGCCACTTGATCGAGGCAGTGATGCCGAATTGTTCGCGCAGCATCTTCACAAGAGCAAGCGATCCGATATAGGCTGACTGGGGCGCAACGCGGACCGGCAGAGGGTTTCTAAGCAGAATCGAGAGATAAATCCCACGGTTGGGATAGGATATCCATTGCCGTCTGAGGCGGCCGCGCCCTTTAGTTTGTTCCTCTGCGACGACCAAGGTCCCGTGAGGGGCGCCCTCGATAGCCAGGAGCAAAGCATAATCGTTTGTGGAGCCAATGGTCCTGAGGTAATGATACGAATGCGCGAGCCACTGAGTTTTTAGATTTGGGACGATCTCCTCATGTGCAAGTGAGTCCGGTACGGCTACGAGTCTGTAGCCTAGCCTGGGTCGGCTCTGGATCTCGTAGCCCATCTCTTTGAGCCTGTTTATATGCTTCCAGACCCCTGGGCGGCTGATTGCGAGCCTTTCGGCAAGACCCACGCCGGAGACAAAGCTCCCCTCATTCTGCTTGAGGATTTTCAGAATTTCCAACTGCGTTGGTTTTGTCGGCCCCATCAGGCTCATTTGCTTTATCCCAAGCGTGGTTGCACAATCACTTCAAAAAACTGATTCTTACAAAGTCACCATCACTTCAGGCGCAAAGGTAAACCCGCCGTAACCAGGAAAACCGAAGTGCAGATTCGAGCGAGCCTCTGGTTGGTTAATCCTGAAAGGTCCAGGAACTTTCGTGCGAGCGAGTTGTCCGGCACTATTCCTCCGCCTACCTCATTGGAAACTATCACCAGGGGATAGTCCACAGCCTTTATCGCCTCGCATACTCCATCAACGGCCAATTCAGCCTGAGTGGATGCTGAACAGAGCAAATTGCTGAGCCAAAGCGTTATGCAATCCACCAGAACAGGCTTCCTCCGGCCCTTGAGGCTTTCCAGCGCAGCCGAAAGATCGATCGGCGATTCGATGGTCTGCCAAAGGTCTTTGCGGCGCTCTTTGTGCAGCCGTATTCGCAGTTTCATCTCGTCGTCCAGAGCTTGGGCGGTTGCAACATAGACGTAAGGCGGAGGGAAGTGGTGCACAACCGATTCGGCCCAGGTGCTTTTTCCGCTTCTGGCACCGCCGAGTACCAACAAAGGCGTTCTGAAATCCTGGTCGGGGGGAACCATTAGTATTCACCTGGGGGGGCCACATAGCGCGACAGATGTTCGGAGATAAGCCGGTCAACCATGTGGGGCAGGGGTTCTCTGATGGTTCCGACAACCGCGATGGGTTCCTGAGTAAGAGGCAGGAGCAGCTTTGCGGCTTTCGATTCGCCTATAGCCCGGACCATCGAAGGCGTCATTTCGCCCATCATCGCATTTGCAAGCAAGATGGCAATAGGCCCTACTATTACATCCGCCTGGGCCGCGCTGTGGCGGATAGCGTTTTCACCCGTTGCGCCCCGATTCGCTCCGGCTTTCATCATTTGCGCTGTGGCAATAGCGTTTGTTCCCAACGCCCATAGCTCGGTGCGCTCGCCAAAAACTTCTCTTATCCTTTTTATTATGGCAGTACCGATACCGCCACCCTGTCCATCTATGACAGCAATTCGGATCAAAGAACTTTCCTCCATGAATGGTAAGAGTTTTCCCCTCTGGCTCACACCCGAATGCTCCATGCTCGGAAAAACTCATGATACCTGATCAAGAAAATCTCACCCGACCGGGTTTTCACCCGGAAATAGAGCATGGGCATTCGGGTGGAATCAATTCGGCCTTCATACCATCTGTCGACAATTTGCTCGACGTGACGCTCTTCGCCGCGCCATACAAAAAAGACAGGTTCCTGCGCTCCCTTGTATTGGTCGCGGGTCGAAACCTCGATGCTTTCGAATTCCATTTTCCACCCCGCTCACGTTTTCAGGATACTACTTCTTTGGCTTTTTTTTTTCAATGAAACTGGCCAATCTGTGAAATTATAAGAAAATGAGCTGCCTGAGACTGCCTCTGGCAGGGGTCGTGTTGGATAAGTTTCCGCAGAGCTGCCTTACGACTGCCGGCATGTCCATTACAAGTTCCCCGCTGCCCGGCCCAGGCGGCGTCTTTCATCAAACCCTGAGCGCCGCGAGGCAGGTGGCCTGATACGAGTCACGCCAGGACGTTTTGCATCAATGGCAAAAGAGGTCTGAAAATACGCTGGGATATGGTAAGCTCAAATCTGAGCAGCGCTTATCAAAGGAAAAGAAGATATAATTAAAAGGTGATAAGAATCATATGTTCGGTTTGCAGTTTTGTCAGGAAAGTTTCAGGCCGTCAGTGGTTGGACGGGAGGAATGAAAATGACACGAAGGGTTCTGTTGGTCATTGACATGCTAAATGATTTTCTCGATCCGGCGGGTGCCCTCTATTGCGGTCAAGAGGCCAGGAAAATAATTCCCGTAATCCGGTCGCTCATTGACCAGTTTACCACCGGGGGTGAACCGGTCATTTTTTTGAGGGACGCCCACGCTCAGAACGACAAGGAATTCGAACTTTTCCCCCCGCACGCGATAAAGGGGAGCTGGGGGTCTGACTTAATTGGCGAGCTTGCGCCGGATCCTAATAGTTTTATAGTTGACAAAACTCGTTTTTCCGGGCTTTTTGGAAACAGGCTTGCCGATCTGATCGCAGAGATCAAGCCCGATGAAGTGTGGGTTACCGGAGTCCTGACCTCCATTTGCGTTATGGATACGACCGGCGGTCTGCGAGACCGGGATTATGAGGTGGTGATCCCCGTAGAGGCCGTTGCCGATATTGATCCGGTCTGGCATGAGTTAGCCTTGGAGCGCATGAAAAAGGTCTACGGCGCCAGACTGATAAGAACTGGGGCTGTAATACAGGAAATTCAGACGGCTGCGTAACGTAAAGGAGGGAAGATGAAGCCCTGGGAGCAGTACGCGCCGGAACTGATCGCTGATCTCTATGAACTTACAATGGCTGAGAGTTATCTTCAGGAAGGGATGACCGGCGAGGCAACCTTCAGCCTTTTCATAAGGGATTATCCGGCGGATCGTTCATGGTTCGTTTCAGCAGGACTCGAGAGCCTACTCCGTATTCTTCCCGATTTCCGCTTCAGCGATGAATCGCTTAGATACCTTGTTTCCCTCGGGAAGTTTTCCACCCGGTTCATAGACTACCTGCGCGGTTTTCATTTTTCGGGAAGCATACGGGCTATTCCGGAAGGACGCATCTTTTTCGCTCAGGAGCCTATCCTGGAGGTAACCGGTCCGATGATAGAGGCTCAGATCATCGAGACTCTGGTTTTAAACGTGATTCAGCTCGAGACTATGCTGGCCAGTAAAGCGGCGCGGGTTTCATCGGTTGCTTCAGGCAGGGGACTCATAGACTTCGGGATGCGGCGTACCCACGGTGTGGATGCGTCGATAAAAGCCGCTCGATCAAGCTATCTGGCTGGTTTTCTGGGTACTAGCAATCTGCTCGCCGGAAAAATATATGGCATTCCCGTATTCGGTACCATGGCACATTCCTATATTAGCAGTTTCCCCAGCGAGCTTGACGCTTTCCACGCCTTCGCGCGTGTGTTTCCGGACAATACAGTGCTCTTGGTTGATACCTATGATTGCATCGCCGGCACAATCAAGGCGGTCGAAGTGGCGATAGCTTTGCGGAAAAAGGGAAAGAAACTGTTAGGGGTCCGACTGGACAGCGGCGACCTGGCCGACTTGAGCAGGAAAGTGCGGCTCATTTTGGATGAAGCAGGCTTCCCTGATGTAAAAATAATGGCTAGCGGAAATTTAGATGAATATCAGATTGAAACTCTCCTAAACGGTGGGGCTCAAATCGATTTCTACGCTGTGGGCACCCGGATGGGCGTCTCCGCTGACGCCCCCTACCTCGATATTGCCTACAAGCTGGTTGAATATGAAGGCAGACCCGTGCTCAAGCTCTCCACCGGGAAGAAAACCTGGATCGGTAAAAAGCAGGTCTATCGCTTCTACGACGCCGATGGGAAGATGACTTTTGACCGTGTGTGCCTGCTCGACTCCGGAAGACAGGAAGGGGAGCCTCTGATCGAGTTGATCATTGAGAGAGGGCAAATGGTTAGGGCGCCTGAGTCTCTGCTGGAAATTCGGGCACGTTTCTCGGAGGAGTGGCGAAAGTTGCCGGAAATATTCAAGGCGCTTCACCCCGGGCAGGTTTATCCTGTTGAAGTTTGCCAATCGCTTAAGGAGTTGGACAGTAAAGCTGCTCGGCTCAAATGGCGTGAAGAGGTTGAGGGGAGGCTTGGGAATCGTATGGTTGCAAAGAGGTGAGGCTCGCCTGCGAGTCACGATGACGTGACGCCGGCCCCCGGCCTTCCGATACCGGTTTTCCTCCATAACCAGACGGCTCTCCGCTGTTTTATGCCGGGGAGCAAATACTTAGGATCGTCCTGAAATTCCATATCGCGATAGATCCTCTCACCAGTCTCAGAACCTCCACAGCCCGCCCACCCGCCCGCGAGGCGCTCTGCGTCTCCCACTCCCCACCACGCTAAAACCCCGCCGGCAACCAAGACCTTGGAGGCAAGACAGGTAATGAGTTCGGGCTCCAGCTTTAATGCGCGCATGGTGATCAGTTCGAATGTATTAGCATGCCCTTCAACCTTTGAGAAGTCCTGCCACCTCCCGTGCAAAACCCGTATTCCTTTCAGCCCCAGCGTAGCGGCCACAGCAGTTAGAAAACTAACCTTTTTCCTGCTCGAGTCGAGTAGAACCATTTGGAGATCAGGATAAACAATCTTCAAGGGAATTCCAGGAAATCCTGCGCCTGTGCCAACGTCCAGGGCACACCCGGATGAGGGAAGAAATTTCGCGGGCAGGATGGAATCAAGGAGATGTTTAACTATTATTTCTTCCCTGTCCGTTATCCGGGTGAGATTGAAGCGGAGGTTCCACTCGATCATGAGTTGAATATGCCGGCTCAAGAGTTGGGCCCGCCTTTCAGTGAGCGCAATCCCTGATTTGCTGGCGAATTGCAGGATAAGATTGGTGAATTCATTGTCCAAGGCCGTCCCCATAAGTGTGCATAGCCTTAAACTTAATTATATTTTGGGCTGATTATCATGCGTAAATTGAGATACAAACGGCGGGCTATTTCCCGACGCAAAACTGAAGGAATATACTGTCGAGCAATTCGCCGTCATTTTCCCAGCCGAGAACGGCCTCAAGATGCCTTCGCGCTCCTTCGAGCTCAAGGCTGACCAGTTCACCATAGGCGTTGGAGCCCAGGAGTTCTCCAGCCCTTAGGAGGCTGCTCATTGCCTTTTCGAGACATTCTTTCTGCCTCATGTTAGGCACGATTTCCGATCTGCAGCTCTCCAGTGGCCTCATGATGAACGCCTCGGCCATGTAGGTCTTGAGACGCTCGATGTCTGAGGGATTCTTTACGGATAGCCTGAAGACTGGACCAGGACCGGGAAAGCATTGCTGAACTCTTTCGATCGGGAAGGCTGGAGCAAGATCGTTCTTATTGAGCAGCACGATGCAGCGTGACCCGCTTACGGCCTCGTAGACCTTCTGGTCCTCACTCGTAAGAGGTTTGCTATTGTCAAGGAGCCAGAGCACCACATCGGCTTCGGATACGGAGCGAATCGTCATTTCGATTCCGCACGATTCGATTTCATCCGGCTGATTGCGAATTCCGGCCGTATCCAGAATCCGAACCTGTACCCCTTTCAGGACAAATGTGTCTTCGATAACGTCTCTGGTCGTACCGGGGGCCGCTGTGACAATGGCCCGGTCCTTGCCGAGAAGGGCGTTGAGCATCGAGGATTTGCCGACGTTTGGTTTTCCCACCAGCACCAGGGTGAGTCCATCGCGCAGCACGCGTCCTTCTTCGTACTTGTTCAAGATGGCCCTGAGGGGTCTTGTGACTCCCTCTAGCACCTCCTCCAGAAGCGATTCATACTCAGGGGCTTCTTGCTCCGTTTCTTCGGCAAGGTCTTCCGAAAAGTCTATAAAAGCTTCGAGACGTGTTTGTACCTGGATCAGCGTTTCGCGCCATTTTTCAATAAGTTGTCTGAAATCCCCCCGAAGATGACGGTTTGCGAGAAGTATTCCCTGTTCAGAGCGGGAACGAATTATCTCTATAACCGCTTCAGCCTGTGATAGGTCGATTCGTCCGTTCAAGAAGGCGCGGCGCGTAAACTCTCCCGGTTGGGCGAGCCTGGCGCCGGTTGCCAGAACGAGCTCGAGGATGCGGTTGAGCACTGCGTACCCGCTGTGGCAGTTAATTTCGATTACGTTCTCGCGGGTATAAGTTCTGGGCGCGGCCATGAAGCTCAGCAGCACTTCGTCCACCACTCCGCCTGAAACGGGGTCTTTGATCCAACCGTAATGGAGGGTGTGGGACTTTAAGCTTCGAGTGGAATCTTTAGGCGTGAAAATCTTTCGGGCCATATTGAGCGCTTCGGACCCGCTTAATCTGATCAAGCCGATACCTGCTTCGCCAATGGGGGTGGCTATTGCGCAAATGGTATCCTGGAGGAGTCTGAAGTCCATGATAAATTGCGGCGGTTGCTAATCCGTTTTTTCAGCGGTTTTCGGGGAGGTCTTTGTCTTCTTTACCGGGTAAATTACAACGCGTCGAAGGTTCCCCTCGCCCTTGCTCTTGGTCCTGACTTCGTGGTCGTCCTTTAGCGCCAGGTGAATGACCCGGCGGTCCTGAGCGCTCATCGGGCCGGTCGTAAGGGAACGGTGGGATTTCTTGACCTTTTCGCTCAGTTGGCGCGCCAGTTCGTTCAGACTCAACTCCCGCTTGGAACGGTAGTGTTCGGTGTCCACTATTACGGAAACATTTTCTCCGGCCTGCCTGCTCACTATCTTGGATACGAGGAACTGGAGCGCGCTGAGCGTTTTGCCCCGTTTGCCGATGAGCAACCCTGAACCGTTGCTGATTATGTTCAGGTAGTAGTATCCTTCTTTTGCCTCGCACTCGACGACCATCGGCAAATCAACGTGCTTGAGTATCTCGTCCAAAACCTCCTTCGCCCTGTCGGCCGCAGGTCCGATGGGAGAAACTTTCGTGGTTACCCGTATTTTAGCCCTCCTCGTCCCTACAATCCCGAAAATCCCCGAAGATCCCTTCGAAATGATCTCTATCTCGAGCTTCTCGCGTGGAAGCTTCAGTTGCCTGCAGGCAAGCTCTATTGCCTCCTCGACTGATTTTTCTTCGAATTCAAGAGTGGACATGCTCTCCTCCGTCATTCACGGAAAAAATATAAGATGGTTTGCGGAGAGACTACCGCTAAGTGCTGGCATGACGATTGATCCAGTATTGCTGCGCAATAGAGAGAATATTGTTTACAAACCAGTATAGCACAAGACCAGCCGGGAAGTTGATAAAGAAAAAGGTAAACATGACCGGCATTATGAGCATTATCTTTTCCTGGCGAGGATCTCCTGAGGACGGCGTCATTTTTTGCTGAAGAAACATTGTTATGCCCATAAGGATTGTCAGAACCGGCAGCCCGTCTAAATGGCCAATCATCGGAAGATCGATTGAAAACCCCAGGTTCAGGCGGTCAGGAGCGGTGAGATCGTGTATCCAGAGCGCGAACGGCTGGTGCCGGAGCTCGACCGCTGAGTTCAACATGCGATAGAGAGCGAAAAAAACCGGTATTTGAAGCGCCATCGGCAGGCATCCGCCCATCGGATTCACTTTATAGGTCTTGTAGACCTGCATCAGCTCCTGGTTCAGCTTCTCCTTGTCATCCTTGTATTTTTCCCGGATTTGCTGAATCTTGGGCTGAACCTTTTTCATTTTCTGCATGGATGTGTAGCTTTTCTGGGTCAGAGGCCAGAAAACTATCTTGATAATGATTGTCAGCAGAATGATCGCAATCCCGTAATTATGGGTGTAGGAGTAGAACCACCTGAGCATCACCAGGAGCGGTTTTGCCAGGAAGGTAAACCAGCCGTAGTCAACTGCGGCAGAGAGGTTATGGCCGGCCTCATTCAGAGTGTGTATTATCTTGGGGCCGTTGTAGACCCTGAGCTTGAATGAGCTGGACTCGTTCGGCTCGAGATCGAACCTATCTGTCAGGAAAACCAGCCTGGTGATTTGAGTATGCTGAGTCTCATCGGTCACTACGCTGGGGATTGCCTGATAACCGCCCTGTGTCAGCGGAATGATTGCCTGGATGAAAAAATTATCCTGATATGCCACCCAGTCGTAAGGGGGTTTGGGGGTTGCGTCCGGCTTTGCAAATTCCTTGGGCCCCAGATCATGATTCGACCCGTTCGTTGAGAATGTCAGCCGCGATTGGTTATAGGTCTGATGCGCAGAATCCGAATATGGCGTGAAATAAAAGTTGAGTCCCATCTGATCGGAAAGTTTTTCTGCCGAAAGGTTCTGAATCTGAACTTCCAGATCCATGGCGTAGGAGTCGGCTTGTACCGTGAAAATCTTTGTCAGGCGGATTTTCCCTGGGATCTCGGATTGGAAGGCAATGCTTCTGGGAGGTTCTCCAGGAGCAATCTTGATCTCGGTGGGCGCATCGCTCGTAAAAGGCCTCCTGTAGAGGTCCCAATCCTTATGGAAGAGGAGTTCGATCTCCAGTGGAAGATATGCGGTGTCACGAATCATTTGCATCGGGGGGGAATCGGGTTTGAGTTCCTGCTTGAACTTGAGGAGTTCGAAAGATCTTTCTCGCGCTCCCTGGGCAATGATCTTCATCCTGAAGAGTGAATCCCCGATCGACCAGGTTTTCTGGGCTGAAAGATCCACCTTCGGCGGGGGCGCCGGTGGAAGTACGGCCGGTGGCGGCATCGTTTGGGGTTGAGTCGTAGTGGTGGCGGCCTGTTTTTGCTGGGGCGGGGGGGGCTGTGCGGGACCGAAATAAAAATGCCAAGCCAGAAAAAGCAGGAATGATAATACTATTGCCAAAAGGGCCTTTGAATCCATTCAGGAAGTCTCCATTAATCTTTGTCACTCCAGGGCGCGAGTCGTGGAACTGGGTCATAGCCCCCAGGGTTGAAAGGGTGACAGCGCACAATTCGTCTCAACCCCAGGTAAATTCCCTTGGCAATGCCGTGCGTCCTGATTGCATCGTGGGTATAATGCGAACAGCTGGGCGAAAAGCGGCAGGTCTGGGGAAGCAGCGGTGAGATGAAATATTGATATGATCGAATCAGACCCAGAAATATCGACCGGATCATCTGTTATATTTCCTGTTTATTGAAAACCGTTGAGAACTCCCTGAGGAGGTCTCCCGGTGAGAGTTTTTCCGCTCCATGGCGGGCTATTACGACTATGTCTTTCCCCGGCTGCGGAATTCGGCCCTTATTCAGCCTGAACCATTCTCGAATGACCCTCTTGATGCGGTTGCGCCCTACCGCAGGCCAAAACCGTTTTTGCACAATAAGGCCCAATCGATGATATGCAAGACCGTTTGGAATGAAATTCAGACCGAAATGGGGGGTTTTCGCTCGTTTTCCCGCTTTTTTGACGCGCTGGAAATCGGCGGAGCAACGGATTCTTTCATGAGGCCGGAAACTGAACTTGGCCCTCAAAGATTCCTCGTCCGAAGATTCCAGGGTCCCATCTCGTCTCAAACCGACAGCCGTTTTCTGCCCTTTGCGCGCCGCCGCTTCAGTACGCTGCGGCCAGCCTTTGTCGACATTCGCTCAAGGAAGCCGTGCGTGCGTTTTCTTTTCAGATTGCTAGGTTGAAATGTTCTCTTAGACATCAAACTCCCTTTTAAGGTATATTTTCCCGCTCTGGATCAAGCACCGGGAAGCGCGTCCAAAGCCCTCTGAAACGACCCGGCATGCACGAAACCTTACTTTTAATCGAAATCTTCATCGTTTGTCAAGCATGCAAAAAGCCGCTCAAAAACCATCTCCCCAAGATCGCCCCGATTCTATGACTCCGCAAAAGGCATAAGAAGTGACACTTGAGGATTTTGAGCCTTTTGCCCCCGATTTGGGTAAATTATCCCCGTGATGTGTATTCCTTTCTCTTAGGGATTGCGCATAGGCAATTCATATGCTATGAAAGTTTACCTTAAAACTGTATCGAAAGGAGAATTCCAAAGGATGTTCCTCAACAGGATACTCGGGCTTTTTTCAAACGATCTTGCAATAGACCTTGGGACCGCCAATACGCTTGTTTACGTGCGGGGTAAGGGAATTGTGCTGACAGAGCCGTCGGTCGTCGCGGTTCGCAAGGATGAGCGCGGCGCAAACAGGGTCGTGGCTGTGGGCAAAGAGGCAAAGATGATGCTTGGCAAGACTCCCGGCAATATCACTGCAATCAGGCCTATGAAAGATGGCGTGATCGCGGATTTTGAAGTAGCCGAGGCAATGCTGAGATACTTCATACGCAAAGTGCACAACAGGAGCGCCTTTGTCAGGCCAAGAGTAATAATCTGTATTCCCTCGGGCGTGACGCAGGTTGAAAAAAGGGCCGTCAGGGAGTCCGCTGAGTCGGCTGGCGCCCATGAGGTATACCTGATAGAGGAGCCTATGGCGGCCGCAATCGGGGCTGGACTCCCCATAACCGAGCCGGTTTGCAACATGGTTGTGGACATAGGCGGAGGAACAACCGAAGTCGCTATCATCTCGCTTGCAGGGATTGTGTACAGCCGGTC
>Ga0187849_1001224_pt1 | contig 29176 bp, 20 predicted proteins | sample June2016WEW_4_10_2_FD_132412 | JGI IMG/M metagenome (GOLD analysis project Ga0187849, IMG submission 132412) | Peatland microbial communities from SPRUCE experiment site at the Marcell Experimental Forest, Minnesota, USA - June2016WEW_4_100 | ecosystem: Environmental > Terrestrial > Soil >...
AGACCTCTGGTCTGCCGGTTAGCCGGGCCTCTGGCCCGGTGTTCCGACCGCCCCAGGTTCACGGAGCCGGAGGCTCCGTGAACTGGCAGACCGGAGGTCTGCCCCACACCTGAACAGTTACCATAATTCAAAATGCAAACTTCGGCCTTCGGGAGGGCCAATTCATGAAAGGGGTGGGGACGGCTCGTCCCCTGTTCCTCTTCCCACGGGCCGCCAAGAAGCGGGGACGAGGCCGTCTCCGCCCCTGGCTTTGCGGCTTCATGAATTGGCCCTGAGCCTTCTGCCTTCCGCTTTCTCATCTTACACCCTCTTCGGCGGGTTAAGCGAGTAGCGGCCGGTCTCCTGGGCGAAGGTCAGCGCCAGCGCCAGGGCATCGGCGGCATCCGGGGCGGGCGCTTCGGGCAGACGCAGAAGGCGCTGGACCATCTTGGCCACTGCGAGCTTTTGCGCGGCGCCATAACCGACGATGGCCTGCTTGACTCTGCGCGGGGCCATCTCGTAAATCTCCAGGCCGGCCTCCGCCACGACCGCCAGGGCTGCGCCCCGCGCCTCGCCCATGATCAGGGCCGTCTGCAGGTTCTGGGCGTAAAAGAGCCCTTCGACGATACAAACGGTGGGACGATGCCGTGGCAGGACCTCCCGCAGCGACTGAACGATCCTGACCAGGCACCGGGAATGCGCCCAGGAGCCGGGGCAGGAAATCGTGCCCTGGGCCAGCGTCTCCGGATAGGGCTTGGCCAGCCGAATCACGCCATATCCGGTCCCGCGCAGGGAAGGGTCCAGGCCAAGGAGCACCTGGTGGCGCCTCACGCCTCCGGACCCGTTGCGCTCCAAGAGGGGCCCCGCCGCGCGGCGGGTCCCCCTTAGGCGCTCCTCCATCTGCTTGAACTGTTGCGGAGTGACACCCATCAGGCAATTAGTTCAGCGAAAGATCCTCCGGCATCTGGGCCAGCAATTTGTATTGCCCGCCTTTCTGGCGGAGGATCTTTTGCCAAAGCTTGCCCGGATCGGCATCGAAGACCAGGTCCAGCGATGCCGGATGGCTCAGCCAGGCCTTGCGCTTCATCTCATCCTCGAGCTGGCCGGGGCTCCAGCCGGCGTAGCCCGCGAAGAGCCTGATCTTCCGGGTCGGGGAAAAGGATTCCCCAATCTCGATGAGCGTATCCAGCGAATGGCCCAGGCTCAAGTTCGCTATCACGTTGCCATCCGGGATAAAGGCGTCGCTATGCAAATAACTCAGCGCCGAACATTGGACCGGCCCGCCCTTGTAAAGCGGACAGACCTTGAGCGACTCCGGCAGCTCGGCGACAATCATCTCGCCGACTTTGCTCCCGGTAGCGTGGTTGAGCACAAGACCAAAGGCCCCTTCCGCGTCGTGCTGACATATCAGCACTACCGTCCGTTGGAAATACGACCCCCCCAGTTGGCCGCTGTCGAGAAGCAACTGGCCCTTCAAAAACTCTTCGCTCCCAGCCATATCGCCGGATTGGTTTGGCTCGTATTGTTCAACTTGCCCGTCAGGCACAATCTGGACTAAATTCACGGCATGTCAAAACTTTGTCTATGGCTAATGCTGCTGGCGACGCTCCTGGTCGCAGCCGGGTGCAGCACTTCCTCCGGCAGTCGGGAATATGTTCCAGGCAAGGGCTGGGTTCCCAACGATTAGGCGCCGGAAGCAAACAGTCACCCTGGCGCGGCGCCAAACGTCCGCTCCAAGGCTACGGCTTGCCCCAACCGGCGCAGATACTCCCGGCGCGGGATATCGATGCCGCCCAGTTGCCTTGTAATCGGAGTCAGCATCTGGATGTCAAACAACCCAAAGCCGCGCCGGCGCAAGTGCTCGACCAGATGGAACAGGGCGACTTTCGAGGCATTGCCAACCCGGTGGAACATCGATTCGCCCGCGAAAAACCCGCCGATCGAGACCCCGTAGATGCCGCCTGCTAGTCGTGTTCCCTGCCAGCATTCAAGGCTGTGGGCGCAGCCCTGCCGGTGCAGTTCCCAGTAGGCCTCCAGAAACTCCTGCGTGATCCAGGTGCTCTGCCGCCCAGGCCCCGGCGCCGCGCAGCCGGCCATCACCGCTCTAAAGGCCCGGTCAAGGGTAATCTCAAACTCGCCCCGGCGAATCACCTTGGCCAGGCTGCGCGACAGATGCAGACCGTCCAATTCAATGATCCCGCGCGGATCCGGTGACCACCACGTAATCGGATCGGCGGTCCAGGGGAAAATGCCCGAACTGTACGCCAGCCGCAAGCGCGGCGCCGACATGTCCCCCCCTACCGCCACCAGGCCCGCCGCGCCCGCCAGCCGCGGGTCGGGAAATCTGAGTTGTCTGCCGAGTCTTGCCGGGCGCATGATTCTGACGGTTCAAGACCTTCCCGAGGTTTCAATTTGGGCCCTGCATCGCCTCGAGGAACTGCATTTGAAATTGGCCGGACATTTCCATCGCCCAATAGTGCGGGGCGGTTTTTTCGTCGAGCCCAACGAGTCGTTTCTCCGGCGAGCCGAGCAGAACCCAGCTCCCGACTCGAATATCATTGAGGACTTGCAGCAGCCACTCCAGGTCGCCTGGCGAGAGCGAAAGCCGCCAGCCAGTTTCCTGCTCCTGGAACCGTCCCGGGTCGGCCAGCAGGGCCTGCAACCGCCTGCGGTTGTCCTGGCGCTGCTCCGCCAGGGCCTCATCCAGCAATCCCTGGCCCGCCTCCTGGCCGGGCAACCCGCCGGACTTGCTCAGCGGTTGGTGCGCGGCAGGCAGGCAGGGATAGCGCTTGAGCAGGCTCAGCAGCACCTGCTTCTCCCGCCTGCCCAGGCGAAACTGGAACTGCTGCTTGGTTGACCGAATCAGGTTCACTCGTCGCGCTCCATCGTGGCGTGCAGGCTGTACTTCTGGAGCTGATGAACGTAATGCTCGGCCTTCTCCATGCTCTCGCGCGCCAGCACGCTCTGGCCCTGCTCATGCACCTGGAGCATGTGAAACTCCGCCTTTTGGCGCGCCCAGCCAAAAACCACCTGGAACACATGGGTCACGTACTCCATGTAATTGACCGGGTCATTCCAGCAAATAACCATGTAGCCAGGCTCCAGGTTCGAGCGCGGCTTCTCTTCTGCTTCCTGGATGGTTCCAGGCAGCAACTCTGGTGCGGCTGTCTCCGCCACAACGCCAAATTATAGGATCCCGCCCCGATTGTCGAGCCAGGGTGCATTTCACCAGCGCCGTGAAATACCTGCCCGTCCACGTGCCGGGGGAGGAATTAGCGGCGGGGCGAGGCCAAACCCTGCGCGAAGTCGGCTTGCTCGTGTGCCGGCAGCGCCTTCAATTGTTCAATGAGTTCGATCGCGCTCACGCCATTACCTTCTCAGAACCTCAGGCCCGTTGCAAGCCGCCGCCGGCTTCAACCGGGCCGCTCATGGTTTCCAGCTTTTCCAACTGCCCATCTATGCAGCCAGCGGGCGATCTCGCGCATCGCCAGGACGGCTTCCCCACGCTCCCTGGACCCTGGACTGTGGACTGTGGACTATAGCTCCCCACGCCCAATACAAATTGCGCAAATCGTTCCCTTTGGCCACCATGCCCCTATGACACGCATCTATCTCTCCCTCCTCATGGCCTGCGCAGTTCCGATGGTGAGCGACGGCGGCGGCCTCCAACTTGTCTTGCCCCTGGGGCGGACGGCCTATCAGTGCAATGAGTTCATCCCTCTCAGCGTGTTGGGCCGTGGCGCGGCGTCGCCGCCGACGGGCGAGTTGGTGCTCACGCTGGGCGGGGAGGACGGCAGCCGATTGGTCTTCAATTTTCCGGCCCCGTCGGCGAGGGCGGCCGCCTCGAGCCTCGTCGAGCACCTGCGCATCAACGGTTGGCTGCTCCGGCCTGGCGCTTACTCGGTTGAGGCCGCTCGCGGCGGCCAGAGTTCCAGGACCAACATCACGGTCCTGAGCCACCTGCGGCGCAGCGACTTCAAGCTCATCAATTGGCGGCAGGCGCAAGACAAGGACCAACTCGCTCAAGGTGAGGACAGCCTTGGATTCAACTTGTGCTACGGCAATTACGGCGGCGAGGCCGGAGAGAACTTTATCCGGGCCGGTGTGGACTACGTCGCCTGTTGCGTCATGGCCGGGGGACACCAGATGGACCTCAGGCAGGAATGCGACTGGTCCGACCCATACGTTATCAGGGGAGGCACGCGGCGAGTGGTGAGACGCGCCTTTATGGACCGCACGCGCCCCAACGTTCCGGGCGTCCATTTCTACGATGAGCCGGGCCTGACGTGGGCCAACGACCCCCAGACCGGCGAGCCGACGCCCCACGCGGTGCCCTGGCAGTTGCGCCAATACGAGGCTGCCTTCGGCCGGCAGATGCTGGACTGGAAGTCAATGGACCCGGGCAATCCGGAGCAGACCGCCCGCTGGGGGGAATGGGCGCGTTGGAAATTGGGGTTTCTGGATGCGGGCTGGCAGGATGCGCAATTCGGCGTCAGCCAGGTCGAGCCCGGATATGTCTGCCTGACGCAGAGCCAGTATGGCTATAGCGCGTTCAGCGACGGCTACTACTTCAACGTCGCGCGCAGTCTGCCCATTACCAGCGGCCATGGCGGCTATCACGACTTCGGTCCCGGCTACTTCAATCCGGTGCTCTTCCTGGAAATGGCCCGCGCCCGCGACTTCGCCAAACCGAACTGGTATCTGCCCACCTGGTTTGGAAGCACTACGGCCGACCAGTTCCGGCTCGAGCAATACCTCTGCTTCCAATGCGGCCTTCAGGGCCTCATCTCGCCCCCCGACATTGACCCCGGCAGCAGCCCGGAGAAATCCCTGGCGGCGCAGGGCCTGGTCGAATCCAACCACCTTCTCCAGCGGCTTGGTCCCATCTTCAACACCATGCCCGTGACCCGTCCGCCCGTGGCGTTGCTCTTCTCCCTTTCGCAGTTCATCCATGCGCAGGCGCTGAACCGCAAGGTCTGCTACGCGCACGACACGCCCCACGGGCGCAACGTGCCCTTCGTCTATCTGGCCGGCAAGCTTGCGCAGCACCAGTTTATGCCCTTGCTCGATGAAGAGGTCCGCGATGGCACACTCGCCGCTCACCATAGGGCAATCATCCTCACCTCCCTCGACTACCTTGACGCGGAGGTCATCGCCGGCCTGGAACAATTTGCCCGGCAAGGCGGCCTGGTTCTGCTAACCGCAGACAGCACCGTGCAAGTCAGTGGCGCCGTCAAGCTCGAGGCCGCCCCCGAGTGGCCCGACGCCGGGCGAATCGCCGAGTTGAACCAGCGCGGCCAGGCCCAGGCGGCCAACAAGCTCATGCAGATGCGCCAGGCCCTCGCGGCCGCCCGGCAGCTTGCCGATGCTATCGGCCCGCTTATGGAGAAGGCCGGCATCCACCCGCCCCTCACTAGCACCGAACCGGGTATCGTCGTCACCCGCCAGGCCGCCGGCGATGTCGAATACTTGTTCGCCGTCAACGCCACCCACGACCCGAAAGGAGACCCGATGCTCGGAATGAAAGCTGTCCGAACGACGCTCACACTGCCCAACGACGGCAAGCCCGTTTATGACGCCGTGGGCGGCTGCCCAGCCGATGGGTTCCACCAGCAAGGCGCCCGGCTCAGCGCCGAGTTGCCATTCGGCCCCGGCCAGATGCGGGTATTTGCGCGCACCACCCGCCCCATCGGCAGCGTGGCCGTGGGCAGCCCCACGCTGCGCCGGGATTACACAATGGCCCAGTCGCCGCTTCGCTTTGATTTCGGGGCCGCAGTCCTGGACGACACCGGCGCCCTCCTCAGCGGTTCCATTCCGCTGCAAATCGTCATTACCGACCCCCTCGGGGCGACCCGTTACGACCTCTACCGCGCCAGCCAGGGCGGTCTCCTGCGCCTGGGTCTTCCGCTCGGGGTCAATGATCCGCCCGGCGATTGGAAAATCACGGTGACTGAGTTGCTCAACAATCGAACCGGTGCCGCCGGCTTCAAGTTGCCCGCAACCTCAGCCTGTTCTGCGATGGCCGGGGCGGTCGGGCGCGCGATTTATTGGCCCGCAGATCGCCAGCCTGTTTTCCGCTTCTTCCGCGAGCATCAACGCGTCACGCTCGTCAAAGGCCGAAGCGACTTCAACACCGCCGCAGCCGAGCGCCTGGAAAGAATCCTCAAACCCTGGAACATCACCTGCGCCGTCATCTCCGAAGCCGAAGCCAACAAACCGCGTTCTCTCAGCGAGGATGAAGCGCGCACCTGGATTGGCCTGGATTACGCCGGGCGGGGCGCCATTCAGCCCGGCAGTTCCAACGCCCCTCTGCAGGTCGGCTACGCCGTGCGCGGCCCCGTCATCCTGCTGGGCTCGCCCGCCGACAATGCCCTCACGCGGCTGATTGCCGACCAGCATTTCCTCCCGTTCCAGCCGCAGGCCGATTCTATGCCCGGTCCGGGACGGGGCTGCATCGCCTGGCAGCGGGAGGCCCTCGGTGTCAACCAGGAGAGCATCACGCTCATTGCCTTCGATGCTGTCGGCATGGATGAAGTCGTTGGCACCCTCGATGAGCTTCTCGCCGGACTGGAACCTCTCACCCCCCTGGCGATGCCCCGCGCCTCGGCCATCTCCCCCGCCACCAGGACCGGTGAACCCCGCCAACTCCGGGTCGCCTGGACCGCTGCCCTGCCGGACCGCATCACCGGCCTGAAAGCTGAGGGCGGCCAATTCACCGCCCTCACGCGCGCAGAGACCCTCAGCCAGGTCAGCGCGGACGGCAGGATCGTCTCGACCCGGCCGGTTGCACCTGAGGATTACTCGAGCCTCGAGGCTCAACTCCGTCCGGCAGCCGATCCCGCGTCACTGGCCGCCGCCCGCGCGGCGGCCCCTCCGAACCGGCTCGTAAAACTGGCTGTGACAAGTGGTGAACAGCTCGCCGTGGCCTATTGGGGCGGCACTGTATGCATCCTGGATAAGGCCCGGGCGGCTTCCGCCGCCCGCCGCCTTTCACAGGATGTCACTGCTCTGGCCTGGCTCGATGGCCAACTCCTGGCCGGCGATGCCGACGGCAAACTCGTGGCCCTGAGCATACCCGCCTTGCATTCAAAACCCTGACCGCTGGCCACCCCTGATCCAGCCGTATCAAGCTTGGCTGTCCCGCTTGCCCACGGAATACGCGCTGAAAGCGCGCAGCATACCAGCCCAGGGCAAGCGGAGCGCCGCCCTGGGTAAGCAGCCCAATATGAATACCTCTCTTTTCCCGAGTTTTGTTTTTCCCAGGCTTGAAGCCTGGAAAAAACAAAACTCGGGAAAAGAGAGGCTCGGGGTCGCGAGGCATCTACCCAGGGCGCCGGCCCGCCTGCGCTGCGCTCCGGCGGGCCTTGCCCTGGCTATCATCCCGCTGCCCCTTCGGGGCGCCAGAGAGCCGCGGCGTTTCCCTTTTTCGGCGCCAGAGCCGGACAGCCAAAAACCCACGGAGGATCTCATAATGATGCCAAACTCCGACCTCTCGGCTAGCATCAGACCCCAACTTTCCGGAAGAACCCTAAATATGCCGCTCCTGACGGAGCTGTCACGCACGTCCCGAGGTGTGAAGCCTCCGGGCCAAAGCGCGCCCGGTTGCGCCGTCATCCCGTTTTCTTGGACAAGCCGGGCAGGGTGATGCGCCCATTCAACGGCACGGGCGCTCGAGGGAACTGTGCAAACGTTCAGGCGGTCTCTACACCACCGCGTCGTAGCGGCGCAGGGTGTAGAGGGTTCCGGCAACGATGAATGGGGACACGTCAAGGACCAAAGAAGAGTGGGATGACTTGAAGTGCCAACTTGGCACTTCAAGTTCCAATGCCTTGAGGCCAGACGCTGCAACCTCAACTTGGGACGGACGCCGGCGCAGCTTCCCTTACGCCTTTACCGAGCAGGGGGTGGCCATGCTCTCCAGGCCGTTTTCACGTCAAAGAAGATGCCATCCCCTACCGCACCAAGCGAAGACCCCGGCGCACGGTCGGTTGACCATGGAAGACGAAGCCGGTGAAGGAAGCGAGTGCTTGCGCGCCGGGAAGCTCCGGGCTATAACGCTGGGAATGGCCAACCCATTGGAGATCTGATGGCTAACGAGAATCCAATTCTCAATAACCCGTACGAAGAGCCGGAGGGGCACTACGCGACCAATCTGGCGGGGGAGTTGGACTACTCGAAGCCGGTCAAGGGGCGGCGTGTATTTACGCCGGCAATTCAGACGATCCCGGTGCGCCAGGGGGCGCAGGAAGAGTTGATGGAACTGAACGAGGTCGCCGGGGCGCAGTACGGAGGCCACGCGGTGAACCTGCTGCGGCGGGAGGTGCCGGGTGTCTGGAAGGACCGCGCGGCATACGAACGGGAGCCTGGCCAGCCCACCGAGGACTATGAACTCCCGCCGCGGCGGGCGGACCCGAAGCCCCGGGGGAAGAACCCGCTGGAGGGTTGACCATGCCGAACCCTTTTTTCGACCACCCCATCCTGAACTCGCCCTACGAATGCCCGGGCCGGCACTGGGAGTTGGACGCTTCCGGCCAGCCTACCCAGCGCATCATCGAGCGTCGCCGTCGTGCGCAGTTCATCACGCCCATTCCGAAGCCGAAGAAGCGGAAGAAGACCGCGCAACAGGACGAAATGGTGTTCGACGAGGGGAAGGGCCTGTCGACCAAGGAGCAGCAATACGACCCCACCTCCATCATCAACGAGGTGCGCCAGAGCGTGGATTCCTGGCGGGCTTTGCCCAACCCCAACCAGTGGCAGGTCACGCCAGAAACGGCGCGGCTGCTCCAGCACTGGCGGCACCACAAGTTCGGCGACGTCCGCCCCTTCTTCTGTCAGGTGGAAGCGGTCGAAACCGCCATCTGGGTGACGGAGGTCGCTCCCCAGTCCAAAAGCGGCAAGCGATTGCTCGACCACTTGGCGAGCGCCAACAAGGACGCCAATCCCGAACTCCTGCGCTTGGCGCTCAAGTTGGCCACCGGCGCGGGCAAAACCACCGTCATGGCCATGCTCATTGCGTGGCAAACGATCAACGCCGTGCGCCGCTCTGGCAGCAAACAATTCAGCCGTGGCTTCCTGGTCGTCGCCCCCGGCCTAACCATAAAAGATCGCCTCCGCGTGCTCCAACCACACGACCCTGACAGCTACTATGCCAGCCGCGAGCTGGTGCCGGGTGATATGCTTGACGACCTTCGCAAAGCGAAAATCGTCATCACCAACTACCACACCTTCAAGCTGCGCGAGCGCGTCGAACTCTCTGCCGGTGGCCGCTCGTTGCTCAAAGGGCGCACCGGCGACGAACTGAACACGCTGGAAACCGAGGGTCAGATGATTCAGCGTGTCATGCCCGACCTCATGGGCTTGAAGAACATCCTCGTGCTGAATGACGAGGCGCACCACTGCTACCGCGAAAAGCCCAACACGGACGAAGACGAGGGCCTTAAAGGTGACGAGCGAAAAGAGGCGGAGAAAAATAACGAAGCCGCGCGCCTCTGGATTTCCGGCCTCGAGGCCGTGAATCGAAAAGTGGGCCTGGCCTGCGTAATAGACTTGTCCGCCACCCCGTTCTTCCTGCGCGGCTCGGGCTACGCCGAAGGCACACTCTTCCCGTGGACGATGAGCGACTTCTCGCTCATGGATGCGATTGAATGCGGCATCGTCAAACTGCCCCGCGTTCCCGTCGCCGAAAACATTCCCGGGGATGAAATGCCGATGTATCGGGACCTCTGGGAGAACCTGAAAACGGCAAAACCAAGGCTGCCAAGAGCGGGCCGTAACGTGGCGGGCAACCTTGACCCGCTCAGACTGCCCACCCTTCTACAAACGGCATTGGAGTCGCTTTATGGCCACTATGAGAAGACGTTTAAGCTCTGGCAGGAGACTGGCATCAAGGCGCCCCCCTGTTTCATCATTGTTTGCCAAAACACCGCCATCTCGAAATTGGTCTATGACTTTATTTCCGGCTTCCACCGGAAAAACGAGGACGGCAGCACGACCCTGGAAAACGGTCGCCTCGCCCTCTTCCGTAACTTTGACGAAACCACGGGCAACTCGCTCCCGCGTCCGAACACGCTGCTCATCGACAGTGAGCAACTCGAAGCCGGCGACGTCCTCGACGATAACTTTCGTGGCATGGCCGCTGACGAGATCGAACGCTTCCGCCGCGAGATCATAGAGCGCACCCGGGACGCCCGCGCCGCCGATAACCTCACCGATCAAGAATTGCTGCGCGAGGTCATGAACACCGTCGGCAAGCATGGCCAACTCGGCGGCTCCATCCGCTGTGTCGTTTCTGTTTCCATGCTCACGGAAGGCTGGGATGCGAATACGGTTACACACGTTCTCGGCATCCGGGCCTTTGGCACCCAACTCCTCTGCGAGCAGGTTATCGGTCGCGCGCTCCGCCGACAGTCCTACGACCTCAATGAAGAAGGCCTCTTGAATGTCGAATACGCCGACGTTTTCGGCATTCCCTTCGACTTCACGGCCAAGCCCGTCATCGCCCCGCCGCAGCCGCCGCGTGACACCGTTCAGGTCAAAGCCATCCGCCCGGAGCGCGACGCGCTCGAAATCCGATTCCCCCGGGTCGAAGGCTACCGCGTCGAACTGCCAGAAGAGCGCCTGACGGCCAGCTTCAACGAGGACTCCATCCTCGAACTCAGCCCCGACCTCGTCGGCCCGTCCATTACGCGCAACTCCGGCATCATCGGCGAGGGCGTGGACATGAACCTCGAGCACCTGGGCGACATGCGCGCCTCCACATTGCTTTTCCACGTCACTCAACGCCTGCTCTACACGAAATGGCGCGACCCCGGCCAGCAGCCGAAGCTCCATCTCTTCGGGCAGCTTAAGCGCATCACCAAGCAGTGGCTGGACACCTGTCTGGTCTGCAAGGGCGGCACATATCCGGCTCAGCTTATGTACCAGGAACTGGCGGACCTGGCCTGCAACCGCATCACCGCCGGCATCACCCGCGCGTTGGAAGGCAAGCGCCCCATCAAAGCCCTGCTCGACCCCTACAACCCCGCCGGCTCCACGGCCCACGTTCGCTTTAGCACCTCCCGTACCGACCGCTGGGAAACGAGTTCCAAGAGCTGCCACGTCAACTGGGTCGTGCTCGACAGCGATTGGGAGGCGGAATTCTGCCGCGTGGCGGAATCGCATCCGAAGGTCCGCGCCTACGTAAAGAACCACAACCTCGGCCTCGAAGTGCCCTATCGCTGCGGCTCGGAGGTCCGGAAGTATCTGCCGGACTTCATCGTGCTGGTGGACGACGGCCACGGCCCCAACGACCTCCTGCGCCTGGTTGTCGAGATCAAAGGCTACCGGCGCGAGGACGCCAAGGAGAAGAAATCCACCATGGAAACCTACTGGGTGCCCGGCGTGAACAACCTCAAGCAATACGGCCGCTGGGCCTTCGCCGAGTTCACCGAGATTTACCAGATCGAAACCGACTTCGCGGCCAAGGTCGAAAGCCAGTTCAACCGGATGATCGCCCAAGCCACCGAGCCATGACCACTGCCTCCTTCACCCCTTCCCCATGAACCCTTACTACAATCTCCCGCCCGAACAACGGCTCGTCCAGCGCCTGGTGGACCAGTTCAACACGGATGAGCGCCTTCGGCGATTTCCCCAGGATTTTGCCTTCCGAGTGACGGCCGAGGAACTCGAGCCCATCCGATCACAAATTGTGATCGCATCCGGCCGGCCGCAAACCATGACCGCTTCCAGGCGGAACGTCCGCCACCTCCCCTTCGCTTTCACGGAACACGGTGCCATCATGGCCGCCAATGTCCTGAACAGCCCCCAGGCAACCCAAATGAGCGTCTTCGTCGTCCGTGCCTTTGTCAAAATGCGCTCGACCTTTGGTGACAGCCGGCAGCTTGCCCAAAAACTTGCGTTGCTGGAACAGGAACTCAAAATCCGTTTGGACACTCACGAAGCCGCCATCGTGGACGTGCTCCAGCGTATCATGAAGATCCTCGATCCGCCCCCGCTGCCGCCTGAACCGCCGGTGCCCGAAATCGGCTTTCATGTCAAGGAGGATGCGGTGCCGTACCGCATCGGACGAAAAGGACGAGGCGTGAGGGATAAAACCACCGCCTCCCAAAAGACCCAGGCGCGGATGTCATAATTCATCCTTCACCCTTCATCCTTTCCCCACCATGGCCCAAAAGCCCGCCACTCTGAAGTCCGTCGAAACCCTCAAGCACGACGAGGCCAGGCGGACGAACATCCCGACCGCCGAGCACCAATCCGTCATCCAAAAGGAGCAAGAGGCGCCTCGCACAGTGAAATACCCCCGCAACACCGACCTCGACCCCCAGCTCGTCTGGCGCGGCAAGGATGAGCAGGACTGGAGCGACCTCGTCGTCCACGCCCCGCCCCTCTACATCCAGGAAAAGGTCCACCCCAAGGTGCTCATCGACGATCTCCTTCGCCAAACCCACGAGGCAAAAGCGCAGTCTCCGGGAGCGCAAATTGATCTCTTTGCGGACTTCAACGGCATTCCTGCGGGCGTGGACAGGACCGAATTTTACCAGCACGACCAGAACTGGTCCAACCGCATGATCCTCGGCGACTCCCTCCAGGTCATGGCCAGCCTGGCCGAGCGCGAGGGCCTGCGAGGCAAGGTGCAGTGCATCTACCTCGACCCGCCCTACGGCATCAAATTCAACAGCAACTTCCAGTGGTCCACCACCAGCCGCGACGTGAAGGACGGCAAGGCCGGCCACATCACCCGCGAACCGGAGCAGGTCAAAGCCTTCCGCGACACTTGGCGCGAAGGCATCCACTCCTACCTCACCTACCTCCGCGACCGCCTCACCGTCGCCCGCGATCTGCTCACCGAGTCCGGCTCCATCTTCGTCCAGATCGGCGATCAGAACGTCCACCGCGTCCGGGCGCTCACGGATGAGATTCTCGGCGACGCCAATCATGTCGGAACCATCAGTTTCCAAAAGACAGGTTCAACGGACCAAGCACTTCTCCCGCAAACGGTGGATTATCTGCTCTTCTATGCCAAGAATCGGAACAGCGTTAAATACCGCCAGCTTTACCAACAACGACACGTCGGAACCCCCTCACTGGACCGATACGATCTGGTGGTGGATCGAATGGGTGGAGTCCGAAGGGCCACGGCCGCCGAGGCGGCGGGTCCAGTTCTTGACAACGGGTCAACAAGAGGTCGCCTCACCTCCTTGTCCAGTTCCCGTCCGACCGGTGACGGCGATATGAAGTCGTTCGAATATCAAGGCAGGGCGTTTCTGTCAGGCGCAGGCACCTTCAAGACGAATCACGAAGGCATGGCGAGGCTCGCGCATGCCGGCCGGCTCCACGCTCCGGCCGATACGCTTCAGTATATGCGAAACCTCACCGACTTTGCAGTTCTTCCAATCGCCGATCGCTGGGAGTCGGTGCAGCTTGGGACTGGCCTGATGTACGTTGTCCAGACGAGTACGAAGGTCATCGAACGGTGCATCCAGATGACCACGGACCCTGGCGACCTCGTACTCGACCCGACTTGCGGTTCCGGCACCACAGCCTGCGTCGCCGAGCAATGGGGCCGCCGTTGGATCACCGTTGACACCTCGCGCGTGGCTCTGGCGCTGGCCCGTGCCCGGATAATGGGTGCGCGTTACCCGTTCTATCCGCTGGCCGACTCCCGGGAAGGCCAGCTCAAGGAAGCCGAAGTCACCCGCACCGCGCCGAGTTCGCAGCCGGTGCATGGGAGCATCCGCCACGGTTTCGTCTATGAGCGCGTGCCGCACATCACGCTCAAGTCCATCGCCAACAACGCGGAGATCGACGTCATCTGGGACAAGTGGCAGGCAGTACTGGAGCCGCTCCGCGACAAGCTGAACGCCATACTGAAGAAAACGTGGCGGGAGTGGGAAGTTCCGCGCGAGGCCGACGGCAAGTGGCCTGATGCCGCCAAGAAGCTGCACGCCGACTGGTGGCAGGCCCGCATCGCCCGGCAGGAGCAGATTGACGCCTCGATCGCCGCCAAGGCCGAGTTCGAATACCTCTACGACAAGCCCTACCCCGATCCGAAGAAGGTCCGCGTGGCCGGTCCGTTCACTGTGGAGAGCCTCTCCCCACACCGCGTCTTGGGCGTGGATGAGAACGATGAGTTGATCGATACCCTGAAGGAAGACAGCGCCGAATACCCTGCGAAGCAGTCCTTCCCCCAGATGATCCTGGAGAATCTGAAGACTGCCGGCGTCCAGCAGGCGCAAAAGGAGGACCGGATCACATTCACCGCCCTTACGCCCTGGCCCGGCGAACTGGTCTGCGCGGAAGGCCGCTACGCGGCGAAGGGTGAAGGGGAAAAGCGGGCGGCGGTTTTCATCGGGCCGGAGTTTGGCACCGTTCAGCGGGCCGACTTGGTGGCGGCGGCCCGTGAGGCCGGCGATGCCGCCTTCGATGTGCTAATCGCCTGCGCCTTCAACTACGAGGCCCACGCCACGGAGTTCAGCAAGCTGGGCCGCATCCCCGTGCTCAAGGCCCGGATGAACGCGGACCTCCACATGGCCGAGGACCTCAAGAACACCGGCAAAGGCAACCTCTTTGTCATCTTCGGTGAGCCGGACATTTCGCTTCTTCCTGATAAAGAGGGTAAGCTGCGCGTGAAAGTGAACGGCGTTGACGTCTTCGACCCCAGCACCGGCGAAGTTCGCAGCGACAGTACCGACGGCATCGCCTGCTGGTTCGTTGATACCGACTACAACGAGGAAAGCTTCTTCGTCCGCCACGCCTACTTCCTCGGCGCCAACGACCCCTACAGCGCCCTCAAGACCACGCTCAAGGCCGAGATCAACGCCGAAGCCTGGGCAACCCTGAACAGCGACACCTCACGCCCGTTCGACAAGCCCAAGTCACGCCGCATCGCTGTGAAGGTGATCAACCATTTGGGGGACGAGGTGATGAAGGTGTTTAAAGTCCAATGAAGTGTTAGACTCCCACCGACGATGAACGACTCTGAGCTCAAATTGCCGAACGCACCGATTGTCGAGGCGGTGCTGGATATCGGCTGCGACATGCCGCCCGCCTTCGACCTCGCAAAGCTAGAGCGGCCATCGCGCGACCTTTTCCGCGACCAGTATCCCAAGTTCAGGACGCAGTTGATCCAGGAAACGAAGATCGAAGCGAAACCAGACGCGACACCTCAACTGTCCGTTCGGCATGGCATTCAAGCATTTCACTCTCTGCATGCAGACGGAAAGCAACTGGTGCAGGTGCGGGCACAAGGCTTCTCGTTTAACCGCTTGGCTCCTTATACCAGTCTGGACGACTACTTGCCGGAAATCGAACGGACATGGCATTTGTTCGTCGGGCTCGCCTCGCCCGCTCAGATTCGGGTTGTGCAGTTGCGCTATATTAACCGGATCCTGCTGCCGACGGTGGCGGGTCAGGTCCAATTGGAGAATTACCTGAAGATTGGCCCTCGTCTGCCTGATGAGGAGAAGCTCACATTCGTGGGTTTTCTCAACCAGCATGCCGCTGTAGAGGCGGATACGGGGAACCAAGCCAACATTGTCCTGACCAACCAGCCGCAGGAAAACGACAAGCTCCCCATCATTTTCGACATTGGTGTGGCGAGCGCTCGAACCGCACAGCCCGAAGATTGGCCTTGGATTCTGGCAAGGATTCTGTCACTAAGGGCCTTGAAGAACCGGATTTTTAGAAATACACTAACCGAGCGATGCTTAAACCTTTTTCAACAATAGGACTGTGCTACGTCACAGGGTATTCTGTCTTGGGCCTCTACGCGCGGGGCGGCAGCGCAATTTCCGCCGAAGCCCAAGCGGCGCAAAAAGCGGCCTCTGCCGTCGTGGAATCCGCCGAGCTTTCGCAAGCGCTGTTCGGTGGGAAAGCCGCTGCCATCTCGCAGTTAGGGGTGCTGGCAAATGAGTGTGCCGAGCAGGACTGGGACGGCAATGAAGCCAACGCTATCGACCAGTTGGCAGTTTCCATTGCACAGGGATTTGTGCGCGCGATGCCGGACACCCTTCCTCTTCCTGAGTTTACTCCCGAGCCGGACGGTTCAGTCTCGCTGGACTGGATCCAGTCCCGAAATCGTCTTTTTTCCGTAAGCGTCGGCCCTAAGAACCGGCTCGCCTACGCTTGGCTGGATGGAGCCGACAAAGGTCATGGAGTCGCCCAATTCGACGGGCGGACAATCCCTTCACGAGTGCTGGAAGGCATCCAATCCATCGTAAATCATGGCAACGCTCCCTTCCGGACTGCCTGAACATGTTGCCGATGAAGAGGACCTCGCGAGGTTCCTGACCCAAAGCAACCAGTTCAACGCCTCGATGGCAAAGCCCGCCGCCTTTTTGCCGGGTCCCAAGGATCGCGAAACTTCTGTTTTTCGTCATGGCCGCGAGCCGTCAGACAGCCTCTGGACGATTGGTCTCGGTGCGGCGGGTGGCCGCAACCTTTACGGAGCTGCCATCTTCAAGGCGCGCGTCCTCAGCACCGCCCAACTCGAAGTGATTGCAGACGAACCGCCGGCGCGTCACGCTGCCATCCGGGGCTGGCCGTGGATCGAAGATGATCTGGAATTGCAGAAAGCTCAGCAGATGGAAAGGGCTGTCCTCATTGCCAGCCAGGCTGCGTTGTTGCGGCGGTGAAGACCAGATAACGCGAACGAATGAACTTCCTCATCGCCGACACCTTCACCGACAGCCTCGCACGGCTGAGCGGCGACGAGCAGAAGGCAGTGAAGACGACGGCCTTTGACCTTCAGATGAACGCGGCCAGTCCAGGCCTTGCCTTCCACAAGCTCAACAAGGCGAAGGACAAGAGCTTCTGGTCCGTGCGGGTGAACGCCGACATTCGTCTCATCGTTCACAAAACGCCAGGAAGCCTGCTGCTCTGCTACGCGGCTCACCACGACAAGGCCTACGAATGGGCCGAGCGGCGGAGTCTTGAGACGCACCCGAGGACCGGGGCCGCGCAGTTGGTGGAAATCCGCGAGACGGTGAAGGAGATCGTGGTGCCGGTGTATGTGCAGGCAGAAACGCCCGCGCCCGCCAAGTCGCGCCTCTTCGCCGACAAGCCCGACGAAGAACTCCTGGGCTACGGCGTGCCGGCTGAATGGTTGAACGATGTGCGCCAGGCCAATGAAGACAGTCTGCTGGTGCTGGCGGAGCGCCTGCCCAGCGAGGCGGCCGAGGCCCTCTTGGAACTCGCCACGGGCGGCAAACCGCGCGTGGCGCAACCGGCGGCGCCGGTCATGAGTCCTTTCGATCATCCCGACGCTCAGCGCCGCTTCCGCGTGATGACGAACGTCGAGGAACTCCAACGCGCGCTCGATTTTCCGTGGGAGAAATGGACGGTGTTCTTGCATCCCGAACAGCGCCAGTGGGTGGAGCGCGACTACACTGGACCGGCCCGCGTCTCAGGCTCCGCCGGAACCGGCAAGACCATCGTGGCGCTGCATCGGGCCGCCCATTTGGCCCGAGCGCACCCAGACGCCCGGGTCCTGCTCACGACCTTCTCCGACACGCTGGCGAACGCGCTTCACACGAAGCTAAAACGCCTGCTTGGTAGCCAGCCGCGTCTCGCGGAACGCATTGACGTTTACTCTCTGAATGCCCTCGGTCTCCGCCTATACAAATCGCACTGTGGCCCGGTGAACCTGGCCGGCAGCAATACTGTTCGGGAACTGCTCCATGAGGCATCGCAGGCGGCGAGTGGTCACAAGTTCACCCTGCACTTTCTGCTCGCCGAGTGGGACCAGGTGGTGGATGCCTGGCAACTGGAGAACTGGGAGTCTTATCGCGATGTCGCCCGTCTGGGCCGCAAGACCAGGCTGCCCGAGGCGCAGCGAGCGGTGCTATGGTCCATCTTCGAGCGGGTCCGCGGCGGATTGAAGCAGCGGCAGTTGACCACGCAGGCCGGGCTGTTCACCGCCTTGGCGTCCGCGCTGGCGAAAGGCAAGCAGTCGCCATTCGACTTCGCCGTGGTGGATGAAGCCCAGGACATCAGCGTAGCCCAGTTGCGCTTCCTTGCCGCCTTGGGCGGGGACCATCCGAACGCTCTTTTCTTCGCCGGCGACCTCGGCCAGCGCATCTTTCAGCAACCCTTCTCCTGGAAATCACTTGGCGTGGACATTCGGGGTCGCTCCTGCAACCTGCGCATCAACTACCGCACGTCCCACCAAATCCGCCAGCAAGCCGACCGCTTGCTCGGCCCGGAAGTGACCGACGTGGACGGCAACCGCCAAGACCGCAGCGATACCATCTCGGTCTTCAACGGCCCGCCGCCCGTGATCCGCGTGCTCCCGACTGAGGGTGAAGAAATCAAATCGGTCGGGACATGGCTTGCCGAGTGGTCGAAGGCCGGCGTCCTCCCGCACGAGTTGGCCGTCTTTGTGCGCTCGGCAGGGCAGTTGGGCCGCGCACAAGCCTCGGTCCAAGCGTCCGCATTGCCCTTCAAGATTCTCGATGAGCACGTCGAGACGACCAGCGGTCATCTCTCGATCAGCACCATGCACCTCGCCAAAGGGTTGGAGTTCCGCGCCGTGGCGGTGATGGCCTGCGACGACGAGATCATCCCCTTGCAGGAACGAATCGAAACGGTAGGAGACGGTGCCGACTTGCAAGAGGTTTATGACACCGAGCGGCACTTGCTATACGTCGCCTGCACCCGTGCGCGAGATCACCTTCTTATCACAGGTGTCGAACCGGCGTCGGAGTTCCTCGATGATTTGCGGAAATCAGCCAACGGCCCCGAGCCCATCGATGGACCAGCGGGCACCAAGCGGAACCCATGAATGCCGCACGTCGACCACCGCGGAGACGAGGCCATGAAAGTATCTCCCGCTGTCTCCTCGTTGCTTCTGCGAGGTCCTTTTAGACGCAGTTCCCGTCGTTGTTGAACCATACCAGTAAAAAAGAACCAATACAGCCAATAGAGCCAATGGCGCATTTGCCCTCCCGCCCCCAATTATGCGAAAACCCTTGCGTAGTAATGCGACACAATGCGCAGGAATCAAAACGCAACGTCCGGTGCTGTCAAGTACGCAGGCGCCGGTGTCGAGTGCCCGGTATCGACGGAACGAGATGCCACCCCTCGACACTCGCCCCTCGGCGCCTGGACGTCGCATTGCTTATGAGTGGAGGTCTTAGCCCATCTGTAACCATTTTAACCAATTATGACCAATTATGACCTCTCGCCCGGCGGCCAGCGTCCCGCCTTCCCCGTTTGCCCCAGACATCCCCGCCAGCCGCGCCGCCGGCCTCTCCATGAACCGTGCCCTCGTAGCGGCGTCTCGGCAGAGCGCCGCCACTCCGCGGAACCATCTCCAGCGGCGCTCTGCCGAGACGCCGCTACGCCGAGGTTCGTGGTCCCAATGCGCGCGCGAGAATGAAAGGAGGCTCCCCATGAAACCCCAGCCGGCAATCTGGCCCGCGTTTCCGCACCGTTTCTGCACTGTTTCTGCCTCACTTTTCGCCCATTTCGAGTATTGCGTCGCTGCGCCACTCCCGCTCCCCCCAGCCTCAAGGCAACCCCTTTTGCCGGCCCTCGGATTTCGGGCTTCGGATTTTCCTGCGGATTTCGGGCTTCGGCCTTCGGGCACCAGGGCTCCGGGCTCCGGACTGTGGACTGTGGACTGTGGACTGTGTGCCGCCACCGCCCCGCGCCCGGCAACGTGAATCAAGCCGAATCCGACCAAATCCGACCAAATCAAGGTGAAAATGAAAGCAATCGCTTGCCGATGCCCTTGATTGATTCCCCAATCTCCCACGCCACGCTCCCAGGCTGCTGCCCTGCGCTGGTATGCTGCGCCCCCTCAGCGCGTGTCCGGGCGGACTCAGGGCTCGCGCAAAAACAAATTCCGGGATCTGAATGGTTGGGGTGGAGCGTGAGGCGTGAGAGCGTGGAGCGTGGTAAGTGCTACGATGCCCTCACGCTCTACGCTCCGACGCTCCACGCTCCACGCTCCAGACGCCAGGCAAAGCCAGTTTTCGAGCTATTTGGCCGGCGCGACAGCAGCGGTTTGGCGCTCGATCTCCCAGCCGCCGCCCAGGGCCTTATAGACGGCGACCAGGGCGGTGGCAGTGCGGGTTTGGCTTTGGGCCAGTTGGTCCTCGACGGCCAGTTGGGTGCGCTCGGCGTCCAGGACGATCAGGAAATCCACCAGGCCGCTTCGGTAGCGTTGGTTGGCCAGGGTCACGGCCAGGGCGGAGGAGCGGGCGGAGGCGGCGAGGTGGTCGCGCTGCGCCTGCTGGCGCCCGAAATCCACCAGCGCGTTTTCGGTCTCCTCGAGCGCCGTCAGGACGGTCTTCTCATAAGCGGCCAGTTGCCCCTCGGCCTGCGCCTTGGCGGCTTTGATGGCCGCCCGCACCCGGCCCAGGTCCAGCGCCGGCCACGTGATGGTCGGTCCGAAGGAATAGGTGTCGGAGCCGGATTTGCCGAGGCCGGAGAGTCGGCTGGCCTCGAAGGCCAGTTTGCCGTTAAAGGTGACTTTCGGGAAGAGATCCGCAGTCTGGACCCCGACGAGGGCCGTAGCCAGGGCCAGCGATCTTTCGGCAGCCCGGATGTCAGGCCGTCGGCGCAGCAGCTCGGCCGGGGTCCCGATCGAGAGCATTTGCGGAAACGGCGGCAGCGGGGCGGGGGAGGCCAGCTCGCCTTCGAGGGCGGTGGGTTGCCGGCCGACAAGCACGCTGGCCCGGTGGAGGGCGTGTTTGATGGCGGCCTCGATAAGCGGCAGTCCCGCCTCCGCGGCTTCCCATTGGGCCCGGGCGCGGGCGGTGTCCAATTCCGTGGCGCGGCCGGCCCGGAGCGTGGCCTCCGTCAACTCGAGCGTTTGGCGCTGGTTGTCGGCATTCTTGCGCGCCACTTCCAACTCGTGCTGCGCGCCGCGCAAATCGAAGTAATTGCGCGCCACCTCGGCGATGAGGCTCACCAGGACGTCGCGGCGGGCTTCTTCGGTAGCTGCCAGCCCGGCGTTGGCGGCCTGGATCGCCCGGCGCGCGCCGCCGAACAGGTCAAGCTCCCAGGCGGCATCGAAGCCGGTGTTGAACAAGGACAGTTCGCGTTCATTGCGTGGGAACCCGAAGTCCGCGTCCTTGCTGGCGGTCGATTTAGTGTAGCTGGCGCTGCTGTGAACGATGGGCAGTGCGCTCAGGATGGCCTGGGAGCGCAGGGCGCGCGCCTCGAGCACCCGGGCGGTGGCGATGCGGAGGTCATGGTTGGCGGCGATGGCCAGATCGATCAACCGCTCGAGTTCCGGGTCATTGAAGCCCCGCCACCAGGTCACGGCTGTTTGGTTTGTCGAGGTGGCTGTTTGGTTGGTATTCGCGAAAGCGGCGCTCACGGGAGTGCGCGGCGGCCGGTAATTCGGGCCAGCGGCGCAGCCGTTGAGGAGCACGACCGAGACAGTGCCGAGCAAGAGCAGGCCCAGGGCGGTGCCGCCGACGGGGGCCGTTCCAGAGGCGGCCTCGTGGCCGGCCGTTTGGCGTCTTGCCCCAAGCATCCGCCGGATGACCACGTAGAACACCGGTGTCAGGAAGATTCCGAAGAGTGTCACGCCGATCATGCCCCAGAACACGGCGGTCCCTATGGTGGTGCGCATTTCCGCCCCGGCGCCGTGGGAGAGCATCAGGGGAATGACGCCGAAGGTAAAGGCCAGCGAGGTCATCAGTATCGGGCGCAGGCGCAGCCGGGAGGCCTCGACTGCAGCCTCGACTCGTCCCTGGCCCGCCTCCTGCAATTGGCGGGCAAACTCGACAATGAGAATGGCGTTCTTGCAGGCCAGCCCCATCAGCACCACCAGGCCAATCTGGGTGAACAGGTTGTTTTCCAATCCCCGCGCCCACACGCCGCTGATGGCAAAGAGCAGGCAGAGCGGCACCACGAGAATGATGGCCAGCGGCAACGACCAGCTTTCGTACTGGGCGGCCAGCACCAGGAACATCATGAGCACGCAGAGGGGGAAGATATAGACGGCAGTATTGCCCGCAAGAATCTGCAAGTAGCTCAGTTCGGTCCACTCGATGGCCATGCCGGGCGGAAGGACCGCTTGCGCCAGGTCATTCACGGTGCGCAGCATATCCCCCGAACTGGTGCCGGGGGGTGTGCTGCCGGTAATTTCCGCCGTCGAGAACATGTTGTAATGGCCCGCCAGCACGGGCGCGACGACGTCTTGCACGCGGACCAGGGTGCCCAAGGGGACCATCTCCCCGTGGAGGTTCCGCGTCTTGAGATTCAGCACATTCTCGGGGCTGCGGCGGAAGCGGGCGTCTGCCTGGGCGGTCACGTGGAACGGGCGGCCCATGAAGGTGAAATCGTTCACATAGAGAGAGCCCAGATAGATATTCAGTGCGTCCCAGACTTCGTCCAAAGGCACGCCCATGGACTCCGCTTTGGCGCGGTCCACGTCGAGATAGATTTGCGGAACGTTCGCCCGGAAGGTGGACATCGCGCCGACGATGTGCGGGTCCCGGTTGGCGGCGGCAGTCAGCTCTCTGACGGCCTGTTCCAGGGCCTGGTAGCCGGCGGCCCCGCGATCCTCGACTTGCACCTTGAACCCGCCCAGGATTCCGAGCCCGTCGACGGGCGGCGGGCCGAAGACACCCACTATGGCTTCCTGGATGTTCGCCCGGGCAATGCGCGCCCTCAGGTCGCTGATGATGGCCGGTCCGGCCAAGCCGTGCTTGACCCGTTCCTCGAAGGGCGTCAGGCGGATGAACATGCTCGAGGCATTGGCGGTGTTGCCCAGGGTCACCAACGACAAACCCGCAAATTCAGACACGACCGCGATGCCGGGAGTGCCTTTGATGATTTCCACCACCTTTCGGCTCACCTCACGGGTGCGCTGGAGCGAGGCGCCGTCGGGCAATTGCAGGTAACAAAACAGGTTGCCCTTGTCCTGGGCGGGAATGAACCCGGAGGGCACCTGCGCAAAACCAAACCAGGTCAGGGCCAGCAGGCCCGCGTAAAGCGCCAGCCCCAGGCCGCAATGCCGCAAGAACCGGCGCAAGGCCCCCACGTAGCCCGAGCGGCTGGCATCGAACACCCGGTTAAAGCCGGCAAAAAGCCAGCCGACTGACCCATGCATCAGCCGCCCGACGAAGTCCTTGGGCGCGTGATGGGGTTGAAGCAAGAGCGCTGCCAAGGCCGGGCTGAGCGTGAGGGAGTTGAAGGCCGAAATCAGCGTCGAAACCGCAATGGTCAGCGCAAACTGCTGGTAGAACTTGCCCGTGATGCCCTGGATAAAGGCCGTTGGAATGAAAACCGCGCTCAGCACCAGGGCTATCGCTATCACCGCCCCGCTCACCTCCTCCATCGCCTTCTTGGTGGCTTCAACCGGCGAGAGCCCCGCCGCAATGTGCCGCTCGACGTTCTCGACCACGACAATGGCGTCGTCCACGACAATGCCAATCGCCAGGACCAGGCCGAAGAGCGAAAGGTTGTTGATCGAGAACCCCAGGGCCGCCATCGCGGCGAACGTCCCAATCAGCGACACCGGCACTGCCACCAGCGGGATGATGGAAGCCCGCCAATTCTGGAGGAAGAGCACCACCACGAAGACCACCAGCAGGATGGCCTCGACCAAGGTATGGAGCACGGCGCGGATGGACTCGCGGATGAAGGCCGACGTGTCGAAGGCGACCCGGTAATCCAACCCATCGGGAAACGCCTTCTTGAGTTCCTTCATCGTCCGCTCGATGGCGTCGGCCGTCTCGATGGCGTTGGAGCCCGGTTGCTGGAATATCGCGACTCCCGCCGCCGGTTGGCCGTCCAACAAGCCATCGATGCTGTAGTCGCTGGCGTCCAGTTCAACGCGGGCCACGTCCCGCAGGCGGGTCACTTGGCCGTCGGCGTCGGCCTTCAGCACGATGTCCTCGAATTCTGCGGGCGTGGTGAGCCGGCCTTTGAGCCGAATGGCCAGTTGAAACTGGTTGTCCGCCGGCTGGGGCGCCTGGCCGAACTGGCCGGCAGCCACCTCGACGTTCTGCCGCCGAATGGCTGCCGCGACGTCCCCCGCCGTGAGATTGCGGGCCGACACCTTGTCCGGATCCAGCCAGATGCGAATGGCATAATCGCGCGATCCGAAGATGATGGTGTCACCCACCCCCGGCAGCCGCCGCAGCACGTCCTGGACATGCAGGTAGGCATAGTTGCTGAGATAGACCGCGTTGTACTTGCCGGTCGGCGAGACCAGGCTGATGAGCATCGCAATCGTGGGGGACCGTTTGCGCACCGTCACCCCAAGCTGGCGAACCACGTCCGGCAACCGCGGCAAGGCCAAGTCGACGCGGTTCTGCACCAGCACCTGCGCCATGTTCGGGTTGGTGCCGACCTTGAAGGTGACCCCCAGGCGCATCGAGCCGTCGCTCGCGCACTGAGCCGACATGTACAGCATATCTTCAACCCCGTTGATCTGCTCCTCGATGGGCGTGGCTACCGTGTTGGCCATCGTCTCGGCGTTGGCGCCAGGGTAGTTGGCCATGACGAAGATGGTCGGCGGCGTGATTTCGGGATACTGGGCCACTGGCAGCGTGTGCAGCCCGATGGCGCCCAGCAACACGGTGAAGATGGACAGCACAGCCGCAAAGATTGGCCGGCGAATGAAAAAATGGGAGAAGGTCATGAGGTCATCGGGCGGTATTAGGGTTCGCCGTTAGAAGTTCGAGGGGCGAGGGTCGAAGAAGGCGGCTCATGCTCCGGGCTGTGGCGGGGTCTGGGCCGAGCGGGTGGCGGGGGTTTTGGTTTCGCCGGCGGGCGCGCCCTCCTCTTTCACATCCAGCTTGGCGCCTCTGCGCACCATCACCAGGCCATTAATCACCAGGCGGTCTTGTGGCGTGAGCCCCTCGAGCACCATTCGCAGCGGCCCATGCGGCCGGCCGATCTTGATCGGGCGAACCTCGGCAGTCCCTTCCGGGCTTACCACATACACGAATTTATAGGTTTGGTCGGCCATGACCGCAGTGTCCGGCACCACCAGTGCCTGGACGGGCGGTCCTGCCGGCACCCGTACCGTGGCAAACATCCCCGGCACCAGGGCCCGGTCCTCGTTGGCAAACACCGCCCGCAGGCGGATCGTGCCCGTCTTGGAGTTGACCTGGTTGTCGACGTAATCCACTCGGCCCCGATGCGGAAAGCCCTCTTCGTTGCCCAGCTTGAGTTCACAAGGCATCGAGAGCGACGATTTGTCGCTCTGCCCAGCTTGAAAGCAGAGGCGGTATTGCAGAAAGGCCTCCTCCTGCACGTCAAAATAACAGTAGATCGGGGCCACCGTCACGAGCGTCGCCAGCACGGGCGTGCCGTTGGCCTGGACCAGGTTGCCCGGGGTGACCAGGCGACGGCTCATCTGACCCCCCACCGCTGCACTAATGCGGGTGTAATTCAAGCTTACCTTTGCGACTTCTTCCGCCGCCCGGCTCCCCTTGAGCGCGTCTTCGGCCTCGCGCGCCGCCTTGGCGCGCATGTCCAGTTCCTCTTCCGAAATTGCCGTGGTCCCTCGCAGCTTCTCAGCCCGGGCCAGGTCATTGCGCGCCAGTTCCAGGTGTGTCTCCGCTTGGCGCCTCACCGCCGTTGTCCGATCCAGCTCCGCCTGGTAGGGCGTCGGATCGATCACGAACAGCAGGTCTCCCGCCTTCACCTCGGTCCCATCCACGAAATGAATCGATTCCAGGTACCCGGTCACCCGCGCGCGGACTTCCACCGCCTCCACGGCCTCGAGGTGGCCGGGATACGGGTCCCAATTGGTCAGCGTCATTTGCTGGGGCCGGGCCACCGTGACCTTGATTGGCGGCATCGGCATTGTTGTGTGGCTCTTCTCGCAGGCGGTCAGTCCTGCCAGAGCGGCTAACGTTATAATCAGGCTTGGCTTTGGTTTCATGGAAAAAGTGACATTCGATGGCCGCAGGGTCGTAGTGGCTGGCTGCGGGAAAATCATGCGGCGCGCAACCCTGCCGCCGCGAAACGAACCAGCCGCTTCACCAGGTCCTCGCAGTCCGGCTTCCGGTCGATGAGGCACGGCAGGGATTGATCGAGCATCAACAGCAAATAATGCAATGAACCTATTATGAAGGTCTTCCCGCAGGCCAGTCCCTCGTTGGAGAGCGTGGGAATGGCCCGCAGCAGCGCCGCGTCGAATCGTTGCGCCAAACGGTCGAAATGGGCCTGCTTGAGCCTTTGGACCGTCGTGGTCCCGGGTTCTCCGATCAACCGGCCCATCAGCTTGGCAAAGCTGGCGCTCCCCCATTTGGGATTCAGCGCATGCTCCACTGCCGGACGAATATAGGCCCTGAGCACCGCCTCCGCCTTTGGCGCCGCCCTTCCCCCAGCCCTCTCCACCTCGTCCAAGGCCGCCAGCCGTTCCTCCGTAATGGGCGTCAGCCGCCGATCGAAGACGGCAAACACCAAACCCTCCTTGCTGCCAAAGTAATAATTGATGGCCCCCACATTGGCCTCCGCCAGGGCAGTAATGTCCCGCGTGGAAACCCTTTCCAAGCCGTGCTCGGCGAAGAGCCGTTCCGCCGCATCCAGAATGCGCTCCCGCGTCTGGGTCGCGCTTCGCTCCGCCGGCGGCTCGGCGGTCAATTCGGTTCGGTGCATAAATCAATCGCTTGTTTCATTCATGCGCTTGATCGCCCCTCTTTGTCAACATTAACTTGCGCTCATTGACACTGCCGGCGCCTCCCGCCATCATGGGTGCATGAGCGAAATCATTTATCCGAGAAGCCCACGCGAAGTGATGTGCGGCTGGGTGCATCTGCCGCGGTTCATCGATAAAACCCGCCTTCACCTGGCGGGCAAGCTCCATCCCGATTACCAGCCGAACTTCTGCAAGGGTTTCGACGGGTTGTGGCTGGAAACCGCAGGGGTGGACGCCGGCCGGTTCATCGAGGTCGTCCGCAACTCGATTACCGACGGCGAAATCTGCGATTGGGTGCTCAAAAACGTTAAGCAACCCGAGTCGGTCAAGGCCGCCCATCGGGAGCGCATGTTGAACTACCCCAAGCCCGGCGATGCCGAAATGCAGGCCCGTCTCAAGAAACGCAAAGAAGACGCCGGTCTGGCCCATCGGGACGACATTCGGACGTTCGTCGATTTCATTGATGCGGATGAAAAACGCATGTAGGAGCCGTCACGAAATAACCTCTACAATATGACGCCGGGATTTTGGCGGCTGGCAAGGCGCGAGCGAGGAGCATATCCCGGATCTGTGACGAGCGAGCAACGCCGCCAGCGGGCAAAAGACTAAGTCAGATTGTAAAGGTTATTTCGCGACGGCTCCCCAGGGCCCCAGGGCGAATCACTTCCACGAAACCCTTACCACCACCGGCGCCCAGGAGATGTGCTGGAGCACCCTTTGCAGGAGGCGGATGGAATCGGGCGCGGGGAGCTTCGCGGTATTGACGATTTGGACTTGAGCCAGGCCGGGCCGCGTTTCGAGCCGCGCCAGCAGTGGTTGGTAGCGCCGGTAATAATCGAGCTGGGTCAGGATGACCCTGGCCGGCCTGAGGGCCAGGAGTCCCTCCCAATCGGCGCTGGGCCGACGCCGTTGGGCCGGTTCCATCCAGTCGGAGTGAATCCACCGCAATTCCTTGTGGCGCGCCGCTTCATAGAGATAAGCCGAAGAGAGCACGACGGTGTTGCCGGGAGCACAGGCGTCCAATTCACTGCGGACACACCGCAGGGCCGAGGGATAGCCGGCATCCGCCGCGCAGGCTGCGCCCCAGGTGGTCATTCCAATCGCCCGAATCGAACCGAGGGCCGCCAGACCCACGAAAAGCCAGAGCTGCGCCCGCAGGCAGGGGCGTCCTGAATACCGTGCCGCCAGCAACGCCAGGCATCCCCCCACAATCAGCGGCTGAAGCGGCCCGACAAACAGGACCGAGTTGGGGCTCAAGAGGAACAACGAACTTCCGATAAGCGCCAGCGCCGCCAGCGTGGCCGCCGCGCTCACCAGCCCCAATCCCCTTATATCGCCCGCGCCATCCTCCTCCAGTGCCGGAGAGATGGCGGCATGGGCTGGCGTCCCTCTTGCCGTGCCGGCTTGCCGGGAAGTCACCCCAGGCCGGAAGACGCTCCACGCTCCACGCTCCACGCTCCACGCTCCAGTGCCGGCCTCCCGGGAAGCCACCGCAGACCGGCAGAGCCAACCCAACAATGCCGCCGCCCCGAGGATGCCCGGCGCGTTGCGAACGATTTTGAAAATCTCATCCGGGCGCGGCCATCGCCAGCCGGTAAGCGAAGGTGTCTGCCGCGCATGCTCCATGAACCCCGCCCAAACGTGGGGGAAGCCCAACACAACCAATCCCACCAATCCCGCCGGCACCGCCACCATCGCCGCCATAGGGGCAAATGGGAACTTTCCCTGGCCCAGGATGCCCTGCGCCAGGACCCCGATCCACAGCAACAGGCAATAGAGGGCGCCGATCTGCACGCTCGTGGCCAGGCCCAAAACCGCACAACCCGCCATCGCCCACGCCCAGGGCCCGCCCGCCCCCCGCGCGCGCCGCGACCGAACCCAAGCGTACACCGCAGCGATGCCGAACACGTGCGCCAGCGAGTCCGGCCGATCGTCAAATGTAATCACGAGCAAGAATACCCCGCCCACCCCGGCCGCCCATCCCGGCGCGCTCAACCGCCTGAAAACAGCCAGCAGCACCAGCATGTAGCAGCCAAACAAGAGCAAGTGCAGGGTCATCGCCGAGATGGCCGAGGCGCCGAACACCGCCATCCATCCCAACAACACCGCCTGGTACATCGGCGGGTAGGCGCAGAACATCTCAGTGCCGGAAATCGGCAAGGCCGGCGCCAGGGCCGGATTGGCGTATCTGCCGTGCAGCAAGAGGTTCACGACCGGACCGTCATAGAAAAATGAATCGTTCGATGGAACCGGCAGGGCCGCCAAAACCAACAGGGCCAGCCGCCACAGGAAAATGACCGCAAAGACCGCTCCCGGCCTGGCGAAGATACCTTTCACGACGGCAGTATTGACTGTCTCCCGAAAGGGCGCAAATCCGTTTTTGAACAGACCTCGGAACTGGCCTCAGAACAACTTTTGCGCATCCTTCCCCCTGCATTCTGTCCCGGAGGGACATCTGAAAATAGCCCGGCGTTTCAACAGGTTTCTCGGAGGGACAGTTAATTAGACAGCCCCCTTCCCCATCCCGGACCGTCCTTTTGACATCCCCCCAAAAGTGTCTAATAATATGTGGCACAATTATTG
>Ga0187849_1001225_pt1 | contig 29138 bp, 23 predicted proteins | sample June2016WEW_4_10_2_FD_132412 | JGI IMG/M metagenome (GOLD analysis project Ga0187849, IMG submission 132412) | Peatland microbial communities from SPRUCE experiment site at the Marcell Experimental Forest, Minnesota, USA - June2016WEW_4_100 | ecosystem: Environmental > Terrestrial > Soil >...
TGGAAAAAATGCTTGCCGCCGGGTATGAAAGCGCCATTCCCATTGCCGCACCAAGCATGGAAATAAACACCGATTCCCCGGCAATCAGAAACCAAACGTGTTTGCTCCCGAAGCCCATGGTCTTCAGGATCGCATACTCCGGGGTACGCTCGCGCGAGGTCATCGCCATGGTATTTACAAGTACAATGAGTATAACCCCTATAACCACATATGAGACGATCCGTACAGCTATTACGATCGACTCCGTCATGGCCAGGAACCCAGCCTGAAACGACTTTTCGGTCTCGGTCAGGGTCTCCGCCGAAGAGTTCTTGAAAAGATTGTCCACCGATTCCGAGATTTGCCCGGCATCGGCTGGATTTCGTACCTGAATCACGTACCAGCCCACCTTCCCGGCCCTCGCCGGGGTGTTCTTCTTCACTGTTTCGTCAAGATAATCCCAACGAAAGAAAAACAGCGTCTCGTCAGTTGATTTGGTCGCGCCATTGTATACTCCGCGCAGCACGAAACGCCATTCCCCGGGGTATATGTTTCCGGTCAGAGTAATCGTATCTCCCAGTTTCCATCCATATTGTTCTACGATTTTTCGCCCCGCGATGCACGCGTTTCGCTGCTTCCAGAACGCTGTCAGTTCGCCTCTGGAGACACGGAACTCCGAAAAGACGTCGAAATAATTCTCAGGTCCCACAGCCATTCTCGGGAAAAAATGGTGCTCGTCAATGTAAACCCCGCCGAACCAGTTGGCGTAGACGACCCGGTCAACTCCGGGGACCAGTTGTATCCTGGACCGGTAGTGCAGGGGGAGAGGGAAAATTAGAGAAACGGAATTGCGGGATACCAGCCGGTTTGGAGCGGCGGAGTTCACGCCAACATACCAGGCCTCGACAACCGTATCGAGCAGGCAGAAGGCGAGGATTGCCACCGCCATCCCGAAAATGGTGAGAGTGGTCCGCAGTCTTTGCCTGAATGTATTTCGTATGACGAGTTTAACAAATTGCATATAAACCTGATAAAACAGGTCTTGGCTATTTCATATTGCGGACTCGGACCTCGGTTTCCGTCTGGCCCTTCAGAAGATCCTTCAACCCGGAAATATCCGTATCGCCGTAACGATATGGATAAAAAATCTTGGGCTTTATCACTTTCACCGCGTCGGCCGCCATCTCCACCGTCATTGTGTCCGGAAGCGCGACCGGAAGAAATGCAACGTCGATATCGCTCAGCTCGTTCATCTCCGGTATTTTCTCCGTGTCGCCCGCAATGTAGATACGCGTGTCCCCGAATGTAATTATGTAGCCGTTTCCCATACCCTTAAGGTGATAGGGGAAACCGGATACGCGCTTGTGTACGATATTATACGCAGGGACACCCTCGATCCTGATGCCCTGGACTATTTTAACGTCCTCGTTCTTCATTACTATGCCCTCTGCATATTTGGCGGCACACAGTTCGGTCAACACAACCAGCGTGTTCTCGCTCCTAAGCTCCTCGAGAGCCCTCAGGTCAAAATGATCGCTGTGTTCGTGCGTGAAAAGGATGATATCGGCCTTGGGCATTGTGGAAAAATCGGCCACCTCCGCGCAGGGATCTATATAGATGTGCCTGCCATGGAAATCCATTTTAAGCGATGCGTGTCCTAGAAAAGTGATCTGGAGCCGCCCCTCGGAGGTCGTGAAGATGTCAGTCTCGAACAGGCCCGGCGCCGCTGTGGCTGTAAAGGGCAATAAAAAAATGCATACCTGTAATATCAAAAACTTCGATATCCTGCTCATCAAGGCTCCCGAAAACATTAGATAGTGTCCATCCGGAAACTCCTGATGGAACACTAGCGGTTTGCCGAACAGACACAGCTTTTTCCGAGGATAACCCGATACGCTTTGCATCACAACGAAAATCCAAGACACCCGGTAAGGGAAACTATTCTCTTGCCGCGCCTCTCAAGTTATGAAATTCTGGTTCCATGTCCAGCTAAAAATCAGATTTACTGCACCCTATAATGCGCAGGTCCGCTTCGGGCAAAAACACCCTTGGGAGCTTTTGAAGGCGCATCCGAGAAGATAATTAATGAATCAATTCTTTTATTTGTTCCTCATCGGAATCATAGCTGCCTTTGTGGCCGCAGGCTTAATATTCGCCCGACTGAAACCGAAGACCAACGTAAAGAAACTGCCGCAATCCTGCATCGGCGCCATAAGGGTAACCGACCGGCAGGGCCGGGATATGCTGATCATCCGAAAAGAGGATGGCAGCTTCGAGATGCATGAAGAACAAAAGATTCGAAACCGGTGAGTGCAGTCGGACGTAGGCGTTGGTCTCCCGCGAAGGCGCCAAGGCTGTCCAAAGCCTGTCGAAGCGCCGCGAAAAACTGATAAAATTTGGTCACATTTCGCGTTATCACGTCAGAATCGCCTATCCCGCCTGAAGCGAGAGCATTTTCGTGCCGTCGCGCTCCAGTCTGCCAGGGATTCCGGATCAAGTCCGGGGCAGGCTGCGGCTGTTGACTTCCAAAGCCCCAATCCTTGTGGTTTTCCCGTTGACAATAGTGTGGCTGTCCTTAGGTTGGCATCATTATGATAACGTTTCTTTTACGCTAACCATTATTTGATCATAAAGCAGGAGGATGCCATGAACTGCCCGCAACATATCAGGGAAATAGCAGATCCGGAAGCTCCCCGGAAGGCAAAAGAGCTCGAGGAGCTGCAAGAGCTGGAAGAATTACTTGCCGGCCCCGAAGAAGACTACATCTCTTGATGCCTTGGATCGCTTGCTGCATTTCCGGTTCTCGGCGCGTGTGAGACACACACCCCGAGAACCGAATTTCGTTCAGAACCGCGGATTTATATGATGATGCAGCATGGTTAAATTATCCCGGAATTTTTCAGGTCCTCAATCTTTGCCGCCGAGTAGCCGAGTTCTTCGAGAATTGGGCGAGTGTGTTCTCCAAGTCCGGGGGCATGGGATGTGAGACAACCCGGCGTAAGGGAAAACTTCGGCGCTATCCCGAGTTGCTTATAGGCGCCCCAGGATTCGTGGACCAGGTCAACTACCATTGCGCGGCACTTCATCAGCTCGCTCTCCATTACCTCCTCAAGGTTCAGCACCGGTTCGCAGCAGCAGTTTATGTCCTTGAAATGCTCGGCCCATTCGGCCAGACTTTTTTGCCGGAAAAATTCCGAGACGCTCTCAATCAGCTCCTTCTGATGTGCTCCGGGCACAAAATAGAGGGGAGTGTCCCACTGCGGGCGTCCTGCGGTTTGGCAAAAAGACTGCCAAAATTGGGGTTCAAGTGCGCCCAGGCTCATGTAACGTCCGTCCAGGGTCTTATAAACGTTGTAGCAGGCCAGCCCGTGATTCAGCATGTCATCTGCCGGCCCGGGAACTTTCCCGTCGGCAATGAATTTTCCCCACCGCAGGCAGTTCCAGGCGAACGCCCCATCGGCCATCGAAATATCGACGAACTGACCTCTGCCCAGCCGCTCACGCGCAAAAAGCGCGGCCATAATCGCAAAAGCAGCCAGAAGACCTCCGCCCCCCAGATCCGCTATCTGGACACCGCTCATTGTCGGCGAGTCTTTGCCGCTGTAGGAAAGGACCCCGTTCAAGCCCAGGTAATTTACATCGTGACCCACTTTGTGCGCGAGGACTCCGTCGGCGCCGTAGCCGCTTATTGCGCAATAAACCAGGCGCGGGTTTATCCGCTCCAGGCTTTTGTAGCCAAGTCCCAGTTTTGCCATAACCCCGGGGCGAAAACCTTCCAGAACGACATCGGCGCCAGCGGCAAGCTTCTCGAATATCACCTTTGCTTCCGGGCTTTTGAGGTTAAGCGTCAGGGAGCGCTTATTGCGGTTGAGCACAATGTGATATCCGCTGTTTCCTCCGATTTTGGGCGGCCACCACCGAATGTAGTCACCCATTTGGGGGTCTTCTACCTTGATTACATCCGCACCCAGGTCCGCCATGAGCATGGAACAGAACGGTCCCGGCAAAAGCCGCGAGAGGTCCAACACCGTTAATCCCGACAGAGCGCCCTGCATAAAACCCTCCTGAATAAGGAATTTATGGATTTGGGAATTTGGGGGTTTAATGAGTCATAAAGTAAGACACAATCGAATCCACAAGCCCCCGGATTGTGTATTCAGAGGGCATAATAGAGGTCTTGAGTCCGAACTTCGCCGCTGTTTCAGCCGTTATTGGACCTATACAGGCAACTGCCATCCGCTCCCGGCAGCGATGGAGATCCTCGTTTGCGATCAAGGCAAAGAAATTCGAAACGGTGGAAGAAGATGTGAATGTGAGGCAGTCTATCTCGCAATTGGTCATGAGCGCCCGGATTTTATGGGCGTCCTGCTCAGGGAGAACGGTTTGGTAGGCCGGGACGATGTCGACCTGCGCGCCACGTTCCCTTAGTTGTTCGGGCAAAACTTCGCGCGCAGCCAAGGCGCGCGGCATGAGAAAGCGCTTTGCGCGCACGCTATGTTCGCACAGGGAGTCCAGTATGGCTTCGGCGCGGTATACGGATGGAACCAGGTCCGGGTGCAGCATGACCGATTCGAGAGCTTCGGCGGTTTTGGGTCCGATTGCGGCGAGCCGAATGCCCTTGAGGTCTCGAGCGTCCTTACCGGCCTTAAGCAGCCTTTCCATAAAGAATCTAACGCCGTTTACGCTTGTGAAAATCGCCCAGTCGTATTGCGAAAGATTCCGTATCGCGCCGTCCAGAGGGTCCCATGAGGGTGGAGGAGCTATGGCGATGGTCGGAAACTCGATGCATTTGGCCCCGAGCTCTTCCAGTTCAGCCCTGAAACCGCTGGCCTGCTCCCTTGCCCGGGTAATCACGATCTTTCGGCCGAACAGGGGCCGACGCTCGAACCAGTTCAGCTCGTCGCGGCACTTGACGACTTCTCCCACAATAATCATTGCAGGCGGCTGCACGTTGGCTTCTTTGACCTTGTGCACGATATCGGAAAGCGTGCCGGTGACTGTTTGCTGCATCGGAGTGGTGCCCCAGCGAATCAGGGCCACAGGTGTGCCCGCCGGTCGGCCGTATTGTACGAGATTTCGGCAGATTTCAGGCAGGCTCTTGACGCCCATGAAAAAAACCAGCGTTCCCGCTCCAGTCGATATCTTGTCCCATGCGATTTTGGTTTTGTGCTCGTCTTTGTCCTCTCTCTCATGCCCCGTAATGAAGGCGATGGTCGCCGTAAAATCCCGGTGTGAAAGCGGTATGCCCGCATAGGCCGGAACTGCGGCGGCAGCGGAAATCCCGGGTACGGCTTCGAAGGCAATACCGTTTTTTACCAGCGCCTGTGCCTCCTCGCCGCCTCGGCCGAAAATGAAAGGGTCACCGCCTTTGAGCCGCACGACCACCTTCTCGCGTCCCTTTTCGACCAGCAGGGCGTTTATTGCCTCCTGGCCAAGGGTATGATCGCCGCCTTTTTTACCGACGTAGATGCGTTCGGCGCCGGGCGGAGCAAATTTGAGCAATTCCTCATTGGCCAGGTAATCGAAAATTACCACTTCGGCCTTCTCGAGGACTTCCTTGCCTCTGATCGTCAGAAGACCGGGGTCTCCCGGTCCGGCGCCCACGAGATAGACTTTGCCTTTTCTCACTGCATTCTCTTTCTGGATACCGGTCTTCAATAAAATAGTTCATATAGGACAAATAAGACCTATATTCCCCCTGCTCCGCCAAGCAAATCCAGCGCCCCGTCGCAGGCATCCCCGGGATCATACCCCGCCCGGTTCGGCCGCAGCTGACCTGTAAACCTCATCGAGTATTTTCTTTGCACCAAGATCGAGCAATTCCACGGCAACTCTTTTCCCGAGCGCTGCTGCATCTTGAAGGGGTGCAGCGCCAACCGCCCGAAACAATTGCACGCCGTCGAGCGATGCGACAAAACCCGATAGTTCGACAATTTTTCCGGCAATTCGCGCATAGCCGCCAATGGGAACCTGGCAGCCGCCTTCGAGTTCCTTTAACAGGCTGCGTTCTGATCGAACGGCGATGGCGGTTTCGGGGTGGTTTAGAGGCGCAAGAAAACGGCGCATTCTGTGGTCTGCGGACCTCGCCTCGATTCCCAGCGCACCCTGCCCTACGGCTGGTATGAATTCCACCGGGTCCATATGCATCGTAACCCTGTCCTGCCAGCCCATCCGCTTTAGACCGGCCGCAGCAAGCAGGATTGCGTCGAATCCTCCCTCATCAAGCTTTCGGAGGCGCGTATCCAGATTCCCGCGAAGATTGCGGACTACAAAATCGGGGCGCATTGCTCGTATCTGCGCGCCCCGGCGAAGGCTGCTGGTGCCGATGAGCGCTCCATGACACAGATCGCCGATTGTTTTGCCTTTTCTTATAATCAGGGCGTCGCGCGGGTCATCGCGCTCAGGAATGGCGACTATCTCGAGGCCGGCGGGCAAAACGGCGGGAACGTCTTTCATGCTGTGCACCGCCATGTCAGCAGATCCGTCCGCCAGGGCATCCTCTATTTCCTTGACGAAAAGTCCCTTGCCGCCAACCTTTGCCAGAGGAACGTCGGTAATTTTGTCACCGGTTGTCTTTATGATTTGAAGTTCAAACCCGATTTCAGGCCAGAGCCTCTCCATCGCCGCTTTTATGATCCCGCTCTGTTGAAGGGCCAGCATACTGCCGCGAGTCGCAATCCGGATCAGTTCCTTTGTCAAAAATGTTTCCTCTTTTTCTACCTTTAATGGCAGGTGCCGCAGCTTCCGCCCGCACATGCCGAACATCCGGATGCCGCCGAACCAACGCGGCTGCTCGCCGCCCCCTTGTCCCCGCCGCTTTTGAAGCCGCAAACCGACATCATCTTATGGACATCAGAAGATTCGCACTTCGGGCACCTCACCGCCTCATCACTCCTGAAAACAAGTCTTTCGAAACACTCACAACAGTTGCAGCACTCGTATTCGTATATCGGCATTTTGACCCTCCAGTTAAGCCCTCAGTTTATAATAGACCAATAAGAATAACATCTCAGCGGGTAACGTCCAACTCAATAAGATCGCCCTCATGGACAGCCTTGAAAGCGCGAGCGTCCCCAGTCAGTTTTCAGAGTCCTGCTTCATACTTCTTGCTCCACGCTCCCAATCTCCTCCAAGACCGCCGCTATCAACAGCGGAAACATTATTTCATGGTGGCCCGTAAGATTTATACCGACGCCGCCATCCATGGTGGGCCTTTGCACGACACTGGTAAGCGGCCTGTAGTGCCGCAGGAAATCCATGTTTACGGTTGTGAGCCCATCGAGTGGGAAGCCCATGTTTCTGGCTGCGCTGACCGCCTTGAGAAAGACTTCCGGGATTACCACGGCAGATCCCAGGTTTATGAAAACCCCGTGCTGCAGGGTCGAAACAAGCCCGCAAAACAGGCGGAAGTCAAATTGGCTCAGCGCTCCCATTGCGGCGCCGTCCATTTCCGGATGCATGTGTATTATGTCGGTCCCGATCGCTACGTGGACGGTTACGGGCAGATTACATCGGGCGGCGGCCGCCAGCAGGCTCGCATCGGAATAGGGCGTTCTTTCCAAGAGCAGCGCCTCGCCAACCGCTTTTCCAAGGCCTTCTGTACGTTCGGAATATGCCTTAAAAACAGCCCGGTGGATGAATTCAGCCGTTTCGCGCGCCATCCCGAATTCGCCGCTCCCAAGATGCGCCGCAACGTCTTCCGAGGTCTTCCCGGCCAAAGCGATTTCCACGTCATGAATGATTCCAGCACCGTTCATGGCGATCCCCGAAAGAAGGCCCCGCTCGATTGCATAGATGATTATGGGATTGAGTCCGACTTTTATGGGATGTGCCCCCATTCCCAAAATGACCGTTTTTTCGTTCCTGACTGCTTCGCATATGGCATGGGTTGTCTTTCGGAGATCTTCGGCGGCCAGTATGGAGGGTAGAGAATCCATAAACTGCCGAAATGAACTTTGATGCGCCGCCGGATGTGCGAAATCAGCAACCGATACCTTGCTTTGCCGGTCCTGGAGGCTGGTCATTTTTAGCCCGCCAAGCTCAATGGGCTTCCAACCGGATTTACGAGCTCCCATTGGCATTCACCTGTCATGAGTGAGGTTACCGTGTGATGGGTGACGGCCGGGACGGAAAGCTCGCGGCAATGCCTTGGCCCGGATCCCGGATCGAGTCCGGGGCAGGCTCTGATCCGTAGGCGCCCTCCAACCCTTCACCCGCTCACCCGCTCGATTTTCGCCCCCACGGCGGAAAGTTTTTTCTCGATTGCCTCGTAGCCGCGGTCCAGATGATAAATCCTGGTGATTTCACTAATCCCTTCGGCTGCCAGTGCGCCAAGGACAAGCGAGGCCGAAGCCCGGAGGTCCGTTGCCATAACGGGCGCTCCGGAGAGTTTTCTGACCCCGCGCACGATGGCGGTCCTGCCGTCCAGATCGATATCGGCGCCCATGCGCTGCAATTCGAGTACGTGCATGAACCGGTTCTCGAATATGCGCTCCTTTATCAGGCTGACCCCGCTTCCAAGGGCCATGAGCGCCATGAACTGGGCCTGCATGTCTGTCGGAAAGCCCGGAAAGGGCTGTGTTTCAATGTTTACGCTGCGTATCTTGCCTTTGCGGCGCACCTCGATAAAGTCCCTATCGCTCTCGATAGAAAGCCCCGCATCGCTAAGTTTTTGAACTATTGCCTGGAGATGGTCCGGCCTGCACCCCTTGAGCTTCAGTGTGCCTCCCGTAATTCCGGCGGCCACAAGATATGTGCCGGCTTCGATCCTGTCGGGAATCACCTCGCAACTTGACGGGGTAAGTTCGTGAACTCCTATGACGGTGATTTCATCTGTGCCGGCGCCTTCGATCTGTGCTCCCATCAGCTTCAGATAGTCTGCAAGCGCCTCCACTTCCGGCTCGCGCGCCGAGTTTTTCAAGACCGTGACCCCATCGGCCAGACAGGCGGCCATCATGATGTTTTCGGTCCCTGTTACCGTTACCTGATCGAAGGTGATGACCGCACCCCGCAGTCTTTTTGCCCGCCCCACAACATAGCCGTGCTCAAGGTCGACTTCTACGCCCATCTGTTCGAGGGCTTTGAGGTGCAGATTTATGGGCCGCGCCCCAATGGCGCACCCGCCCGGAAGAGAAATGCGCGCACGGCGATAGCGGGCCAGCATTGGTCCGAGCACAAGGACTGAAGCACGCATCGTCTTGACCAGATCGTATGGGGCCTCGAGCGTGTGAATGTCCGAGGTGTCTATCTGAAGAATGTGATTGTGCTGGGAGGCCGCTCCCATATGCGCGAGCAGGGACTGCATCGTCCGTATATCGCGCAGGTGGGGCACGTTGCTGAAGCTGTGCCTTCCGCTTGCGATAAGAGTCGCGGCCATGAGAGGCAAAACGCAGTTTTTGGCCCCGCTGATCTGCACTTCACCATTCAGGGGAGACCCTCCTTGGATAACCAGTCTATCCATCGACTAAACCCCTTTGCCACGGATGTGCAGGACTCGTTTTATGCCTGAGTAGTCCTCTATGAATTCGAATCTTCCGGCTAAGTCCAGTGACAACCCCGCTTCCAGGATTTCCGCCTGCCCCAGTCCGATTTCCATAAGCAAAGATCCCTCCGGTTTCAAATGAGAATGAAACCTTTCGAGAATCTTTCGAATCAGGGCCAGGCCCTGCTTTCCTCCGCCTCGAAGGGCGCAACGAGGTTCATAATTGGCGATTTCGGGCGCGAGGTCAAGAAGTTCCTCGTCCGATACATAAGGGGGATTGGAGACGATTAGATCGAATAGAGGCCGGGATCCAAATGCCTCGAAAAGGTCCATGACAACGAAGCTAATCCGTTCGGCGACCCCGTTTCTTAGGGCGTTTTTTCGTGCGATTTCAATCGCGGGCCATGATTTATCCGCTGCAATGATCCTTATCGCGCTGCGCTCGTAGGCTAGTGCGACCGCTATTGCCCCCGATCCGGTACCTAGATCAAGGACAAGGGAAGGCTTATTTCCTGCGATCTCAAGCGCCTTTTCCACCAGTACTTCGGTTTCGGGGCGCGGGATGAGGACCGCGGGCGTAACCTCGAAGTCCAAAGACCAGAATTCCTGCTTTCCGGTGATGTATTGGGTCGGCTCGTAGGCGGCCCTGCGGCGAACGAGGCCCCGGAATCCCGCCAGCTCTTCAGGGGAAAGCGGCTTGTCGTAGTTAAGGTAGAGCTGGACCCGCTCCATCCCCAGAGCATGGGCTAGAAGCACCTCCGCATCGGCCCTTGGCTGCTCGAATCCTTTGCCTTTGAAGTATTCCGTTGTCCACTGGAGGACCTTCAAAACGATCCATTGCTCTTCCATGCATTTGCCCTGTAAAGCGAAGTCGGATATCGGAGAGCGGGAGCAGATCCCCGCACTACCGAAATGTTCCGCTCCCCGTTTCGATACCCAACTTCCCGCAATTGTGCAATCGAAAAGGTGAAAAGCGCAAAGGGATCTCACACACACAAGGCCCAGCGTTAAACGGAAAATGCCGGCGTGTCTCATCCTGTGCTTTTTGCGGATGAAAATGTTCTAATGTTTTCTTTCCTATGCAGAGCTTTTGATGTAATGGATGTGCTTCGGCTGTTTTCAAACGCACAATGGGTGAATCAAGACCTCGCCGTTACCGGGCGTTGATCCGGCGCCAATATCCGGGCCTCGCCGGCCAGTTATATACAAGGAGGGAAATATCATGATGCCTGTTGCCCCACTAATGATCGAGCATCGTCTCATCGAGAGGATGATCCGGGTGATCGGCGCCCAACTCACCCGAATGGAAGAAAAGAAGGAAGTAAACCCCGGATTCGTGGATGTAGCTGTGGATTTCATCAGGACCTACACGGACGGTTGCCACCATGGAAAGGAAGAGGACATCCTCTTCAGGGACCTCAAGCTCAAGCCTCTTACAGGTGAGCTGAAACGAATCCTTGATGAGCTGGTCAACGAGCACCGCCAAGGAAGGGAAGCGGTGGGACAGTTGGTTGAAGCCAAAGAGCAATACATCCGGGGAGAAAATGAAGCCATCTCCCGCATAATTGCCTGCATGCGCTACCTGGTCGAATTCTATCCGAAGCACATCGAAAAGGAGGACCGGCACTTCTTTCTGCCTTGTATGGTCTATTTTACCGAGGAAGAAAAAGATGCCATGCTAAAGGAGGAGATGGATTTCGACAGAAATTTCGTTCATGTGAGATACAAAGCTGTAGTGGAAAGTGCTGAAGGGGCATCCGGCTAAAGGAGATCGGAGGACACAGATCGGGGGGAAAAGACCCTGTCCAGAAGGCAGAATGCATGACGCCGATTCGTTCGCTCCGCGACGAGGCCTCCCGCTCCCGCCCCGTCACGCGGGTGGGTGGGCTGTCGAGAATGAGCGGTCGGCCTCCGCGCTACGCTATCAGGACTGAACTACGCTTCGCTCCCTGAGTGCTGAGGACTGAGGACTGAGGACTGAGAGTGAAACCCTACACCATTGTCACTTTACTTTTTGGTGCGTTTAACATTTGGCTTGCCTCCAAACGCGCTACATTTAGTGTCTGCGCTGTCTGCATGGCTGCGCGGAAAGAGCCGATTCTTTTTTTTTGAGCAGGGTATTATATAAGTCTATCATACGAGGAGTAGAGACCGTCCTCCGATATCCGTCTTCAGTCCTCCGTCTTCGGCCTATTCGCTCTCTCCCGCCGAGGAAAACAACGCCGCCTTTTCGCTGGCTGTAACTTCGTCCGACATGAATACAGGACCGGGTTCCTCCGCGCATAGCTGGTCTCTGCCCAAATTCTTAGCCTCGTACAGAAGCTGGTCGGCCCTGTTCAGAAATGCGCCCACTGTACACTCATCGGTGAAACGGAAAACGGCTACGCCGAAACTGGCGGTAATCCTCACGGTCTCCGTACCGAAAGTGACCGCGTTGCGGCGAGTTATTTCCTGCAGCCGCTGAGCTATTGCCACCGACTCTCTGAGGGCGGCGCTCGGCAAAATGAGGGCAAATTCTTCACCCCCATAGCGGCAGGGCACGTCTATGACCCGAACACTCTCTTTTAGGACTTTGCCAAACTGGGCAAGAACAGCATTGCCGCATTCATGTCCGTAGAGGGTGTTCACATTTTTGAAATGATCCAGGTCGATCATGACCAGGCCCGTCGGGAGTTTGGTTCGCCGGGTCCTTTCCATCTCCATTGCGAGAGATCTTTGCATATATCGGAAGTTATAGAGACCGGTGAGCGCATCGACGAAGGAAAGCTCCTCGAGTTTGCGGCACCGCTCGCGCAGGAGTCCAATTTCTTCCATCAGCGAGCACTGTTTTAGAGTCGGGCACCCGTTTGCCTCGCACCCCGGTTTGACATTTTCAAGTTCACTCAAAGCCCCCTCCCAAATAACGACAGTGGCCATGCGTTGGCAGTATTACATCAACGGCTCGCACAGTCCAACAAACTCCATCTCCGCCGTCGGCCTAATTTTGTTTGAGACTCTCACCGTCTGATATGCAAAGACCGGAAAATCGACGCAGAACCTGATCCACCTGTTCGGATGAGCTTCCGAGAGGCGATTGCCGTTGATGTCTTCGAACGAATCAAGAAAATGAAAAGCACTTGACCCGTCAGGATAAAGAAACTCCAGCCTCCGACCGGGTACCAGCCTCGATCTGGCCTCAACGAATATTTTTCCCCCGGCCCCCAGGTCTGCCGACATTGAATCGCAATCAGGCCGGGGACGTACCAGGCCTGCCAGGGTATGGGTCTGGAGATATGAAATCCGCGTTTCCACATTGGATTTGTGCGTTTGGGCACTCTCGAACAGATTACCTTTTGTGTAGGGGCGGTGACTTACTTTTTGCAGGTCTTCAATCCAGGTCGGTTCGACTCTGTACTCCGTCTTCCGTCCTGTGTAAGCCGTACTCCGCTCCGCACAGCGGTCGATCGCCTGCCGATAGGCCCGCGTTACGCTGGCCACGTAAAGCGGTCCCTTCATGCGGCCCTCTATTTTGAACGAGTCTATTCCGAGGCGCGCCAGTGCGCCGATCTCCTCCAGCAGGCAGAGGTCCTTTGAATTGAATACGTAAGTGCCGCGCGAATCTTGCTGCACCGAAAAAAACTCACCGGGCCGCTTTTCTTCGACCAGCCCCCAGGACCACCGGCACGGTTGAGTGCAAAAGCCGCTGTTGGCGCTCCGGTTCACACTTCTTCGGGGGCGGGGGGGATTATTTTCTCCCGGCTTTTCTAAAGGCCGGGGGAGATGATTCAGAAAGGCGCTCATCAGGCAGCGGCCCGAATAGGACATGCACATCGCACCGTGGACGAATATTTCGATTTCGGCCTTAGATTTTCCAGCAATCTCGGCCATTTCTCGAAAACTCAATTCGCGGGCCAGATTTATCCGGCGCACTCCCTGCTCTTGCCAGAATTCCACGCTCGACGAATTGGTCGTGTTTGCCTGGGTGCTAAGATGAATCGGGATTTCAGGAGCATATTTGCGTGCAAGCAACAGTAAGCCCGGGTCCGAGATTATAAGAGCATCGACCTTCAGTTCCTGGAGATATTCGAGGTACGGGGGGATTTTCTTCAGGTCCGGCTGGCGCATAAAAATATTCACGGCCACATAGATTTTTTTATCGAGCCTATGAGTGATAAGGCTTGCCTCCGCCAGTTCCTCGGTGTCAAGATTATGAGCAAAACCACGCAGCCCGAAATCTTTTCCCGAAGCATAGACCGCGTCGGCGCCGTACAAAAAGGCAATCTTTAGCTTTTCCAGGCTGCCGCCCGGCGAAAGCAGCTCTGGCTTTGAGGCTATTGGTCGCGGCGCTCGCTTCATTATTCGCCAATCTTTCGGGTGTAGTTTTTCCGCACCTCGCATTTTAAACTGATCGTGATTATTTGACAAATCCGGCGTCGCCATATACTTATCCTGAGCGTACGACCGGCGCTCGATTATTGACTCTCAGAACTCGGCGTTCAGTTCGATACCCTTCGGCATCCCACCTTGGCGGGAACGGGCCTCAGCACGAACGGATTATGGCCGCCCAAAATATTTTTGACGGGAGCGAATCAATACAGGATAGAAGCAATTCTCATTCCATTTCTTCCGAACAGGAGCGCAATCGGATTGCCTGGCTCAGTCTCAAGCTGGTGCCGGGCCTGGGAAATAGGTCCATCCTGCGCCTTCTGGAGGTTTTCGGGTCTGCCGAAAGGGTCCTTGCCGCACGACTCAGGGACTTATGCGAAACCGGCCTGGCCCGAGACAAACCGCTCCATGCGCTCGCTGCAAAGCAGTTTGTCAGAGACCCGCAAACGGAATGGACGTACCTTAAGAACAAGAATTTCCGGCTGATATGTATCGGTGATGATGACTATCCCGCAAATCTGGTCAAAATCCCGGACCCTCCGGCCGTTTTGTTCTCCTCTGGCGCACTCTTGCCTCGAGACCTGGTCTCCATTGCCGTGGTCGGCTCGCGGTACGCCTCCCCAGCCGGACTTATATTTGCTGAAAGATTGAGCTCAGATCTGGTTTTTAGCGGCCTCACCGTCGTCAGCGGCCTTGCGCTCGGAATAGACTCCGCCGCGCACCGTGGAGCGCTCAAGGCCCAGGGCAGGACACTGGCCGTTCTAGGCTGCGGGCTGGATGTGAATTATCCGTCTCTAAACGCCGATCTCAGGCAGCAAATAGCTCGGGCCGGAGCCTTGCTGACTGAATTTCTGCCCGGCGTCCCTCCCTCTTCCGGCAATTTCCCATCGAGAAACCGCATAATCAGCGGCCTTTCTCTCGGCGTTGTCGTAGTGGAAGCAGCCGAAAGAAGCGGTTCGCTTATAACCGCTCGTTTCGCCCTGGAGCAGGGCCGGGAAGTTTTTGCCGTCCCGGGGATCGCCCAAAGCATGCGCAGCAAGGGTGCGCACCGGCTTATCAGGCAGGGCGCCAAGTTGGTTGAATGCGCCGAAGACGTTCTGGAAGAAATCCGGCCTCTTATCCGTCCGGCACAATCCTCCCGGTCCCCCTCTGCAAAAGCACTGGCTGGGGTGGAAAAGCCGCACAGCCCTGAGGAAACGATTTCGTCCTCCCCGTTCATCGAGGAGTCATACAGTCCGGAGGAAACAATTCTTTTGAGAATTGTGGATAAAGTTCCGAAACATATTGATGAAATAGCTCAGGAGGCAAATATGCCGGTCCAGCATACCGCCGCGATACTGCTCGAACTGGAACTCAGAGGACTTGTCTCTCAGTTGCCGGGGAAATATTTTATTTCTGAACTATAATAAGTTTTGAGAGGTAATCTCCGAATGTCAAAATCGCTCCTCATTGTTGAATCTCCAACCAAGGCGAAGACCCTTGAGCGCTATCTGGGCAAGGACTTCATCGTTAAAGCGAGCGTCGGCCATGTCAAGGACCTTCCCGGCAATAAGCTGGGTATCGACCTCGATGGAAAATTCAAGCCGCAATACCAGGTTTTGCGTGGGAAGAAAAAAATAATAGAGGAACTCAGGAAGGCCGCTTCCAAGGCCGATGCCGTCTATCTGGGCCCTGATCCGGACAGGGAAGGAGAGGCAATCGCCTGGCATATCGCCGAAGAGATCGGCGCCACAGAAAAACCGATTCGAAGGGTTCTTTTTTACGAGCTTACGCGCAAGGCGATCAAGGAAGCCCTTGAAAAGCCGAGCGAACTTAATCGAAAGCTTTATGAGGCGCAGCAGGCAAGGCGAATCCTCGACCGGCTCGTCGGGTACATGATCTCGCCTCTTTTGTGGGAGAAAGTGAGAGCGGGTCTCAGCGCAGGAAGGGTGCAGTCTGTTGCCCTGAGGCTGATCTGCGGGCGGGAAGAAGAAATCCACGCTTTCGAGAAGCAGGAATACTGGACAATAGATGTCCGGTTGAGCCCTCGCCCCGACTCTTCTTCCGGTCCAATGTCCTTTTCTGTCCAGCTTATCCGGTGCAAAAAGAAAAAGTGCGTTATCGGCTCGCAGGCCGAAGCCGAGCGGCATGTGCAAGCGCTCAATTCCTCAACCTATCGCGTCAGCGCGGTCGAAAAGAAGCAGCGGCAAAAAAGCTCATCTCCTCCCTTTATTACCAGCACTCTCCAGCAGGACGCCGCCCGGAAGTTTCACTATTCGGCCAAACAGACGATGAGTGTGGCACAGAGGCTCTATGAAGGAATCGAAATTGGGCAGGATGGCGCTGTGGGCCTCATTACCTATATGCGTACCGATTCGACCCGGCTTTCTCAGGATGCGGTGCAGGAGGCAAGAAAGTTTATCTCGAGCAGGTGGGGAGACAAATACCTGCCTCCAAAACCGATCTTCTACAAATCCAGCCGGACAGCCCAGGGAGCGCACGAAGCGATTAGGCCTACGGATGTCGGCCATACCCCGGAAAGCGTATCAAAGTACCTCACCAAAGAGCAGTTGAACCTCTATGCCCTTATCTGGAAAAGGTTTGTAGCCTGTCAGATGGCCCCTGCCCTGATAGATCAAACTACGATAGACGTTGCGGCGGGCGATTATACCCTGAGAGCGATCGGCTCGGTGATCGTTTTCCAGGGATTTTTGGCCCTCTATGAGGAGGGGAAAGATGAGCCGGAAAACGGGAAATCCGACGAGACACTCCCGGACCTCTCTCAGGGTCAGCCCCTCGACCTTCTCGGAATAGAACCGAAGCAGCATTTTACGCAGCCTCCGCCAAGATACACGGAAGCTGCTCTGATAAAAACCCTCGAGGACCTTGGAATCGGAAGGCCCAGCACTTACGCGACGATAATATCCACTGTTCTGGAGAGAGAGTATGTTTTGCGCCAGAAACAGCGGCTGCTCCCCACAGAGCTGGGAGTGATGATCAACGGGCTTGTTTCGGCCAATTTTCCGAACATAGTGGACGTGAAGTTTACCGCCAATATGGAAAAAGATCTCGACGAGATAGAACATGGCGGAGGCAGCCCTCAGCATCTTCTGAGCGATTTCTACGGACCTTTTTCAAAGACCCTGGAGTCCGCCCGCAAAGGGATGGCCAACCTGAAGAGCGCGGGATGGCCCACGGACCTCAACTGTCCGCGCTGCTCCAAGCCCCTGGCCATCCGTTTGAGCCGCAGCAACGGTCCGTTTCTTGCCTGCAGCGGATATCCTAAATGTTCGTTCACCTCGGATTATGAAAGAGATGAAAAGGGGCGCATCCATCCCATCGAGCAAAAGCAGCCCGCCTTTTCCGGGGAGGTCTGCGAAAAATGCGGCAAACCCATGGCGCTCAAGCGCGGCCGCTACGGCCCTTTTCTAGCTTGCACCGGATATCCTGGATGCCGGAATGCCCGGCCCGTTTCTACCGGCATCCTCTGTCCGCGCGAAGGGTGCGGCGGCGAGTTGGTAGAGCGTACGGGCAGGCGGGGCCGCTTTTACGGGTGCAATAAATATCCCGCGTGCAAAATGCTCTTTCAAGGCGAGCCGGTTCAGGAAAGCTGCCCGGCATGCAATGCTCCGGTTCTTTTTCGCAGACAGGGGAAAACGGGTAACGGGACCCTGTTCTGCATAAATCCGTCCTGTAAGTTCAAAAGGAAAGAAGAACCGGAACAGGAACTGGTGAAGAATGGGTGAGGCCCTGGTTGAATCAATCCCGTTAATTGGCGGCCAGATTATTGCCTTCATAGTCGGGTGCATCCTTGGCAGCTTTTACAATGTGGTCATTTACCGGTTACCATCAGGGCAGTCGATTGTACGGCCTGCTTCCCGGTGTCCGGCCTGCGGAAATGCAATTGCGGCCTATGATAATATACCGCTGGTGAGCTATCTTTTGCTGGGCGGCAGGTGCCGCCACTGCAAGGCCTCGATATCTCTGAAATATCCGCTCGTAGAAGGACTATGCGGCCTTTTGGCGATGCTCCTCTTTCGCCGATATGGACTTCATCCTCAACTGGCGATCGAGTTCCTCTTCTGTTCGCTCCTGCTTATAATCACCATGATCGACCTCGATACTTTTCTGATTCCCGATATTCTGTCACTGCCCGGCGTCGTGCTGGGCCTGGCGCTCTCCTTCTTTACCCCTAGGCTTTCCTGGCGGGAGTCGCTCATGGGGATAATTCTGGGCGCGGGGATTTTCTACCTGATCGCGGCGGGGTATGCGCTTGTGAGGCATAAGGAAGGGCTTGGCGGGGGCGATATAAAGTTGCTTGGGATGATAGGAGCTTTCATCGGGTGGAAGGGAGTCACATTTACCGTCCTGGTATCGTCGGTTTCGGGCGCGATTGTTGCCCTGCCTCTGATGTGGCGATCGGGAAAAGGCCTCGGCTCAGCTTTGCCCTTCGGCCCCTTTCTCGCTTTTGGCGCAATATCATACATCTTTTGGGGCGAGCTTTTCTACCACTGGTACTTTTCCGATCTGCTCGGGATGTAGGAAAAAAATGACTCGCAGATGCTTCTTCGTACAGGAAGTTGCCTCGGACACGCGGATTTTCGACCTCCCGCCACCCCTTTCGCGCCAGTTGGAAGGCGTGTTGCGTGCAAGAGTGGGGGAATCAATAGAATTGCTTGACGGCCAAGGATCGGCCTGGGCATGCGTGATCACTGGAATTCGCCGGGGAAGTGTCAGCGTCTCCCTGATAGGGAAGCTGGAGCGGCCGACGTGCGAATCGCCGCTGGCCATCGTACTTGGCATCGGAATTGTCCGGTCGGATACGATGGACCTTGTTGTAAGACAGGCGGCCGAAATGGGCGTTTTCCGCCTGGCTTTTTTCCGCGCCCTGAGAAGCCAATACGGTCTTCGCGGCAAACCCGCCGAAAAGAAAAAGGAGCGCTGGTCCAAAATAGCGAACGAGGCTATTTGCCAGTGCGGCCGGACAAAAAGGCTTGAAATTGAGATTTTCGAGGACCTGGGCCATTTTCTAACCTCATTCGAAGGTGACGAAAGGGCGGCGGAACACACCCTGAAGATATTTGCGCTGGAGCACGAGTCCGGCGAGGGGCTGAAGAATTTACGCAGCCAAGCGGGACCGGATATTCACCGGGTTTTGGCCGCTCTAGGCCCCGAAGGCGGCTGGGACAAGGTGGAAAGTTCTGCGTTGATTGGCGCCGGGTTCAAGCCGGTGAGCCTTGGGCCAAGGACATTACGCCTGGAGACGGCTGCTGTCGCTCTCATTTCCTCCATCCAGCTTCTGTGGGGCGATATGGAGGACGCTCTCTTTTATGGCTCAAGCGAAGACTCGCCTGAGGCTCGAAGTTAGGTAAAAACGATTGACACTCAACACCAATTCCGCTAGCATTCATAGGTTGTGGCGAGGTAGCTCAGTCGGTAGAGCAGTGGACTGAAAATCCTCGTGTCCTCAGTTCGATTCTGAGCCTCGCCACCATAGAATTCAAAGGGTTACGGTCAGTTAGCCGTAGCCCTTTTCCTTTTTGGTGGGAAAAATTGGCGAGTGTGCCCGTTTTTGTGCCTCCGGGCTTAGAAGCGAGGTATTCCCGTTGATTTTATGCAGCCAATTTCAAATCACGATCAGTAACGATGTTGTACCGATCAAAAACACTCGTTTCGAGACCGTAATCTCTTCGGTGAAGACAAGCTTGCTGAACTGGTACATCAGGCCGGAGATATCGTAAATGGACTTTCGACAGACGAATTAAGGCAGGATGCTAATTTGCGGAGATACATCGCCGACGAGATGAACCAGTTGAGAATTTCGGTCGATGGGGCCTTGGAGGATTTACCGCGAAGGAAGATCAGAATGGCAGCTTGAAACAGTGAGGCCTGGAATGGGCCGTTTTCCAGCTCCAAGCCTTTATTTTTTCTTGCTGCCATTTGGTGGAGGACACGGGCAAAAGGTCGTTGGACACCCCTGCTTTGTAACACCACGCTCCTGTCGTTAAACATCCCCAGCACCGTAACCGGCCCCGGTTCAAGTATTACAAAGGTCAAAACGCACCACAGGACTAATCCGCACCTTATTTGCCTGAGTTGCTTCAACACGATGGGGTGGAAACGAGACTATCAACTGCGGGGAAGGAGGTGTGTCTTGAAATTGCAAAAACCAGTCTCTTTGAGCTATCCACTTGCATCTTCGATTGCGAAATTGTATGGTTTTGTCGGCTTTAGGGATGTTCCAGAAGTTTTTTCGGGCAGAACCGACCCGAAAGCGTGGTTCGGATGCATAGCACACAACTTGATGCATTATTCCGGTTTAAGGCGCAGCGGAAAAGCAGCATGCACGCAGAAGGTGGCGTATTTTATTTGAATACTGATTTTTGGCCGGCGGCGCAGGACAGCAGGCGTGAATGAATCAGTTCCGAGTCGAATGTACGTGTCCATTCAGGAGCAGTGCCTTGCGCAATTAAAAGGAGAGAACTGATGAACAATCGAAGAAAATGGTTCTGGCTGGCTTTTATCCTGGTTGCAGCCTGCATGACATCGCCGCTTGCGCCCCGCGCAGCAGCCCAGCAGGAGCCGGTTCTGGTCGGGCGCATTGCCTATATCGAAGGGCAGATCCTGCGCTATGTTCCAGAGAGCAAGGACTGGGTCATTGTAGCGAAGGACGCCCCATTCGGTTTGAGCGACGCGCTGTATTCCGATGCGGCCGCGAAAGCTGAATTCATCATGCCCAACGGTCTTTGGGTCAGGATTGGAGCCAGCACTCAAATCCAGTTGATCGTTCTAAAGGGTGACGCTTCAGAGATGGACGTCGCCTCCGGGGTCGCCCGCTTCTACAACAAAAACCCCAACGGGATGCTCAAGGTCACGACCCCCTTTGGCTATGTCTTGGCCGAGCCCGACTCCACATTCGACCTTTATGTGGGCGATCAGTCGGTTGAGGTCCTTGCCCTGAACGGCCAGGTAGATTACTTCCAGCAGGGCACTGACGCCAGGTATGAAGTTATTCCCGGTGGCGCCTCGATACTGGCCGATGCGACTCAGGTGGGGACCGGTGAGGGTACCCTGGACGCTCAGTGGGATGACTGGAACGCCGGGCGGGACACCATCAGGACCAAAAGAACCGAGGTCAGGGGGGAGACAGTTAAGTACGTGCCGCCTCAGCTACAGGACGAGGCCGCTGATCTGGACGAGTCCGGAACGTGGGAAAAGGTTAATTACGAGGGACAAGAACGCCAATTATGGCGCCCCACGCATGTCGCACCAAATTGGCAGCCCTTTACGGTAGGCAGATGGTCGGATTATTACGATGACCAGGTCTGGGTACCCGATGAGCCGTTCGGATATGTTACCCACCATTATGGCAACTGGCTGCTGGTCGGTGGCAGATGGTACTGGGCGCCCCCCGCCCCTGTCGTCGGGGTCGCAGTCGGCCCCTCCATCGGATTTGGCTGGTATCCGGGAAGGGTCGCCTGGATAAGTACCGACATAGATGCCGGTTGGGTCCCTCTGGCCCCGACTGAAGTCTACTATTCGCACCACTACTGGGGTCCGTCCGCTGTCGTTGTCGGCACAGTACCCGCCGTGACCATCGTGGTCGGCCGTCTGGCATTCGTATCGGCCGCTGTAATAGTACACCAGGCATCCTTCTATTCTGTAGCCAACTATAGCTCGGTAAGAGTTACGAATATCAATAAAACGACCATCATCAATAACTTCCACTCCGCTCCGCTAGTAAACAATACTGTGATCAAAAATTACAATCAGTCAACTGCGAAGTATAACTTCGTAAACAAAGCCCCTGAGGTAAAACCGCACGTCAGCGTGACCGAGAGGATCAGCCTGAACCAGCGTGCCGCCGGCACTGAGGCCAAAACCTTAACGGCGACGGCTCTCAGGAAGGATGCGACAGCCGGCAAACCAGGGAAACCAGCGGAAAAGGCGGCCGTGCAGCCCCCAATGAAATTGACTAACAAGCTGGTCCAGCCAAACCAGGTAAACGCTCCGAAAAACGAGGCGCCTTTCAAATCGACGGAAATGAAAAAGAACACCAGGCCGACTACGGCCTCACCTGCAGTAAAGACAGGAGGGGCGCCTGCGGCCCCTGGAGTTTTGCCGCAGCCTGCTCCAGCGCCAAAACCCGCACCTGCTCCCGCTCCAAAACCTGAGGTGCTCCCGCAGCCGTCGCCTGTTCCATCGCCAAGGCCGGCTCCCGCTCCAGCGCCAAAACCTGAGGTGCTGCCGCAGCCATCGCCTGTTCCATCGCCAAGGCCGGCTCCTGCGCCAGCGCCAAAACCTGAGGTGCGCCCGCAGCCGTCGCCTGTTCCATCGCCAAGGCCAACTCCTGCTCCAAAACCTGAGGTGCTGCCGCAGCCATCGCCTGTTCCATCTCCAAGGCCGGCTCCTGCGCCAGCGCCAAAACCTGAGGTGCTGCCGCAGCCATCGCCTGTTCCATCGCCAAGGCCGGCTCCCGCTCCTGCGCCAAGACCTGAGGTGCGGCCGCAGCCATCGCCTGCTCCATCGCCAAGGCCCGCTCCCGCTCCAGCGCCAAAACCTGAGGTGCGCCCGCAGCCATCGCCTGCTCCAGCGCCAAGGCCCGCTCCCGCTCCCGCTCCAAGACCTGAGGTGCGGCCGCAGCCGTCGCCTGCTCCAGCGCCTAGGCCGGCTACAGCGCCAGCGCCAAAACCTGAGGTGCGGCAGCCTGCTCCCGCGCCAAAACCCGCACCTGCGCCCGCGCCAAAGCCGGCGCCACAACAGCAACCGGATAAGAAAAAACAGGAACCGGGACAACATTAGTGATTCTGTTATAGTTTTGTCTGGTAATATAAGTCGGGCCGCTTAGCTCTGTAAGGCGATCAGCGGCCCGATTCATTTTCAATGTCATTGAGAAACTTTAATATCCGCTTCTCTATGAATGCCTTCAACCGTGCCTCACTCAAAAATCCTGCTTTGGCTCAAAAATCCTTGACTAAAGCGGGGCAAATTGTCCAAAGAGTGAAGTGGCCTTGGTTTGGTCCACTGATCGCGCTGTTTTCGGTAATCGGGGCAGGTTCTCTGGTCAAAGACAGCGTCTGGGCGCCGCTGCTGGTCGTGTTCCTGGTGATCGGGGGCATCGGGCGGGGCGTCACATATCGCCGTCATCGGAGCATCAGCCACTGCCGGCTCACATTCTGAGCGCCGCAACGGTATCCATATTCACGTTTAGGAGCTTCGCCGGTCCTCTTGTGTCTCGGGACCTTCGGCCTTGTCGCCGCATCCTTCCGGGACTTCGTTTTAGGCAAGGAGGCTCCTTTGGAGGGCACTTGAAAGCGCCGGCGAGTAAAGAGTTCTTCCTACTCAAGAGTATTTTGAAGGAGGAGGGGATGGAAAGCCTGATATGTTATTGCTTCGGTTACACCACCTCCGACATCGAGCGGGATGTGGTGGCGAATGGCAAATCCACCATAATGGATAGAATCATGTCCGAAAAGAAAGCCGGCGGATGTCAGTGTGCTCCTAAGAACCCCAAAGGTCGCTGATGCCTTGCCGAGGTCTGCCAGATGGTGGACAAGACGGCAAACCCCAAAAGTTCAAGAATTCAATGATAGAAAAAATGGGAGAGTTTCTAGAGTCCTTTTCTGACCGCAATCTCTTTAATGATGACCTTTTGGCCGGATTTGTGGATCGGCCAGATATGTCGTAAATGGCCTTTCGACCGACGAATTGAGGCAGGATGCCAATTTGCGGAAATACATCGCCGACGAGATGAATCAATTAAGCGCTGCGGTTGACGGCGCTCTGGAGGATTTGCCGAGGCGGAAAATTCGGTTGGCAGCTTGAAACAGTGAGGCTTGGAATGGATCGTTTTCCAACTCCAAGCCTTTATTTTTTTTGCCGTCATTTGTGGAGGAAGCGGATCTCCGCGAACCCCAGGCTGCTTACAGCAATGATTTCGAGGCCAATAACGGCCTTCTAAGCACGAAAAATGCCTGTTTCTGGAAAACCAATCTTTAAATGGCGAGATGTTAGCTTGGCCCGACCGTTGCCCGTCTCTCTAAATGAAAGGAAACAACCCAGACCAGAATGCAAAATATATCATTGCTTCCGACGCAAGCGGCTCATTTCCGAACGGACACCTCTCGCACAATCTGGACAAATACCATGACTGACCATGATCTCACCAGCTGGAACTCCAAACTCGACCCAGAGCCCGTTATTATCCCTCACCTTCTTGCACCATGCGCACATGCAGATTGGAGAACTTGAATAATGCATCAACTGGACCCTCTGTGAGTGCTGAACATAATTTGGGGGCGGATCCCGCCCGGAAAAACTCCATGGGCAACCCCATAGACCTCAGGATCATACGATTTCGCAATCGAAAATGCAAGTAATATGTCAATGAGACTGATTCCCCAGTTTCCCAGAAGTCCCGTTTGTGGTGGAGATCAGAGTGGCCGATTTGTGGAAAACATAGGATCTGAAACAAGATTCAAATTGAGCCCCAGGGATTGACGGGAATTTATGGAAAGAGCACCCAACACTCGGATACCAGCGTATGATAGTTCTGCATCAAGGTTGCTTTTTGCCCTTTCCGAGTCACACTATTTCTGTACATGAAAGCGATTATGAAGAACCGTGTGCGATTAAGAGAACACGTTTGCTTTTCCGCTCATCGATTCGACGACAATCTTTAGGATCGAAGCATGGCGCAGGAGGTAAATACAAATTGCATTTATGTTGTAGTTGCCTACAATGGCCCTTTGCCAGCGGCATTTTTTAACTTTTCGGTTATTTCCCGGATAAGGATTCCCGTTTCGAAGCAGCGGGCAAGCCCGGCTTCGAAAATAAATGGCGGGAGGCCGTCGACTTTTCGAAACACTCCCCTGACGATCCGGCCGCAAGGGTCTTCGCCGCCCGGTGTAGAGATCTTCTGGCCCACCCGGGACAGAACTGAGACGGCATCTGGAACCTGGCGAGCAAGCAGAGCGGTGGGAAGATATAACCTAAAATGGAGAAATCAATACTGAAATGAAGCTATTTGAAACCGTCAGGCAAGAGAGTTTCACAACTTGGTTGAAACGATGGGGATTCAATTTTTTTCCGGCTTACAGAGGAACTGGCGCATGGATCTGTTTTTTGTCGAGCGATTGGCAGGAAGTACATATCAAGCTCTCCTTGAAATGGACCACACGAAATTACGTAGGAACGGTTTTTGGCGGAAGCCTTTATGGAGCGCTTGATCCTCTCTATATGGTCCAGCTAATTAACATCTTGAACAGCAAGTATGTAGTATGGGATAAATCTGCCACTATTAAATTTATAAAGCCGGTAAAACAAACGGTTATCGCCCGATTTCTAATTACTGACGAGCTGATCGAACAGATAAAAGAGAAGATTAAGATCGATAAGGAATATGTTTTTGAATTTCCGGTTGAATTCCAGGATGACGCAGGGAAAACATACGTGCAGGTGACCAAGCAGATTTACGTGGCGGACAGGGACTATTACCGGCAAAAACAGGTTCATCCGGCTAATGTGCCCTGAGCAATTGACTAAGTATCCTCTGTGAGGCCTTAGCCCCGCAGGGACCAGCCGCTGCAGGCCGGTGATTTCGGCATGCCCCGTCATTTTGTTTGACTCTACTGTATTCAGACCTTAACCTGATGCATGGGATTTTTGGGTGAAACTGAGCAAAGCCGGAGCAACGGTCTAAAAGATCAGGAGGGCATGTCATGACGGAAAAAGGTTACCCAAGGTGGTACAGCCAAACAAAAGAAGCGCACAGGGAATACATCGGGGCACTGGAACAACTCGGCGAAACCGTCAGGAAACAGGGGCCGTTGGACGAGAAGACATCTCAATTGATTCAGTTGGCGGCTGCAGCGGCGATTCGCTCCGAGGGCTCGGTCCACAGCCATGTCAGGAGGGCGATAAAGGCCGGAGCGACACCCGAAGAGATCTACCACACGATAATGCTGCTTACAAGCACCATCGGGTTTCCAACCACCTCCGCAGCTTTGAGCTGGGTTTATGACATCATGGGCGAAAAGAAGTAATATACATTTTGCCTGCCTCTTGATAGTGAACACGCCTTCAGCGGAACTCGGCCCAAGGAGCCTCTTGCCGAGGAATTCGAGTGCCGTTGAAAAAAACAAGAGTCAAAATGTAAGAGATGTAGTGACGAAAAATTCGCATCAACTCACCTAAATGTCCAGTATAATTATGATTTATTCTTCGTGTGGTAAACAGGGGTTAACACCCGCCGCCTCCACCAAATTAGATATGCCGTTTGAGAAAAAGATTATATGGCGTACTCGTTGATAAACTCTAACGTCCGTGTTTCCGACCAGTACTCATTCCGATCGTTGAAAGAAACGAAGCCAACGTGCCCGCCATGAGGCGGTGTTTCCAGGTACACTTGTGGAGCTGATTCAGCCTGGGAAAAAGGAAAGCAGGAATGAGACAATAACGGATCGTCAAGTGCATTCAACAGTAGTGAGGGTATTTTTATGTTTGCCAAATATGGAAGACAACTGCTCTTATGATAGTAATCATAAGCATCTTTAAACCCATGCACCGGAGCGGTATAAACAGAATCGAAATCGATAAGACTTTTAACTCTGTTAATATGGTTTGGAATGGAACCAGGAAATAATTGCTTTTTAATACGTAGTTTTCCACGAAGCATTCGCAGAAAACGCATGCTGTAAATGCAATTTGAACGCATTCCCATTTTCTGCACAGCTCCCGCTAAATCACAGGGCACGGAGATCCCGACGGCTGCTGAAACATATGGGGCAATCTCGATACCTTGCTCACCAAGAAATTTCATTAGCATACTTCCGCCCGCGCTGAATCCTATCATGGCAATTTTGCGGCTATTTGCTTTTTTAAGAACAAACTGGAGGACAGTGTTCAGATCTTCAGTATCGCCGCAGTGATAAGAACGGAGCTTCTTATTAGGTTCTCCGCTACACCCCCGAAAGTTCCAAACAACAGCGTTCCAGCCATTACGAATCAATGCCCATACCATGCCTGAAACATACGGTCGATCGGATTTTCCCTCTAACCCGTAGCTGATGATCGCCGTTCGATCTGAGCCAATGATACAAGAGTCAATATCGAGAAAGTCATTGTCGGAAGTGATGAATCGCTCGCGCTGGTAGTTAACATTCGGTACTCGGCGGATGTTTGAGAAAATGGTTTGAAAATGCCCATTGGCGAAAAAGGGCGGGGGCGAATAACTAGAAAATTTCAGTACGGGCATTGTTGCACCAACCAATAAGGTGATCGACGGGATCTCAGTGTGGCATTCCAACCGAAGCCACTTTTATAAACGATATCTGATAGTTTGTGCGAAAGTCCATCAAAATTTGAAGGGAGGTTGTTCTGAAATGCCAGGTGGTGATTTGGGCAAAAACTCATCTGGTAATGAGGATGAAATTGTTGCACGTAAGTATGTGTCTGGCTATCCTGAGACCTTCAGCGCCGTCAATGTAAGCGCCCACCCTGCTTGCGAAAAGGTCTGGGGTGATGGCCACTACAACAAACACGGGAAATGGATTGAGGCTCCGTGGAGACATCAGCACGGGGTCCCAGGTCATCATAACCGCCAATGCGAATGGATTCCGGGACACTGCCGCTAATTTTACTTAAGACTTTTAGTTCTCTTACCGATAATATCACCAGGGCCATATAACTCCTCAGAGAGCCGTGAGCAGGGCCAATTGCTGCGCCTTCCTTCACGGCTCTCACCATTTTATAATACCCTGCTCGATAAAAAATGCGTCTGACATGATAAGAGTGGCGACCGTGCGCTCAGCCATGCATAACGCACAGACATTAAACGTGGTGCGTTTGAAGGCAAGCCAAATGTTAAGCGCATCAGAAAGTGAAGCTACAATGGTGTAAGGGTCTCGCTTCGCAGGGCTTCGCCCAACTTCACTTCGTGAAGTGGGCTTGCCCGGCCTCCCTTAGCGACATGTGAGCGCGTAGCGGGGAGGCCGACCGCTCATTCTCGACAGCCCGCCCACCCACCCGCTAGACGGGGCGGGAGCGGGAGGCCTTGTATGTTCGATTGAAAAATAGTATGATTTTACGAGCCTTGAGATTCTTCCGGAAGTTTTTGGACCGGAATCCGATCCGCAAAATGCGGCTCGGCATCTGTTGACAGCCAAGTTGGTGCATTATTCAGGGGGAAATAGCCGGCCAATACAAGAAAGCATTGTCCGGTTTATCTATGCGAATGAGACCTTTGCACAATACCGAGCCTAATCAAATTTGCTGAAATGAAACCAAGCCCAACGAATCGTCCTATGGAAAACTCGGAATCGAAAGAGAAAAAAATTCCCATGCCGGATCTTGTTTTACTGGTGCAAAACCATCCTTTGTGCTATAAATCCCGCAACTTAAATTATGCAGGAGAGGCTGAAGAGATGGCTTTCAAAAGGTATGGGAAAAATGTGAGTTTCGCAGATTTAGGGCTGAGAAAAACACTTACTTCCTCAAGAACTCAGAAGATTTTGTCAAAGATCAGCGAAGCGATAAACTGGGGTCCGGTCGAGGAGATTCTCCTTAGGACTTATCCGGTCGGAAAATCGCACTTTGGTAACCATGCCTATCCGCCCATCATGATTCTCAGGGCCGTCTTGCTCCAGAAGTGGTTTGGTATTCACTCCGATCCTGAACTTGAAAACCAGATAAATGACAGGCTCTTTTTCAAGACCTTTATCGGACTTCCACTGGAGGATCTCTCTCCCGATCATTCAATAATTAGCAGGTTTCGAGATCGGGTGGGGAAAGAAGCTCTTGAGAAAATCCACCAGGAGATCCTGGAACAATTTAAGAGAATGGGCTTTTCTATTGAGGCCGGAAAACCCGCTAAATTTCAGCGGGATGTGGAATCGGACTGGACGGTTAAAAACGATAAGCCCCATTTCGGGATGAAGGAACACGCTGGGGTAGATGTAAAAAGCGGGCTGGTTCTATCCAGCATTATTTCGAAAGCCTCCGAGCATGACACCAATTACTTGCAGGCCGTTGTTGTAAAGGGCATTTATGGGGACAGTCTTCCTCCCAGGGTGTTTGCGGATAAGGGTTATCACGGAGCGCCAAACAGGAAGTTTCTATCTCGTAACGGGATCTCAGATGGGATCATGCGAAAAGACGAGGTAAATGCAAAACTCACTGAAAAGGAGACCAGGAGAAACCGCAGGATCTCCAAAGTCCGCTATATTGTTGGGCAGTACTTCGGTTTAACAGCGCTCCATAGCTGGTCGGGAAGAGCCAGGTTTACCACTCTTGCAAAGGAGGGTTGGGATCGACTCCTTGGGGCCGTGGCGTTTAA
>Ga0187849_1001237_pt1 | contig 28953 bp, 23 predicted proteins | sample June2016WEW_4_10_2_FD_132412 | JGI IMG/M metagenome (GOLD analysis project Ga0187849, IMG submission 132412) | Peatland microbial communities from SPRUCE experiment site at the Marcell Experimental Forest, Minnesota, USA - June2016WEW_4_100 | ecosystem: Environmental > Terrestrial > Soil >...
CGGAATGCCACCCTGCCCGGCGACGGCGAAGGTGGCGGGCGTGTTCGCCGACAGCTTGCCGGACAGGCCCGTGCCGTTACGAGTGTCGAGCAGTCGGGCGGGCGTCATCGGGTGGTAGGTGGCACCGCTGGTCTCGAACTTGGCCGCGATGGTATTGGTCAGATCCCCGTCCCCGTTGTTGTTGTCGTAGCCCAGGGCCCAGATGCCCGCGCCGCGAAGGTTCCAACCGTCGATTGCGTTGAGTTTTGCCCCGAGCGCCTGGGAGTCGTCGAAGTAGAGCTCCCGCCAGCTGTTCTGGGTGCCTCCGTAGTTGCCGTAGTACGCGGTCCAGGCAGTCTGCTCGACGGTGTCGTAGAACTTGCCAAGCACGCATGGTTGGGGCCACCCGGCCTGGCACGGGGTCGTGCCGGGATCCTCCGCGGCAAGGCCAGCCGCCGTTGAGTAGTAGACCTCGGCCGGTTGCCCGTACGTGGCCGGGTTCGCCGGTGGCACGTTGCCGGTGGTGGCGGTGCCGGTGGACCAAGCCTCGCCGTACCAGGGCAGGCCCAGGATGATCTTCGAGGCCGGGGCCTGGGCCAGGAACGCATTCACCGTGTCGGTCAGGTCATAGTTGAGAAGAGGGCTGGTCAACGGATCAATCGATCCGGTGGCGGCCGGACTTCCGCCCCGGAGGTTGTAGCCCATGATGAAGACCGCGTCCGCGGCTCCAGGAGCCAGCAGGTTCCCCAGGTCGTAAGTGGTGGGCCGTCCGGTCGCGCAGAAGGTCACCTCGTAGCCGGGGTGGACCGCGTCCAGTTGGGCCCGCAGCGTCCTGACGAAGGTGACGTAGTTGGCCGACTGACCGGGCGCGATCGGCTCGAAGTCCAGATCGACCCCGTCGACCCCCCGGCGAACGACCTCTGCAACGATCTGCTGGACCGCGGTCAGGCTTGCCGTTGGGCTCGAGAGGACGTCCGTCTGGGCAGCGGCACCCCCGCTGTCGTACGCGAAGCTCTGGACCGTCAGCACGACGCGTGTGCCGTTGGCATGCGCTCCGTTTATCACCGAGATCATCGTCGAGCTGACCCAGCCGTTCCAGCCGTTGCTGGACTTGTTGAGCGTGCCGTCGGTGTTGAGGTCGACGCCGAAGTAGGCGATCGTAGAAAGCGTGGTGTAGTCGAGGGTGCTGCCCAGCTCCCAGTACGGCAGGAACCCAAAGACCTCGCGACGCAGAAGGTTCGTGGTTCCGCTCGGGGTGGCAGATCCCGGACCGGTAGTGAGGTCGGGGGCAACCGCCGTGCTCCCCTGGCCGGCCGGAAGGGCCACGGGCGCCGCGCCGTCAACCACGGTCGGATCTCCGAGACGCGGCCGGAAGGGGACGGTCACGACGCCGCCCGGGGCGAACGAGTAGCTCTCGCCGGCGTGAGACACGGCTTCCTGATACTGGACGGAAGGTCCAGTCGTCGCCGCTGCATCCGCAGCGTTCGCCATCGCGGGCGATGTGGCAGCCAGGCCGGTGGAGGCGGCGAGGGCGATGGCGAGGCCGAGCGGAAGCAGCGGCACCGAGGGGCGGTCGAACATGACGGTCCTCATCCGATCGCGCGGCGCCAGATTGCCCGATCCCGGCGAGGGTCGACGATCCGCGCGATTCGCTCTAGTTGACGAAACGACTGACTGGTTGACGAGACGACTGACGGCGTCAGCCTGCAGGTTGTCGGACGATAGATGCGAACCTATTCGGGCAAGGCCCCGGCTCCAATCCTAGCATCGAGCTGCCCTTGTTTGTCTGTCACTTCACCCTACGCGGGCCGGGCGTGCATCCGACAGCCTGCCCAAGGTACTGGGCCAGGGCGCCCATATGGCGCCCTGGCAGGAGGCTTCAACCTGCGAGAGATGCCTCATCGGCGGGCGCGCCCGCTGCCTTTTGGGCGGCCGGCGGCCGATGGGCGGTCGGCGGCCGATGGGCGGCCCGTCCGGGTCAACCTCTGCCCGCGACCGCCTCCGAAACCTGCTCCACGTGCCATTCGAGCATGGGGCGGACCACGCCCGGGAACTCGTTGGCATAGACCCCGCGAACGCCGTCGCCCTCGCTTCGGTCAACGACCACGAAGGCCACCGCCTCTCGCTCGATGGCGTGCACGATCGTGGGGTTGTACGTGCTCACCACCGCGGTGACGATGACCCTTCCTTCGGCGAGGAAGTTGCCGGGGATGTGGCACACGGCCCTTACCACGCCCGGCCGCCGCGAGGCGCTCCACCACTGGCGGTCCATCCAGTCGTTGTTGATGAACAGGCAGACGCCTTCGTCGTTGTAGAAGTGCAGGTTCACGGACGGCCGAAGGTCGCCGGGTGCCCTCGTCCAGTACTCAACTTCTATGTCTATCGCGCGACGAATGTCGATCTCCTCGGCCGGACCGCCGCCGGGCGGGACGACGCGGACGCTCTTCAGGCGGGCAACGTCGTCGCCCGGTGCGGTTGCCGGGTCGGTCCATTCGCGCGAGCTCGTTCGCCCGGGACCGGATTCCAGGTAGCGCCGGACGGCCTCGTGGGTCGGGCCGTCGACAACTACCCGGCCGTGATCGAGCAGGATGGCCCGATCGCACAGCCTCAGGATCGCCGGCATGCTGTGCGAGACGAAGATGACCGTCCGACCACCCTGGCCGATTTCCGACATCTTGCCCAGGCACTTCTTCTGGAATTCGGCATCGCCGACGGCCAAGACTTCGTCGATGAAGAGGATCTCGGGCTCCAGGAAGGCGGCGACGGCGAAACCGAGCCGCACCTTCATCCCGCTCGAGTAGCGCTTTACCGGGGTGTCCAGGAACTGGCCGATGTCCGCGAAGTCGACGATCTCGTCGAACTTGCGCAGGATCTCCGCTCGCTTCATGCCCAGGATGGCGCCGCTGAGGAAGATGTTGTCCCGGCCGGTGAGCTCCTGGTGAAAGCCCGTGCCGACCTCGAGCAACGACCCCACGCGTCCGTGCAGCTCGGCGCGGCCCAGCGTCGGCTCGGTGATGCGCGACATGATCTTGAGCAGCGTGGACTTGCCGGCGCCGTTTCGTCCGATGACCCCAACGACCGAGCCGCGCGGGACCTCGAAGGAGACGTCCCGCAGTGCCCAGAAGTCGTCCGCCCGATCCTCGCCCGTCCTGCGGCGAAAGGGATACGTCAGGGCGTTCCATAACGACTCCGACAAGCGCCCGTACGGATCGCGACGCACGCCGATCCGATACTTCTTCGCCAGGCCGCTTGCCGCAATCGCGATCTCGGCCATCAGATCACGTCCGCGAAGGTCCGCTCGACGCGGCGGAAGTAGACCAGGGAGCCCACCAGGACCAGGACCGATGCCACGGCCGAAACGACGATGAGGTCGTCTGGTCGAGGGCCGCCGACAAGGGCCCAGCGGAACCCTGCAACCACTCCGGTCATCGGGTTCAGGGCGTAGAGCACCTGCCACCTGGCCGGGATCAGCGTGCTGGTGTAGACGACCGGCGAGGCGAACATCCACACCTGGACCAGGAACGGCACGACGTACTTGACGTCTCGATACCTGACGTTCACGGCTGCAAGGAAGGTGCCCACGCCGAGCGCCGTTACCACGGCCATGAGCGTCAGGGCAGGCAGCCAGACGATCGCCAGCGAGGGAACGGCACCGAAGTACAGCATGACCACGGCGAGAGCACCCAGCGAGATCAGGAAGTCCAGCAGGAACGACCCGACGGAGGCAAACGGCAGCAGAAGCCTGGGGAAGTAGACCTTGGTGATGATCGCTTCGCCGACCACCAGGCTGTTGGAGGCGCCGGCCAGGCTCGAGGCAAAGAGCGTCCATGGGACCAGGCCAGCGAAGACGAAGAGCGGATATGGGATGCCGGCCGGGGCGACTCCCGCCAATCGGCCCAGAGTTGCGGAGAAGATCAGCATCAGTAGCACGGGCTGCAGCACGGCCCAGGCAGCCCCGAAGGCGGTCTGCTTGTAGCGAACCTTGAGGTCGCGCCAGACAAAGAAGTAGAGGAGCTCGCGGTGCGCCCAGATCTCGCCCAGACCGAGCTCGCGCCAGCCGTGGTGCGGTTCCAGCACGACGACCTGGCGATTCCACGCGGCGGAAGCGGATCCCCGCATGCGGTTCTGGCCTGATTCCATGTCCCGAAAACGGACGCCTCCTGGGATGAACCTGTTCGGGTGCCCCAGCGTTGCCGCATTCCTGCAACGTCTGCACCCGACGGGGCCGATGCGCGAGCCCCGGCTCTTCCGTCGGCCGTGGACGCCACGATACCTTACCAGCGAACCCCGACCGCTTCGGCCCGCGATCGGCCCGGGAGGGCCGTGCGCGGCAACTCGAATCAGGCGGCTCGCTTCCCGAGTGCGATCGAGGACCTCGCCACCTTGTACGGGTCGGCACCGCCGGCCCCGCAGCCCGCGGTCATCCGAGAACTTGCCTCACGGCTGCGATCACTGTCTCCTGTTGCTCCGCTGCCAGCCCCACCCCGGATGGCAGGTACAGACCCATGTCGGCCAGCTCCTCGCTAACCGGGTATGCCTCGCCGCCGAACAGCCCGCGGGCGCGAAGGGCCGGCTGCCGGTCCATGCCGAGGAAGAAGGGGCGCGTCTCCACACCCAGGGAGGCCAGCGCATTTGCCAGCGACACCGCCGTGTGGCCGCTGCCTTGTTCGAGCACGAGGCCGTTCATCCACCACACCGAACGCGCCCACGGCCGCTCGACCTGCATGCGGATGCCGGGCACCGAGGCCAGCCCGGCCAGGTATCGCGCCCCGATCCTGCGCTTCCGCTCGACAGTATCGGCGATGCGCTCGACCTGGGCCTGGCCGATGGCTGCCTGAACGTTCGTCATCCGGAAGTTGAAGCCAAGCTCTTCGTGGAGGAACCGCTGGCCCGGGATGAAGGCCAGGTTCCGAAGAAGGCGGAGCCGCTTCGCGAGGGCTTCGTCATCCGTGACCACCATGCCGCCTTCGCCGCTGGTGACGAGCTTGTTGGCGTAGAAGCTGAAGCAGCTGACGTCGCCGAAACTGCCGCAGCGTCGCCATTCCGGTTGCGAGCCTCGCCCCGATAGGTATTGGGCACCGTGCGCCTCCGCGGCATCCTCGACGACGGCCAGCCCGTGCTTGTCGGCCAGTTCGAGGAGCGGATCCATCTCCACCGGGTGCCCGTAGATATGAACCGGCATGATCGCCCGGGTCCGAGGAGTAATGCGCGCCTCCACCTGGGCCACGTCCATGCACCAGGTCGCCGGATCGGAATCCACGAGAACAGGCACGGCGCCCGCGTACACGATCGCCATGGCACACGAGATGATCGTGAACGCCGGCATGATGACTTCGTCCCGGGGCCCCAGGCCGAGGGCAGCGACTGCCAGCTGCAGGGCAACGGTCCCGTTGCATACGGCGACGCCGTATCGCCTGCCGCAGTAAGCGGCCCAGCTTTCCTCGAACTCTCCGATGAATCGCCCGGCCGAGGAGATCCAGCCGGTCCGCAGGCATTCGGTCACGTACTCGAGCTCGCGGCCATCGAGGCGCGGCTCATTTACGGGGATCACTTCGGTCCGGGTTCGCCCGGAGGATCGAACCGCTCCTTCTCGGCCTGACCGCTGTACGGGCCCTGTTTCACCTCGAGCAGAACGGTGTCCTCGAGCATGCGGAAGCCGTGTCCACCGTCGATCAAGAGAACGAGATCACCGGTCCCAAGCTCGCGCGATGCCGCGAGAACGCGGTCCGCGCCGTAGATGTCGACGATGCAGCGTCCTTTCCTGACCAGGAGCATCTCGGAAGTCCCCATGACGGCCCGGGCGACGGGCAGGTGGACGTGAGGCACGACCGCACCGCCGGCCGGGTACACCACGAAACCCGCCTGGAAAGAAGCCTCCTCGCCCGTGAAAAAGGAGGTTGCTGCCCGAGTCGCGTCGGCTCGAACGACATAGGCAAGCAGCGCCCGGCCTTGCCTGATGATCTCGATGCCGGTCAGCCCGCTGAGATCACTGCCCTGGGAGGTGCTCACAGCGGCATCATATCGGCTCGGAGTTTCGGACCACCAGCCTTTTGGTCGGCCCGGGGCATCGACCCGCCGGCGGCGGTCCTGACGGCCGAAGCCGCGGCACCGGGCGGCGTGGCCGGCAGTCCACGGGAAACGCTACGGCGGTACCGCCACTTCTTGGTATCGTTCCGACGATGTCTCGCACGTACCATCTCACCGTCGTCGGCGCCGGCTATGTCGGGCTGGCGACCGCCGTTGGGCTGGCGTCACGTGGGCACGCAATCGACGTGGTCGAAATGCGCCGTGACAGGCTCGCGGCCCTCTCCGCAGGCGAGCTGCCGATCCACGAGCCGGGTATGGCTGCCGCCTTCGCGGATCCCGAGATTCGAGGTCGCATTCGCCCCCTGCCGCGGATCCCGGGCGGGCCGTCCGACGCGGTCCTGATTTGCGTTGGGACGCCGGTCGGCGAGGACGGCAGGAGCGACCTCCGGCAGCTCAAGAGCGCCCTGGAGGCCTCGCGCCCGCTGGTGCAATCGGGTGTGCCGCTTGTCATTCGCAGCACGCTGCCGGCAGGGTCCAGCGACCAGATCATCCGCTGGGCCGGGGGCGATCCGTCGCACGTATTCACGAACCCCGAGTTTCTGGCGCAGGGCCGGGCCCTGGAGGACTTCCTTGCTCCGAGCCGCGTGGTCATCGGCACTTTCCCCGACCCGGACGACGCGGCCCTTGCCGTGGTCAAGGCCGTCCTCGGCACGGACACCTGCCCGGTCCTGGTGGTGAGCGTGATCGAGGCCGACCTGATCAAGAATGGGGCCAACGCGTACCTCGCCCTGAAGCTCTCCTACGCCAACGAGCTGGCCGTCCTCTGTGAGGAGCTCGGTGCCGACGTGATGACGGTCATCGAGGGCATTGGGCTGGACCCGCGCCTGGGCAAGGGCTACATGCAGCCCGGCTTCGGGTTCGGCGGCAGTTGCCTGCCCAAGGACCTCCGGTCGATCACCAACGTCGGGCGGGACCTGGGCCTCGAGATGCACGTCACGTCGGCTGCCTCGGAGGCGAACGAGGCCCACCAGCGGCGGTTCGCGCGCCGCGTCTTGCGGGCGCTCCGGCCGGGTTGCAGTCGAGTCGCCGTGCTCGGCCTGGCTTTCAAAGCGGGCACCGACGACGTTCGATCTTCGCCGGCCCTGCGCGTCGCCGAACTGCTGATTGCGCGTGGTGTCGAGGTCGTGGGCTACGACCCCCACGCCGCCCAGAATGCCTCAGCCGCGCTGCCCGCCCTGCACCTGGCGGCCACGGCCGAGGAGGCGCTCCGAGGCGCCGGCCTGGCCGTGATCGGCACCGCCTGGCCGGAGTTCCGCCAATTAGATTGGCGCTCGCTCGCGCCGACAATGGCCGCTCCGGTCGTGATCGACGGCAGGCGGCTTCTCGACGGGCCGACGATGAGGGAACTGGGATTCCACTATGAGGCGATCGGAGCGCCGACATCCCCTCAACTCTCCGGCGAAGCAGCCCTGTTGCCTTGACTCGGATAACGATTCCTCGCGCCACTCGCGTCGCGCTGGCTCGGACCGTCGCCCTCGCGGCCCTGCTCGTGGTCGCGGCGGGGCTGCGGATCGCTGGCATGGCCTTCGACCGGCCATATGTCTACTACCCCGACGAGTACGCCATCGTCAAGCCGGCGCTGGACATGGTCGCCACCGGCGACCCGGACCCTCACACGTTCACGTATCCCTCATTCCTTATATACGCTGAGACCGGCATAGTGCAGGTGGTCCATGCCGTTACCGGAGCACCGCTCACCACTCCCGCCCAGGTCTGGTTCGGCGGCCTCCCCGGCAGCGGTCCCTCGGACCTGGCGCAGGACCTGTACCAGTACGACCTGTGGGGTCGACGGCTGGTCGGCCTTCTCGGGGTCCTGACCGTCCTGCTGCTGGCCTTCGCCGGGCGCGTTGCGGCCCTCTCGCTCAGGCGTCGCAAGGTGAGCTCAACTGCGACGCGGGAGCAGCCGGAGGCGACACGGGCGGAGCCGGACGGAGCCCGCAGCGCAGCCCCGGAGAATGGGGAGGCCGGGGGCACCCCGAGAGGCCCCTCGATGAGCGCGTGGGATCGAGAAGTTGGGTGGCTCGCCGGCCTGGTTGGTGCCGGGTTCTACGCCCTCGCGGTCCTGCCGCTCGACTACTCGCGCTTCCTCACCACGGACATACCCTCGGCCTTTTTCACGGCCGCCACGCTCATCGCCGCGGTGGCTGCCGTCTCGCGGCCGCCTGATCGGACGAGTAACCGCTTCCTGATCCTGTCCGGCCTGTTCGCCGGCATGGCCGCCTCGACGAAATACAACGCGGCCGTCGTAGCCATCGTCCCCGCAATCGCCTATTTATCTCGTGCCGGGTCTCTGCAGGCCATCCCGACATGGCTCCGTGGTGCGGTGCGCTCCAGGACGCCATACCTCACGGCCCTGGCCGCCGTCGTGGCGTTCGTCGTGATCACGCCAATGATCATCTTCGACACCGGAGCGGTCATCAACGACCTTACAGGCGTCATCTTTCACTACAACGTCCAGGGCCACCCCGGAGCACAGGGGGATACGATCGGCTACTACGTCAACTACCTGTGGACCACCGGCTTCGGTCCGGTCCTCTCGGTGCTCGCCCTGGCCGGGATCGTCTGGGCCCTGGTTCGCCACCGCGCCTCCGATCTCGTGCTGGTCGTCTTCCCGATCGTCTACTTCCTCATGGTGTCGATACCGGAGGTCCACTTCGAACGGGACCTGATGCCGATGGTGCCGTTCCTCGCGTTGCTGGCCGGCAGGTTCGTAGCCGACGCGGCGGCAACAGTCTACGAACTCATCGGGCGGCGCCGGCGGTTCCTGGGCGCGGTTGCCGCAACCGTTCTGATCGCGTTGGTGGCGGTTCAACCGGCAGCGGCAGCAGTTCAGGACGCTCGAGTCACCCGCCTTCCACGGACGGAGACGATCGCGCGCAACTGGGTGTACGGCCACCTGATGTCGGGCTCGGCGATCGTGCGTGAGGAATACACGCCGCAGCTGGATCCGTACAGCTACCGGGTCGGTTACACGTGGACGCTTTCCACCTACGATCTCGCCTGGTATCGATCGCATGGCTTCCGCTACGCGATTGCGAGCAGCCGCCTGTACGATCGATACTTCGCCCCCGGCTACCCCACGGAAGCCGCCTTCTACAACGAGCTCTTTTCCCTACCTGTCGTGTACGAGATCCAGCCGTCGAGCACGGTGACCGGGCCGACAATCATCATCCTGGACCTGCAGCCCGGCCTGGCCGCGCAGCAGGCGCGATCGCCGTAGGTCTACCCGTTCGAGGACGCCGGCGGCCGATCGCGAGGGACCATACGGTCGATACGGCGCAGCAGTCCGAGCGTCTGTCGCGGCGACAGAGGCCAGATCAGCTGGGAAAGAACCGCGCAACGAAGGGCACCGCGCCGGTCGCCGGCCCGGACCCGGATCTCGGCGACGGTCCGGTAATGGTGGGCCAGGACCCGCACTCCGGCGACCTTCACGACCTCGCGCCAGTGCCTCGACACGACGTGCTCGTAGCCGTTGGCAGCCCGCCGGTCGTCTCGCGAGATGGCGCCGCGAGTCCTGAGGTCGTAGAGGAAAGTCGGCCGGTCGACGAATCCGAACGGGGCGATCGAGGCCAGGCGAATGGACGTGTCCCATTCCTGGTAAGACGGCACGGATTCACTCAACAGCCCGATCTGGTGGAGAAGCTCGCGCTTCACGATCATGCCCTGGAACATGGGGGCGGGCGCGGTGAGAAGAGCCCGATAGACGTCCCCCTCCACCGGCGGGATTGGAAACCGCTGCTCACCGTCGGGCCCAACGGCATCGCAAGCAGAATGAATGATCCCCAGGCCGGTTCTCCGGGCGGCTTCAAGCCTCATCTCGATGCTGTCGGGGTAGTAGACATCGTCTGAGTCGAGGAAGGCGATCCACGCTGCGCGAGCGGCGCGGATGCCGGTGTTCCTCGCGGCCTGCGGCCCGCGGTTGTGCGGGTGCGAGAGCACCCGCAAGCGCTTCTCGTCTTTCGCGATGGCCCCGGCAATCTCCGCGGTCTCGTCATTGGAGCCGTCGTCCACGACGATGATCTCGAGGTTCCGGAAGCTCTGGTTGCGGACGCTCTCGATCGCGGCCGCGATGGTGCCGGCCCGGTTGTAGGCGGGGATGACCACGCTCACCGTGGGCGGATGCGGGCGTTCGTCGGCAGCGCCGGGCCCGTTGGATACCGAGTCGGCCGATGGCGTCGCGGCCTCCCGCGCGCGGCGCGCAGTGTCCTGGATGATCGCAGCGAGCCGAGCGACATACTCGGCGCGCCCGTATCGAGCCAGGCGCCTCGTGCCCGCAGAAACCAGCTCGCCCCGGAGCCGTTCGTCCGACCAGAGCGAGTAGACGCCATCGGCAATGGCGTCTACGGAACCGGGATCGACGAGGATCGCCGCGTCACCGCATTGCTCGCGGATACCGCGTATGTCCGACGTCAGCACCGGCACGCCGAAGGCCCAGCCCTCGAGCACGGGGATATTGGTCGGACCGAAGAATGTCGGCAGGAGCACCCCGCGTGAGGCGGCGTAGAGGGGCGCCATCAGCTCGTCCTCCACGTAGCCGAGAATGTGGACGAGATCCGCCACTCCTTCGCCGGCGGCCGTTCGACGCACCGCGTCCAGGACCGCGGCCCGCAGTGGATCGGCCGCGGACCCACACATCACGACATCCACATCCACGCCGCGCTCGGAGCGGATCCGGGCCAGGGCCTGGACGACTCGAACGTGGTTCTTGTGCGGCCAGAACTGGGCCGGGAAGAACAGGTATCGCTCGGGAAGCTCAAGACGTTCGCGAACGGATGCAGCCCCCGCCGCCGCCGCTGCCCAATCGAGATACGAGGCCGGCAGAAACGGCAGGACCTGGACGCGTTCGGGCGACGTGACCCCGCCGTAGCAGTCCAGGACGTCCGCACGCCCGATTTCCGAGTCGACCAAGATGGTCAAGGCGCCCCCGATCCCGTCCCGGAAGAGCGACTCCCGTCGCTCCCACTCCCCATCGGCGGACACCTCCGGGAACTCGGGGTGGAGACGGTGCTGGAGATCGTGAACCGCCATCACGTACGGCACTCCCGGCTGGAACCCAATCAGCGAAGGGGCCGGGAACACGAGGAAATCGATGCCGAATCTGGCGATCCACCCGCCCAGCTCAGGCAGCGCCCTGGCTCGATGCCGCGCGTCAGCGCCGGCTCCACGCATGTCCAGCAGCGCTTCTACGCGCGCCGCGGCCTTGCCGACCGGGCCAAACGCCGCGACTCGCCTTGCGGCGGTGCGCAGTCTCCAGCGAACCGTCCGGGGCCACAGAGACGCGACCTCGTACCCGCGTCGCCCCCAGGCTTCAGCTCGCAGCCACGACCGCCGATCCGCGAACAGAACCAGCTCGGGCCGCGGTTCGATCGCCAGCAAACCGTCGAGCATGGTGAGGCTGTACTGGTAGATGCCGCCGCCGGCACCATCCAGGATGGGCACAACGCCGATACGCGGCGGCCGGTCGGACAAACTGGTCAAGCCTCGATGCCGGGACGGCCGGTCGTGGCACGAACGCCACGGTGCGGGGAGGGGATTGCGGCTCCTGCCGGACGCTCGAACCGGCGGGCGTCCGATGCCTCCGGCACGGTCATCGAGTCACGGCCCCGATTCGGGCGCGATAGCCCTCGATGGTCGCCCGCAGCCCGTCCTCGAACGACGTGCTGGAGGTGAACCCGAACGCCTCTCGCGCCCGGCTCGTGTCGAGGGCACGGCGCGGCTGGCCGTCCGGCTTGGAGGGATCCCAGCGAATCTCGCCGCTGAAGCCCGTGAGACGGGCTATGAGCTCGGTCAGGTCCCGGATCGTGATCTCGCTGCCCACCCCGAGGTTTATCGGCTCCCGGCCGTCGTAGCGCTCGGCCGCGAGGACGATGCCTCTCGCGGCATCGTCAACGTACAGGAACTCCCGTGACGCCGAGCCGGTCCCCCAGGCCTCGATGAAGCCGTCGCCCCGCTCACGGGCGTCGACGCACTTCTTTACGAGGGCCGGAATGACGTGTGAGCTCGCCGGGTCGAAGTTGTCGCCGGGTCCGTAGATATTGACGGGAAGGAGATATATCGCGTTGAAGCCGTACTGGTCCCGATATGCCTGGGCCTGGACGAGGAGCATCTTCTTGGCCAGGCCGTATGGGGCGTTGGTTTCCTCCGGATAGCCGTTCCAGAGATCCTCTTCGCGGAATGGGACGGGCGTGAACTTGGGATATGCGCAGACGGTGCCGATGGCGACGAACTTGGCCACTCCGACGAGCCGGGATTGCTCCATCAGTTGGAGGCCCATGATGGCGTTGTCGTAGAAGAAGCGCCCGGGGCTTGCGCGGTTGGCGCCGATGCCGCCCACGACCGCCGCGAGATGGATGACCAGGTCGGGCCGCCCATCCGCGAGGGCGCGGTCGACGTCGGGGAGCTTGCGCAGGTCGTAGTCACCGGTGCGGGGAACGAAGATCTCGGCCGCGCCGGCTTCCTGCAGCGCTCGAACGACTGCCGAACCCAGGAACCCCGCTCCCCCGGTCACCATTACCCGGCGGTCGGTCCAGAAGGCGCTCACACGCATCCCCGCGTTCGGGGGCCCATGGTCACGGCCCAGCGATCGATTGCGGAAACCGTTTGACCAATCTCGGCCATGATCGACGCGAACTCCTCGAACCACGCCCTGCGGTCGGCCCGCCACGCTCAGGACCTGGGGATCGCCGCCGCGCGCGGATTCTCGCACATCGGCCGTGCGGCGCGCTGAAGGCTCGCCGGCCTGCGCCGTCAACTACCCTCCGGAGAACCGACCTACCGCGAAGGCTAGCGGCGGGGGCCGATGACGACTCTGCGGACAGCGCCGCGGATCGAGCGGCCGATGGCGCGAGGAACCCGCCCAAAGATGGGCCCCAGGTAGGCCTTCCGCAGCAGTTCGACGCCAGCCTGGCTTCGCCAGGGCATGCCGTGACGCCGCCGGGCCCGAAGGTCCTCCCTGGCTGAGGCTACGGCCAGGCGTTCCGACTTGGCTTGGGGATGGACCCTGTACCTGGCCAGCACGCGGTCCGGCAGAACGACATAACGCCCCTGGCCGGCCAGCTTGAGCCACAGATCGACGTCCATCGCCAGGTTGAAGCTCTCATCGAGGCCTCCGGACGCCCGGTAGGCGCTGGCCCGGAAGAACGTGGACGGCTGAGGCGGGTTGAGACGCGTCTTCACAAGGCCGTCGAACGTCGGCACGGGAGGAGTCGCCATGGCCCCAATCACTTTGCCGTCGGTATCGATGAAGAGGCAGGCTCCCGAAACCATCACCACGTCCGGGCCGGAGACGAATACGTTGTGAACCGTCTCGAGAGAGCCCGGCTCCAGGATGTCGTCGGAGTTGAGCCAGCCGAAAAGCTCGCCGCGGGCCCGATCGAAACCCGTCCTGAGTGCCGCGGTCTGGCCGTCGTCCGGCTCGAGCCAGAGCCGGAAGCCAAGGTCCTCGTGACTCTTGAGCCATTCGCGCGACCCATCGGTCGACCCGCCGTCGAGAACGATGTGCTCCAGCTCGAATGCGCCCACCTCTCGCTGAGCAGCCACCGAATCGACGGCTTCGGGAAGCCAGGGCATGCCGTTGAGGACGGGGGTCACGATCGTGAATCGCACGGGCAGTTCCATCTCCAATCCAGCCCAGCCCTCGAGCACACACGACTGCTCCGGAGCTGCCTAGATGCTACCGTTTCGGAGCCATGACACGAGACAGCTCCGACGCGCCATATCCGGACGCTGCAGAGCTCACCGCGCATGTCGCGTCCTTGCATGGTCTGGAGCGGGTCGTCGACGTCGGCCTCACGTGGACGCCCCGGCTCGCGCTCGCGTACCCGAAGCTGAGCGTCACGGGGGTCGCGCTGCCGGACCACGTCGCCGGGGAGCGACCGCGCTACCCGTTCGGTGGCATCGCGGACCTCCAATCCAAGGAGCTCGCGTCCGGGCTCTCTCGACGCAATCCGGCGAGCAGCGCGTTGCTCGTGGCAGGATCGCATGGACTGCTTTGCGGGTCCGACGGCATTCTGCGGAGGCTCGCAGGCGCAGTGTCTGCCACGGCGCTCCTGGTCGTGGCTACCGATGAGGCCGAGCCGGTCGTGGGTCATCTGGCTGACGTCGGGCTCCGGCCGGAGTTCGCCGGACGTACGCGCGCGAGTGCTCTCGATGGCAGCCGATCGGCCCACCTGATCATCTTTGACAGAGTGCTTGCCCCGACCCGGCCCGAGTCCAGCCAAGCCCCAGACAACTTCCGGGTCGTGGCGATCATGACGGTGTACAACGAGGAAGACGTGATCGGGCCCGCGATAGACAAGCTCGTCGGCGACGGCGTCGGCGTGTACGTCATCGACAACTGGTCGACCGATCGATCCTTCGAAATCGCGCGCGGATTCGAGGGCCGAGGACTTGCCGGGCTCGAACGCTTCCCGGAAGCCCCCAGCGACCGCTTTGCCCTGCAGCCTTTGCTCAGGCGAGTATCGGCGGTTGCAGGCACGCTCAAGGCGGATTGGTACATCCACCACGACGCAGACGAACGGCGGTGCGGGCCGTGGCCGGGCCTGGGGCTTCGCGACGCTTTGTGGCGCGTTGACCGGTCAGGCTTTTCCGCGGTCGATCACACCGTCGCCAACTACCGGCCCATCGACGACCGGTTTGAGCCCGGCAGTGACTTCGAACGGCAAATGCGGCACTTCGAGTTCGGCCGTACCGGAGACCTGCTGCTGCAGATCAAAGCCTGGAAGAACGTCGGCGAAGTCGACCTGGCAACGTGGGCAGGCCACCAGGCCGTTTTTCCGGGCCGGCGCATCTTCCCCTACAAGTTCCTGCTGAAACACTATCCGATCCGCTCGCAGAGCCACGGTGAGAGGAAGATTCTTCGGGACCGGGCGGCCCGATGGGACCCCCACGAGCGAGCGCTCGGCTGGCACGTGCACTACGACGGCATCGCGCCGGGGCAGTCCTTCCTGCGCGAACCCGGCGAACTCATCGAGGATCGCGGGGCCGAGACACGAGCGCTGTACATGCCGGAGATGCTGACCGGCGCGGGCCTGGCCGAGCTGTCGTTCCCGGCCTGGGCGCTGGGAAGCTCGACCGGGCGCACGGTCTACCTGTCGCTTGGCCGCCTGAAGAAGAGTCGAACTTATTCGAGCCTTCGCCGGTTCGTCCTCCTTCCGCTGAGGATCTGTCGCCGGATGCTGCGCCGACTGCGCCACAAGGCGACCTCGGACTATCGGCCCGTCGGCCGATAGCAGCCCGCGGATCGCCGAACTCGTGGCCTATCGAATGCTGCGAAACCCGGCGCCTCCCCGGAGGATCGGCTCGCGTCGTGGCGCCGGCAACGCCGCCGTCAGAACCACGCGGGGCGCAGCTCCGATAGTCGTCGCGGACGGATGCTCCGCGACGTTACGGCAACCGGTCGGCGAGTGTCGCGGGCCCTTTGATCGCCAAGACGATGCCGGTAAGAAGACCGCGTGTAGCCGCGGTGGGAGCGGGCCTTCTGCGAAACAGCGCTCTGGCCCAGTGCCGGGCGAGGCGGCCGATCAGGAAGAGGAGCGCCGCCGCAGTCGTGGGTCGTGAGCCGAACGTGCGAACGACAATGAGCGCGTTCCTGAAGTGGTAGTACTCCAGGGTGCCGGAAACCACGGAGCCATGGATTTCGTGGTGGATCAGCGCATCGGGAACAACGCCGAGGTTCCAGCCTGCCCGTCGCATCCTCAGGCTCAGGTCGACATCCTCCCAGTAGAGGAAGAGCGGTTCCCAGAACGACCCTACGATTGCCAGAGCGGCGCACCTGATGAACATCGCGCAGCCGGTGACGTACCCGGTCTCGACGGGGCTCGCGCCTTCAGCTCGCCGGAATGAATGGCGGGTCTCCGCCCTTTCGAGAAGCACTCTTCCGCCGGAATACCAGATGCCAGAAGGCGCTTCGGGCCCGATGGAGGCTGAGATCTGGGGACTGAGGATGCCGTACCCGGGGCTCGCCTCCATCGCGTCCACGAGCTGCCGGATGCACGTCGGCTCGACGGTCGTGTCGTTGTTCAACACCCAGGCATACGTCGCATCTTGAGCCTGCGCCCATTGGAGTCCCAGGTTGGCGCCACCGCCAAAGCCCCGGTTCTTGCCGGACTCGATGACGCGGACGCGGGCGCCGAACTCGGCCGATAGCCGTTCGGCGTCTCCCGCCGATGATCCGTTGTCGACAACGACCACCGAGTGCCGCTCGTAAGAGCACGCGAGCAGGGACCGCACACACTGCCGTGTGTCGTCGAGGCTGCCGTAGTGAACCACAATGGAGACGACCAGCAGCCCGATTCGGTCCGCAGACACGGGCATATCGAGGGCACGCCCCTGGGCGCGAAGGCTAGGCGTCAAAGGGATGGCGGAACCGGCGGCACGCGCGGATGATATCAGTCGAAAGTGACCAAAAGGACCGGAAAGGACCTTGCATCCGGCGGGCGACCTGGTCCAGGTGGCTCCTGCGCCCGCCGCGACACCGCTCGGCGACGTAGGGTAGCCTTCACCAGGGCTCCCCGTCACCGCGCTAGGTCGCACCGCGCCCGGGCGGCGACGGCGCTTGAGAAAGATTGGCCTTGAAGATCTGCTTCATCAGCAGCGCGCTGCCGGACGTGTCATGCGGGATCGGCGATTACACCGACGCCCTTGCCCGCGCCCTGGCGCGACGCGGTCATGAAATTGTTGTCCTGACGACCGCGTCGCCGGATCTCCGGCCCCCGACCGGCTACCGCGCCGTACCCCTGCAAACGACCTGGCCGCTTCGCGACGCCGGGCGAATAGCGGCAGCGGCGCGACGCGAAGACCCCGACATTCTGCACCTGCAGTTTCCCGGCGCGAGCTACGGTCGGGGGTTCGGCGCCTGCTTTGCGCCCTGGGCTGTGCGGCTCCGCGGACAGCAGCCGCTGCTCGTGACGACTCTGCACGAGTTCCAGTCGTTTCGGCTGCGTCACCGAACGAGGCTCGCGGCGGCAGTCTCAGCCTGCGATCTGGTAATCGCTCCGGACCCGGCAGTGCTCGCTTCGATTCAGCGACACCTCCGGTGGCGACCACGCCTGGAGACGGCGCTCATCCCGGTGGCCGCCAGCGTCTGGCCGACCGTGAATACCCAGCGCACGGCTGCCCTGCACGGCGAGGGCGATCTCGTGATTGGGTACTGGGGGTTCCTCCGACCGGACAAGGGGGTCGAGCTCCTGCTGGAAGCCTTCGCCGAGGTCCGGCGAACTCGAGCAGCGCGGCTGGTCCTTGCCGGCGACCCAGGGCCGGATCAGGCATACGCAGCGGGGTTGCACCGAAAGGCCGCTGAACTTGGCCTGGCGGCGGCCATCCAATCCACGGGCAGGCTGCCGGCCGAACAACTCTCGGCGGTGATGCAGTCGTTCGATGTTTGCGTCCTGCCGTTTCGCGACGGACTTTCGCAGAACCGGACCACGTACGCCGGAGCGCTCGCGCATGGTGTGCACGTGGTGACGACGGGACTGGACCAGAGGGGGTTCGTGCCGGAGACGAATACGACCTTCGTTCCGCCAGACGACCAGGATGCCCTCGTGTCCGCGATCCTGGACGCACCGAAACACCCGCGAAAGCAAGGGATGGTCTCGCCGGAGTCCGCATGGGACCAGATCGCCGACCGTCACCTGACAGCGTATAGTAGGGCCCGGGACCGGGCCTGAGCGATTGGAGAGCCGGATTACGACGTCGCGAGGAGGTCCCTGAGCGTCTTCTCGAGCGGGATGACAGGCTCCCAGCCCACGAGCCGACGAGCCAGGCTCGCGTCTCCCCGGATTTCCATCGGATCGTTGACCCGCACCAGCGACTGGTCGATTTCGATCACCGGCGTGACGCCGGCGAGGAGGCACAGGCGCTCGATCACCTCGCGGACCGTGACCGCCTCGCCCGAAGCGACATTGACGACCGAGCAGCCAGCGCCGAGCGTGCCGCCGGCGGCCGCCTCGATCAGCAACCGGTAGGCCACGACGACATCGCGGACGTCGGTCAGGTCGCGTCGAACGTCGATGTTTCCCGCCGGGATCGACGTAGCTCGCCCCCTCTTGACGGCCATGACGCGCCCGGCCATGGCCGGCACTACGAATACCGGGCGCTGTCCCGGCCCGGTGTGGTTGAACGATCTCGTCACGACGACCGGGAACCCGTACCGAGCGGAAGCCCCGGCCGCCGCTCCCTCCTGGGCCACCTTGGACAGCGCATATGAATTGTTGGGTGCGAGGGGCGCATCCTCTGCCAGAGGCAAATCCTCGTGCCGGGGTGCGCCGTAACCATCGGCCGAGCAGCTCACCAGGACGGGCGGTCGGAGGCCCAACTCTCGAAGAGCCTCGAAGAGCGCCACCGTGCCGCCGACGTTGACGCGGAACGCCTCCGAGGGATCGGCTCCGGCGTCGGGCGCGAAGGCCATGCCCGCGAGGTGGACGACGGCGTCCGGAGGCCCGCCCGGATCGTCCAGCCAGCGCCTCAGGGCGGTGCGATCGGCGATGTCCAGGATATCCGGGCCTGGCGTAGCCACGACCTCGTGGCCGTTACCACGCAACTCCGGCTCCAGCCACCGGCCGACGAAGCCGTTCGCGCCGGTGACGAAGATCCGCATCGGACTTCAAGCGTGGCTGGTCGGAAGAGCCACGTCGAGCCGTGGAATCGAGTGCACCTTGAGTCGGGCCACGTCGGCATCGACCATCATCCGCACCAGCTCTTCGAACTCCACGGTCGGCTGCCAGCCGAGGTCGGCTCGGGCCTTCGCGGAGTTGCCGAGCAGGTGGTCCACCTCGGCCGGCCTGTACAGGCTCTGATCGACGACGACGTACTTCTTGTAGTCGAGGCCGACGTGCTCGAAGGCAATGCGGCAGAGGTCACGTACGGAGTGAGCGAGCCCTGTCGCGACCAGGTAGTCCGACGGCTCGGGCTGCTGCAGCATCGCCCACATGGCCCGAACGTAGTCGCCGGCGAAGCCCCAGTCGCGCTGCGCATCGAGGTTGCCGATTCGCAGCTCGCTGGCCCGACCGAGGTGGATGCGGGCTACTCCATCCGAGACTTTGCGGGTTACGAACTCGAGGCCGCGGCGCGGTGACTCGTGGTTGAAGAGGATGCCCGACACAGCATAGATGCCGAAGCTCTCGCGGTAGTTGACGGTCAGGAAGTGGCCGTAGGCCTTGGCGACGCCGTACGGGCTGCGAGGGTGGAACGGCGTCAACTCGGTCTGCGGGATCTCCCGGACCTTGCCGAACATCTCGCTCGAGGAAGCCTGGTAGAAGCGGACCGACGGATCGACCTGGCGAATAGCCTCGAGCATTCGCGTGACGCCCAGTCCGGTGAACTCGCCGGTGAGCACGGGCTGATTCCACGAGGTCGGCACGAAGCTCATTGCGGCCAGGTTGTAGACCTCGTCCGGCTCGGACGATTGAAGGGCCGCCACCAGCGAGGCCTGGTCGAGCACGTCTCCCTGGACAAGCTCGATGCGGTCGAGCAGGTGCTCGATCCGGTCTATAGCGTTCGAGGAGGACCTGCGAGTCATGCCGACGACGCGGTACCCCTTCTCGAGCAGGAACTCCGCCAGGTACGAGCCATCCTGACCGGTGATGCCGGTTATGAGGGCGGTCTTCATGTCCGGGAGTATAGGGAGTCTCTTCGCCTTTACGTCGGCGCGCCGGCCCGTTGATGGTGCCGGACACGATCGGCTCGGGCGCCCGCGAGCGTGCCCGGCCGGGAGCCTCGCCAACCTGCCAGAATGACTGCCGAACCGAGACCAGGGCATGGCGACGACACGCCGCGCCGTATACGGAGCCTCGAGAAATGGGCAGCGCTTCGCCTCGACCCCCCCGTCACGTGGCCCCGACCGCCGGGACCGCGGCAGCGCCGGGCACGGTCAACATCGCGGGCATCCCGGTTCACAACGTGACCTTCGACGAAGCCGTGAAGCTCATCGCCGGCTGGGTAGCCGACGGCAGCGGCGGCACCGTTTGCACGCCTAACGTCGACCACATCGTCAAAGCCCACGGCATGGCGGATTTCCGGGCCGCCGTCCTGGGCACGCGACTCCGGGTACCCGACGGCATGGGCATCGTCTACGGCTCACGCATCGCCGGCACGCCGCTCAAGGGCACCGTCACGGGGCGGCTACTGCCCGAGGCGCTGGCCGAGACTCTCGGTCCCACGGTCAGGCTCGCCTTCTTCGGTGGCAGACCAGGCGTGGCGCAGGAAGCGGCTCGCGTCCTGGAGCGCAAGGGGGCCCGGATCGTTGCGGCGCTGGCGCCGGGGATGGACTTCGTGATTGGTTCGAATGAGGACGCCGAACTGACGTGCCGGCTGCGCGACAGCGGAGCGGGCGTGATCTTCGTCTGCCTGGGAGCGCCACGCCAGGAGTTGTGGATGGCCCGCCATGCCGCCGAGTTGCCGGCCGTCCTGGTCGGCGTCGGTGCTGCCGTGGACGTTCTCGCCGGCAGGTCGCCGTCCGCGCCCGCGTGGATGACGCGGCTCGGAGTCGAGTGGGCTTTCCGGCTCGTCCACGAGCCGAGGCGCCTGGCCCGCCGCTACCTCCGGGACGATCCGCGCTTCTTCTGGTGGATGCTGCGGCAGCGAGCTCGCCGGCGGCGAAACAGCTAGCGCCAGCGAGACCTATGTAACTGCTGTCGATGCTGCAGATGCCGGCGCAGGCTCGCTCGTTGGGCCCGCGGCGGACGACGACACCGCCAGGGCGGCGAGCGACCACGGCAGCATCGCCATCTGCGGCTCCATCATCGTCGGAAGCAGGAAGCTCACGATCGCCAGCGCGATCGCGAGCCCCAGCAGCGACAACCCGGCGAGCGAACGGCCGCGTCTCAGGGCAACGAGGGCGCTGAACAACATCGCGAACGGCAGCAAGACGGCCCACGCAAGCCCGAGCCAGCCCAGGGATACGCCCATGGTCAGGTACCACGACTCGATGATGTACTGCGGCCGCTGCGAGGTCAGGGGATCGGCCCTCGAACCCACGGTTCCCAGTCCCAGCCCGGCCGGGTTAGCCTGGACCACCGACCACGCGGCCGAGAGCGAGTCCAGGTGGCCCAGCGTCGACGGATCGATCACGATCCCACCGGGAGGGGGAGTGCTCGGGGCCCCGGTATCGGTCGAGGACGAGGACGAGATGAGCGAGGCGATCGTGCTCTGTATGAGCGTCGTCCCTCCTCGCACCTCGTAGACCACGCCGCTCAGCAGGAGTGCCGGCACGATGGCCAGGGCCAGGTATCTGGCGGTCTGGCGCGGGCTTGGCGAGAAGCGCCGGGCGGCAATGAGGACTACGACCACGCCGACCGCGGTGGCCACGATCGCGCTTCGAGAGAACGTCAGGGCGAGCGCGACGAGGATTGCGAAGAGGGCGACGGCCACCCAGCGGCCCTGCGTGGGTTTCACGATCAGGAGCGAGACGGCCATCAACGCGAACGCCGCCAGGGCGAATCCAAGCTCGTTCGGCGAGGCGAAGGTCCCGGAGGCACGTGGACCCTGCAGGTACTGGGCGACGAAAGTGTACGGAATCGAGAGACCCGGCTGGCCCCAGTACGACGTCACGAACGAGAAGCCGAAGAACGACGACTGGACGACGGCGTAGGCCGAGATGCCCACCGCGATGGCCACTGCCAGCTTCAAGTACTTGCCGGGATCGACGGGACTGAGCCGCAGGGCGATGTAAACGCCGATCGGAAACAGCAGCAAACGGGCCGTGTTGACGGCGAGCGAATCGGGTCGCATCGCGACCCCCAGGGCAACGAGGAGGATAAGAGCGACGGCAAGGACGTCCATCGGCGCCGGCCGGAACCGCCATCGTTGTCCGGCTCTGTAAGCGAGGGCCAGGGCGCCCAGGCGTGCGATGAGGACGGCAGCGAGCGCGACTTCCTTCCACGCCGAGAACAGGAGCAGCGCGGCTCCGGTCACTCCGAAATTGACCTGGACGACTTTGCTGACCAGGGGATGCACGGCGAACAGCAGGAGAACCAGCCACAGTCCAACGTCCGGCATCGTGAGGCCGATGGCGGCGACACCGAGCACGACGAGGATCGCGCCGGCCAGATGCAAAGGCGAAAGGAGCAGAACCAGGCCCGCGATGGAAATGGCGCCGCCGGCCAATCCAACTCTACGGGCGGTGCGCTCGTTCAAGGTCTGCTCCTTCAAGTCCACCGATGCATATCAGCGCATCGTAAGGGCCTGGGGCCAAGTTCGTTTCGTCACTCATCGACGGTCGACGGCAGCACGCCGTGGTGCCGGATTGCCGCTTGCGTGCCCGCCGCGATAGCTTCGTCGAACCCCGCCGTGGAATGGCGTTCGGAGACGAACTGCCGACCGGCCTCCGCGGTTCGCACCCAGAGCCGATCATCGGTGAGCAGCTGGACGACCTTGTCCGCGAAGCCGACCGGGTCATCCTGCCTGAAGCAACCGGCGCCCTCCGGAAACTCGAGACCTCGAGCGCCGACGGAGGTGGAGACGGCCGGCAGGCCCCAGGCGAGGCAGTCGAGTAGTTTCATCCTGACTCCGCCTGCAATGCGGAGCGGAACGATCTCAACCCGTGCCCCGGCCGCGTGCGGCGCGACATCCTGAACGTAACCCGTGACGCGAATCCCCGGCTCCTCGCCCAGGCGTCGGATCGCGGCCGGCGCGTGTGGCCCTACCAGTTCCCACTCCACGTCGGGCACGCGCTTCCGGACGAGTGGCAGAACTTGATCGTGAAACCACAGCAGCCCGTCTGCCACCCCGTACCAGCTCATCGAGCCCACGGAAATGATCCGACGCCCGGCCGGGGGGCCTTGGCGTGGCTCCGACAGACCGGGGGCCGGCATCGGCAGGACGGTGATCCGATCCACTCCAAGTCGACGGAGAATCTCGCCATCCTCGGGCGACAACACGAAGACCCGGTCGAAGTCAGGCAGGCGAGACGACTCCGCCCGCCGAAGCTTGCGCTCCTCGACCGAGGCGAAAAGTCGCCGGATCGGACCGGCTGCCCGGATGCGGGCCAATCGGTATATCTCCGACTCCACGTTATGCTCGGCCATCGTCACCGGCAGATCGGCCGGCGCCAGCCGCGCGAACGGCATCGTCCCGAAGGCATCGCAGTGGAGCAGGGCGTAGCGACCGTTTGCCAGTCGGCCTCTGACGGCGGCTTCGAACTTCCGGCTCCGAAACTTGCGGATCCTGTACGGCTCCCGCGACAGCAAGCTGCGACCGAAGACGGCCGACTGGCGGATGCGGTGTCGACCGAACGTGAACGGAATCGCGATCACTTCCACGGTGCTGCAAATCGATCGCAGGTATTCCAGGTCCGGCTCACCGCTGGGATCCGCCATGGCCACGAGGTCCACGTCCCACACACGGCACATGGCTTCAAGGATGTGAAGCGTCGCGATGCGCCCGCCGCCGTCACGGGGCCAGGGCAGGTCGGCCGAAAGGAATAGCGCCCGCCCGGCCTTGGGCGGGACGCCTCGGACGATCTCAGGCACTTGAGCCCAATCCGTCGAGGAGGCGAGCGATCTCGGCCGCGGTGCGGGCCCAGGTGAACTTCGCGGCCTGCTCGCGACCCCTCCGAATGCGATCCAGCCGCAGCGTGTCGTCGCCAAGCACCTTCTCGATTTCGGACACCAGGCCGACGGAGTCGCGCGGGTCGTGGTATCCGGCCGCATCCCCGAGCACCTCCGGAAGCGCGCCCGCGTTGGCCGCCACGACCGGAACGCCTCGCCGCATGGCCTCTAACGGGGGATATCCGAACCCCTCAGTCAACGACGGAAACAAGAAGATCGAAGCGTGCCGGTACCAGGCCTCAAGGGCGGCCTCATCAACCCGGCCGGTCAGCAACACCCGCCCTCCCATGCCCGCAGCTCGTTCCCACAGGCGAGCGTGGTCGCGCCCGGGCTGACCGACGATCGCCAGTGTCGGGCCGGTGCGCATTTGGGCCCAGGCGTCGAGCAGCACGCCGATGTTCTTGTGGCGCTCCGTCGAACCGACGTAGAGAGCATATGGGGCCTCGATCGGGCGTGGGTAATCCCCCTCGGGAGGTGGCTCGAGCCCGGGGTAGACCACGGCGATGCGCCCGGGGTCGACGTGCAAATGGCGGCTTATCTCGGAGCGGCTGAAGTCCGAAATGGTCACGAGACCGTCGGCATCACGAACGCTTCTACTCGCCGCCCACGCCGCATAGCGGACGAACAACGGCTCGTACGTGCCGGGATGGGTCAGGTAGTTCACGTCCAGAATCGCCACGAGCTGGGGTATTCGGCCCCGTGCGGCCGCGTACCCGGCCGGCATCAATAGCGCATCCGCCCTCCAGCCGCTGGCGGCGCCGCGGATGCCAAGCTCGTACCACCAGCGCTGAAGCGCCAGGTTGATCGGCCGGAATAGCAGCCCCCCACCGACGCGCCGAGGTCCGGGGGCGCGTGCGATTTCAAGCGCAGGCACACCCTCGAGAGCGTCGAGCAGGCCACTGACCCAGCGTGCGGTGCCCGCGTTGGGTCGCCGCAGTACGGCGGTGTCGACTATGACCCTCACCAGGCGATCCTCATCCGCCCTCGATAATACCCGGGGAGACTCCTGCCCGCGCCGGACCACCCTGAGCTGGCTGAGCAGCGCTGAACCTCGCCGGACCGCGCAAGCCGGACGGCACGCCCCCAGGGACCTTCGGGCGCTCGCGATAGCCGAGCCGGGCGGCACCGGCCGTCGGATCACCGTGCAAGATGACCCCGGCCCTTCCGACTCGGCTGAGAGTTGCCATGCGTAACAGTTGGGGGCCTCGATCCTTCGCTATCCTGTGACGCAATTCCACCCACGGAGGCTTGGACAAGTGATCAAGCGCATCTGGACCGGCCACAAGAGGATGGTGATCGCCGTAGGCGCGATTGCCATCGTCGCGATACTGGCCGCCGGCTTGCTGACTGCGGTCAACTCGGGCAGCACGCCCCACGCGACGGCCACGGCCACGGCCAGCGCCACGCTTGTTGCCGAGGCCTCAGCCTCGCCATCTCCGACGCCGCTGCCCTCGCCATCCGGGACCTTCGACAACTCACCGACGCCTCTGCCACCAGGCTGGGTCTACTCCGACCTCGACGGCGTAGCAGCCCCGGCGGATCTTGCTCACCGCCTGCCGATCGCCGTAATGGTCGACGACAACATCATTGCCCGCCCTCAATCGGGCTTCAGCTCGGCTTCGATCGTCTACCAGGCCCCGGCCGACGGCGGCGAGGACCGCTACATGCTGATCTTCCAGGAAGGCACGGCGTCCGACATCGGACCGGTGCGGAGCGCCCGACCCTACTTCGTCTACTGGGCTGCGGAGTACAAGGCCGGGTTCGGCCACTTCGGCGGCGACGACGTGTCGCTCCAGAAGACGATCCCCTCGATGGCAAAGAACATCTACAACATGGACGCGCTCAGCGGCGACTCCTGCCCCTACAACCGCATCGCGACGCGGGCCGCACCGCACAACGCCTACACGAACACTGCCGCCCTGCTCAGCTGCGCCGCCAGGATCGGTCAGCCGTCGACTTATCAAGGGCTTCTGGATCGGACGTTCGTCGACGCTGCGCCCGTCGCGGAGCGGCCGGCTTCGGCCTCCATCACGATCCCGTATCGCACAGGCACGGTGGGCTACCAGTACGACCCGGCAACCGATTCGTATCTGCGCTCCGTCGACGGCGATTCGCAAATCGATCCGGCCGACAATCAGCAGGTCACCGCCCGGAACGTGATAGTGCTGTTCCAGGCCGTGTCCTACTTCAACGAACCGGGTCACAACGCCCGGCCGGTCGTGGCCAACGTTGGGTCGGGCAAGGCGCTGGTCTTCGAGGAGGGCAAGGCCATAACCGCTACCTGGAAGAAGACGTCGAACACCGCTTTGACCCGCCTGTACGACTCGTCCGGCAACGAGATTCCGCTCGTCCGGGGAGAGATCTTCATCCAGTGCGTCCCGATCGGGACTTCGGTCACGTACACGTAGCCGCGGGGGGCCGTCTCGCCGGGTTCACTGGCCGCAGGGCGCGGGCACGACTCCCGGGATGCTGCAGCATCTCAAGACCCGATCGCAGCAACGGCGCCCGCCAACGTAGAAGGTCGAGACATGTAGGCCCTATCGTCAGGCGGGCTGCCCGGACGTTGCCCGGCTCCTCTGCAAGGCGACGTGCCTCGCTCGAGACCGGAACGAACGTCATCATGGCCCACGGCGGCGTCTCGCCTGGTCATCGCTTGGAACACGACAAGCATGGAGAGACGGCTTCGTTCTCGACACAGCGGATCTGCTCAAAGGCGTCGGGAGAACTCGGAGACTGTTCAACCCAGAAGGGCCAGGAGGTCCCGCGGTGAGAGCCAACTCGTGTGATGCCAGCCATCGCCCAGGCCTCTGCGTCACGACCCCGCCGACACAACCGGGCGCGTGGACTTGCCGAGGTTGCACGCTGAGCACGCGGTCATGAGGTTGTCCTCGCAGGTGGCGCCGCCAGCTGCGACGGGAACGACGTGGTCGACGTGCAGGACGACGCCGGGTTCTCCCGCGGTGCGGCCGCAGTACCGGCAGTGGAAGCCGTCTCGCTGTAGGACGGTGAACCGCAGCTGAGCAGGGATCGCATGACGGTCTCGGGTCACGCCGCGGCGGACCGGCGTCCCCGCTCCGTTCGAGGGGGCATCGCCGAGCTGCCCGATACGGTCACGCTGCAAGCTCGGAGGACGGCTGCCCGGGCGGCCGGCCCACTCCGCCGGCAAGTCCGCCACCGGACCGGGCCGTTTGGGGTGTCGGCCACGAGCCGGCCCTGCCGCCCGGGCCTCGTGAACACTGATAGCCCCGGCTTGATGCCGCCCGGCCGCGACGCGGATCGGCCCGAGCCTCGCCTCTTGCGTCGTTCGGCGGTCGAGACGCGCTCGCAGGTACGTGCCGATCGATAGCAGCCCGAACCACGCGACTCCGAAGCGGCCGGTCGCCTCCTGGCCCTTCTCGCCCCGCCGATCGAGCAGCTGGGGTATCGGTTCGGCCCCTCTAACTCGGACGAGCAGACCGAGGTGGCCCTTCATGCTGTCCCGCGGGTGCACCTCACTCGGTTTCGCGCTCCGCCCGTTCGATCCAGGCCAGCAGGACGGGACGCCAGCGCCGTCCCTGGAGCGTCTTGAGGCGATGGGCCCAGGGGCACAGCAACACGAGATTACTGGGCTCGCTGGCGCTCTTGAGCCCGAGTCCGCCCGAGGCCCGCACATGGTCGAGCTCAAGGCGACCCAAGCACTCGTGTGGAATCCCGATGCGGGTAAAGACGCAGATGCGGTCACGCGCCCGGACGTGCGCCCGCATGGCCGGCGGGATCGGATCCGGCCGTGAGACGCCCCGCGCTCGTCGGCGGGTGGGGTAACGGCGAAGCATCGCAGATCGAGTGGCGATCGGCGGCGTCTAGGCCGCGGCGCGCTTCACCGCGCTCGCAATCGGCTCCCCGATGACCGTCTTGGCGGCGCCCTGGTCCCACTCAAAGAGCCGGCGCGCATCTAAGAAGGCCGCCACCGTCGCCCGATCCACGACGACCGGGAGCAGGCGGGCACCCTCGGGCCTGATGTGAAGCACACCGAAGCGGGTAGCGGCCGGCACCGGGTACTGGGTCGGGTCGCCGCTGCGACCGATGAACCGGGCCCGGGCGAGACCGGCGAGCTGGAGGGCGGTCTCGGGATAGACCCCGGCTCCGCTCTTGTAGTCGAGGAGCCAGATCTCGCCGTCGATCTCGGCGAACGCGTCCGCGGTGCCGCCGTACTCGTAGCGCTCCGAGCAGACCATGGCCTCGATGGCTAGGAAGCGGGGCGTGAAGACCTCGAGGAAGTCCCGTGTGTACGCCGCGACGAAGGGCCGCACCTCATCACTGAGCGCCACAGGCTCGCCGCGGGCAATCGCCTCGGCGGCCGCGTGAACCTGTGTTCCTAGGTCGGCCGAGACATCGCGTTGATAGTCGGGGATGCGCTTGAGCCAGTCGACCGCTGCTTGGGCTCCGCCGCTCTGGACCATCCGGGCCAGGACGTCGAGGTTGCGCACCGCGCAGGCCGCTGTCTCGCGCTTGGCCCAGCCCACAAGAGCGGGTTTGTCCTTGATAGCGAGGATCGTCGTGACCGAGGGATAGAGGGGCCCGCCATTCCAGCTGTAGCGGTGGCGGGCATCGCGGACGAGGCCAATGGCGGTCATATGCTTGACCTCCGATGGCGGCTTTCGGCCGCTTGCGCCACGACGCCGCAAACCGGCTCGACGCCGCTGTCCGGACGCTGTACCATGCCGTTATAATACGTCAGCCTGACGTTGACAGCAACCGCAATCTTGGGCTCGACCGAGCCCCGGGAGACCGTGAGATGCCACCAGACGACGACGAGTTACGAGCCGCGCTCCGCGATGTGCTCGAACGCTCCGGCCTCTCGATGCGGGCCCTGAGTGCGGTCATGGGACGCGATCCTGGCTATATCGCCGCAATCCTCGATCCAACCCGGCCGTCGCGGGCACGGCCGACCCCGGCCGATCTACTCCGGGCCTCGGATGCGACCGGGATAGCGTTCGTGGAGCTCCTAGAGGCGCTCTGGGGGATCGAGCCCTCAAGGCTGGCGGCCGAACTTGTACATCTCGGGCTCGCCGGTTCGGGCGAGGGTGCCTTCGATCGCCTGTCTGAGAGTGAGCGAGCCTTGGTGGCGGACTTCATCGCCTTTCTAGACGCTCGGCATCCCGGACGAGGCCGGGGGCGCCGGCCCGGATGATCGGAGATGTAACGGCGGGTCGCGTTCGCGCTTATGGGCCTAAGGCTGTGCCAGCGGCCGGCGAAGCCGAGTTCGGTGCAGGTGTAGACCACCATCGACCAGCTCTGCTGGTCAAATGGTGGTTGGTGGTCGAGCGCCGTCACCCCGCTCGGCAGCTGCTTTCCGGGCCGGGTC
>Ga0187849_1001238_pt1 | contig 28944 bp, 30 predicted proteins | sample June2016WEW_4_10_2_FD_132412 | JGI IMG/M metagenome (GOLD analysis project Ga0187849, IMG submission 132412) | Peatland microbial communities from SPRUCE experiment site at the Marcell Experimental Forest, Minnesota, USA - June2016WEW_4_100 | ecosystem: Environmental > Terrestrial > Soil >...
AAAGATCGGGGGTTCCCGGCCCGATGGTATTCCCGCAACTTGGTGCACCGACGTTTGAATTGAAAGGTGAGTTATTATCAGTTGTTAAACTTGACTCTTCGGGAGTCGGTGTTGGAGATTCTGTCGGCACAGGAGTTGCAGTAGGTGTCTCTGTCGGAGACTCGGTTGGTGTTGGTATTCCAGCCAATGGATCTTTATATATCATTATTTTCCATCTATTAATATCGGCTACAAACATGTTATTAGATGAGTCAAAAGTAATTGAATAAGGCATAGCATAAAAATCATTAAATTCTCCGGAATATGTTATATGAGCCGGAACGCCGGTAAAGTAATCGAGTGAATGATTACTGTTTTGATATTCGCCCATCGAGTTGTAACCGACAACCATATTGTTATTAGAATCAAACGCCGGCTGGAATACGTGTCGATCGTTTATGACAATGTTGTCTGCTGGTACATCAAAAACGGTAGTATCGCTATCGGCAGGAAAATCCGAAGCGTTGTATTCCAAAAGTCTGGCATTACCTTCTAATTCAAGCGAATTATCCGAAACATATATATTTCCATAATTATCAATGGTAACCGCTCCGGGCGCACATAAAGTTGAGTTGGTTGCTTCAGATGATGATGGGGTATCACTGGATTGGTTGCATAAAACCCCTGAAATACTGGTTTGGCCAAGTACGACATCAACCTGAGGATCGGTAATGGGATTCCTTATTCTTACAACCCTATTACTGAAGTTATAAGCAACCCAAAGGTAATTTCCGTCGGAAGACGGATAAAGGCCGTCTGGCGATATATTGTCTAAAGATATAGGATTAACATCCTCTCCGTCGATATCCTTAAGCGATCTTCCGGAAATTGTAGCAATCGGGGATTGGTTATTGCCAACAAGAGGAAGGTCGTAAATTTCAATATCATAGTTATGTGCAACATAAAGATGTCCTGATTTATCAATCGCTATACGGCCATAAAGAGGGTTACTTGAGTTAAAATCGTTTACACCAACAACACCAGAAGCTAGAGATCCATTAGCGGCATCCAATGGATTGTTCCAATAAAGAATCCTATCGGTATCACCGACAATAAGCTGATGGGTATCCCCATTATCATACACAGCAACTCCATCCGGACCTAAAAGTCCTTTTCCCGACAGATAATTATATCCACCTGCTTGAATACCATAAAGATTATAATCGGCACGTACAAGTTCTCCATATGTAGGTGTAGGAATTGGCGCATGGTATCGAATGACGTTCTGATTTCCACCGTCAGAAATAGTGAAAAGGTCATCACTGCTGCTTATTCCAATTGAAGCACCGGTATCCTGATAGCAAATACCAATGGAAGATAAACAACTTGGAGAATCTGGACTTCTATCACTGGGGTTATATTCATCTTCATTAATAACCTTTTTTACTGTAGTTCCTGCAGTATCCCAAAGTTCTATCATGTGATTGCCTTCATCGTTAATCCAAATTCCTCCGCTATTTGCATCTCCCGGAATTTGTACATCAAATTCAATACCTGTCGGATTATTAAATCCAATTCCACCGGATCCCCAAATCGTCCCAGCAGCATCATCTACAAGATTATCCTTAGAAAAAAATAAAATTCTATTATTCCCGATGTCAGCTACGTATACATTACCGCTCGTGTCAACCCTGACGGCTGTAGGATGTGACATTTCGTCAATATTACATACGGGTGGGTTTAAAGAACATGTACCGTCATCGCAATCACCGTCCGATATACAAAATCTGCCAATATCAGTTGTACCACCGACACAAGAGCCGTACGGTGTACAATCGGAACCCGTCGAACAACTATTATTGAAATGGTCACAGGATCCCTGACCGCCATTCCCCGTATCCATTGATTGTTGGCCTAGAACAAGATCTGCAGTGCTTGAAGCGTGTCCTAACCCTGAATCATAAGGAAAACGTAAAACACGGTTATTGAGCGAGTCCGCTACCCAAAGATTTCCAGCCGAGTCTACATCGACACCCATACCAAAAGAATCGTGGTATGAGTCATTAACACCCAAACAGAGAGTATTATCAGAGGGTGCGTCCTGACCGCGGTTACATTGATAATCGCTAAAAAGTGCTTGTCCCCAAACCACGGTTGCGGATTGACCCGAGCTTCCATCGGCAGGATTACTGTACATTAAGACTCTGTTATTTAACCAATCTGGAAAATAAAGATTATGATTGGAATCCACAGCAAAACTTTGAAAAGAACCTCCTTCAAGAGGACTTGTTTGAATTGGGGGCATTCCACAAAGAGTGGAGGCTGAAGGAACGGGAAATGCGGGATAAGTTTGATATCCTGAATCCCCGTTACAAGCACTTCTGGTAAAATCGGGTTGACCCAGAACATGGTCGGCACCTTTATTGGTGTTCAAATCACAAGTTGAACCGGGGCAATCATCATCTGATGTGCAGGCAGTTGAACCATCGTTATGACAGACCCCTAACGATTTGTAGACTAATATTCGACTATTAGCGCTATCGGAAACATATAAAGTATTGGGGTGAGTACCCCTGTCCATTAGGGCGCCACCGGGATTATTTACTTTAAATGCAGTTTTTTCATTTCTTGTCCCTTCAGTAAAATCTAATTGACCCAAAACTTTATCTGCCCAAAAATCACCGGAGGTACCTCTAACTGCGTCGGCATTTGTTACGTTAATAAAATTGAAAATAAAAACAAGACCAAGAAGAACTGCAACAACAGGAAAAATAAAAATTAAATTCAGCCTTTTAGGCAGTATTTTCACAGATTCATCTTATCATTATATTTATGGCCAAAACAAGCTTCTTATAACCGACTTCACGAAGAAATTATATTTTAGAGGAAGGGTCGATCCAAAGCATCCAACCTTCAACCCATGTCCGGTCATGAACATCGAGTGTGTCGTACCATTTTTTACGAAATTCATTATCTGAAATTGTCCAAATTCCGGGCCGGGAATTGGAAGGATCAACAAGAGTAAGAGCCCTCAATTTATGATCGTAATCTCCTGCAATAGAGTAGTGACCATCTGCCTTATCTTCTTTATCTACGTCATCCCACCAGTCAAGAATTACGATATGACCATTTTTTAAATGAGATGAAATGTCTTTAAATGTGGCATTGTGTTTGTAATTGACAATCTTAAAAAATTTACTTAAATAGGCAAGGATTATTTGCTGAGTTGTACCCCACCAATCTTTATATACATCGCGGGCAATTTCAACCTGAGTTTTATTTATTCCACAGGCAAGAAGCACCATTTGAATAACTGCAGGACCGCAAAATCCGGGTTTTTCCTGAAATCTATGATATTTTTTCCAAGCCTCAATACTTATTTGCACATTAAAATTATATCATTCTTCTTGCTATTAAAGTGAAATTATCTATATAATTACTTAATGGCAGATAAAGAGGAAATAAAAGAAAGAAAGAGAATGATTGTGGAAGAAGTTAAGGAACCCACAACCACAACTCCCCAAATATTACCCGAGGCTGCTAAAGTATCATCAACGGTTCTTGAAGAGGAAGATAAAAGCGGAGAAAAAAGTATTATTGATGAAAATGTAGCGCCTGTTCCCACTCAACCTAAAAAATCTTCTTCACTCGCTCTTTGGATAATTATCCCCCTTATTTTTATATTGGGAGCGATTCTTGGAGGTGTTGTTTTTTATTTAAAGGGTGTAAATAAAGGACAGGAAGAATCCAATACTCCTACACCGGAAGCCTCTATCGCCACACCGGCTCCTTTAGCCAGTCCTTCCGCTACTATTGATCTGACAAAATACTCAATTACCGTTTTTAATGGTTCCGGAATAGCAGGTGAAGCCGGTAAAGTTAAAGATTTGCTGACATCTGCGGGGTTTACGGTAGGATCAACCGGAAATGCGGCTACATATGACTACACAAAAACAATTATTAAAGCCAAAACTACCGTTGATGCAGATTTCCTTACACAACTTTCCATGACCTTGAGTAAAAACTATGTTTTGGATTCAAATCAAACATTGGCAACTTCTTCCGCAGTTGATGTACAGGTTTTTGTAGGATCTTCAAAAGCGCAATAATAAAATTTTTCTTGAGCGGGTAGGGGGAATCGAACCCCCGTCAAAAGCTTGGAAAGCTCCTATTCTACCATTGAACCATACCCGCGAGTTGTAATATTATATCAAATTTGTCGGAGTGCCCGGGCTCGAACCGGGGACCTCCACGTCCCAAACGTGGCGCGCTACCAACTGCGCTACACTCCGTGGTGCCGAACTCGGTGTTATACTCGGACCTGTTCAGCTACTTCAATGATACCACACCTGAGGCTGGGATTCTGGCCGGACAGTTGGAACTTTTGAAGGCTCACCTGGGTGAAAGTTTTGCGATTGTTCATTAGTATTGTTTTCTTAGAGCCCTTGTGCTACATTCGACTCATCTTCTGCCTGGGTATATATGTTTCGCGAACTTAATTTTGTTTTAACATTTATTCGGGATTTTATTGTCAAAAATGATTTGATTGCAAAATATTCCGTTCTGTCTGGGCACTACAGTAAAGCACAAGAAACAGGAACTGCGGGATCTGGGGAAGGTCTAAAGGACGAAATAGATACAGTTAAGAAACAAATTTTTGAAATACACGCTTCCGTAAATTTTGAGGTTTGGAGTTCTCCCAAAATAAGCATTCTGGAGCGGATGGTGGCTAAAGACTATATAGGGCCAGGTGCCATGACTGCGTTAAATAAGATTTTGAATGATAGCATCGGAAATCCCCTTAAAATCTCACAGGCAATAACGGTTTTTCAAAATTCCACAAACGAACTCTTGACCCGGACGAACCAGGCGATTGCTACTTTAGGCTTAACAAATTTTACCGAGGACGTCCCAGCGGACCGGCAACTATTGGAAATCAGTTTCTCCGATAACTCTCTAACCAAAAATTTCTGGTATCTAAAGGATACGGCTGCCGGATGGAGCACAATAATACGTGCCGTAACTAGACTAACTGGTGACAACTTTGAGACTGTTGAGATTCTCTCTCAAACCAGCGGCTCTCCCGATTGGGGTATTTTAATTTCTTCAACCAAAGCCGCTAGTGGGGTTTTAATTCAGCTCGTAGATTTTGCAATGAAACTTAAAACTATAAAAGATACCTTTTTCAAAAAGAAGGCCAAAGTTGAGGATGTTGGACTTCCCAATAAAAAGACGCTTGAACTTGCAATAAAAGATTTGGAAGTAGAAAGGGATGACGGCTTCAAAGCAAAGCTTGGAGAATTTTCCATAAAAATGGTTAATGAAAGTAAGGGTGAAATTAAAGGTGAAAACAAGAACGAACTGAATACACTCACCCAAACAGCACTGAAAATTTTAGAGAATTTTGCAAGTTCGGGAGTAAAAGTTGTAGACCCGAGAGAAATAGTTCCTGTCCCGGAAGCGGACACGCCAACAACTCTTGGTCCAATCTATTCGGAAGATAAGGTCCTTAGTGATGAAGTTCGTGTTTTGTCAGAAGCTGAAAAACAAAAGTTTCTTGAAGCAAAACATGAAGAAATGGTGGACGAAATGGAAGTTTCAAAAGTACAGAAGCCAACAGAAGAAATCGTTGAAGTTAAAAAAGGCCCGGGAAGACCACCCAAAACAAAACCAGCTACAGTAGTAGAGAAAAAGGTCAAAATTGTAGAAAAGAAAATTTAAGCCTGCATCAGTCGTTGTTGGAATCTTTTTTCAATTTCTTCCATTTTCCATTGATTATCTTTTATCTTTGAAAGTTTTTCTTTAGCCTCCCTCTTTTTTATGGAATAGGTACCTGGGTCTTTAAGCTGGACCTTATAGGTAGTGTTATCAAGTTCATTAATACATTGCACAAGAGACGAGTAATCGCAAGCATAATTTATAAAATAGCGTGCATAATCTGCCCAATCTTGATAAACAAAACTCTTTTCATCTGCTGTACTATATTTATATTTTTCTTCAAGTCTTATAAATTTCTCTCTCAACGCAAGAGAAGTCTTTAATTGTTTAACTGTATTTTCTATTCGTTCCTTTTTACTTGCCTTAGACCCATCAAAAAGAAGATTTTCTGGTATATCACTTACGTCTATCGGTTGTATAGTTTCCCAATTTTTTCCTGATAGAGTTGTATAAATCTCACTATTTATACTATTCTCAAGAGTAAGTTTTGCCACATGATAGTATTTATCTCCATATTCAGTAAGTTGTTTTATGTTTTTTCTAGCTTTCATTAATCACGATTATACACTTGTTTTAAATATCGTATTTAGGACAGACTTTCTAGTATACTTCCAATTTCGGGCAACTGATCACCCTCAATTAACAAAACATTATTTTTTTGAGCAAGGGCTTTTGCAGACCTGGTAAATGTAGAATTTGTGACAACGATAGCAAAGTCACCTTGATAATAATTTTTAGCTGCTACAATTTCCTGTACAGCTTTATTGCCAACCGGTTTTGTATAACGCTTCGCTTGTATAATATATTTTCTGTTATTTTTTGAGGCTATCACATCTGCTCCCTGATCACCGGTTTTTGGAGTTCCCCTAACATCGTAGCCCAAATCTTTTAAATTGTGTTCAATGAATCCTTCAAAATCTACTCCACTCATATCATTAAGTGATGTCTCTTTAGGCAAATTTTTACCCTTTGTCTTGTAAAAATCTTTAAATATTTTATCAAGATCTTCAAAATATAGTTTGATAAAAAACTGGGATAAATCTATATATTCATCATTTGTTTTAGAAAGTGCAAATCTAAGATATTGACCCATCTGTGAAATCAAGATATCTCTAGGTGCTCCCGAGACTTCCATTCGTTCATTTTCTAAAAAAAGATTGTCCATAAATCTTTGGGAAATGCCAAGCGTCGAAGAAATTTTTTCAATACATCTTTGCTTTTCGGCCGCAACAGATTCCCAGTCCTCTTGCCCGTATTCATCAATGATTCCGACTTTCCTGGACGTTATTTCACAAAACTTGTTTATAACATCTCTGTTTTTATCCAAAAAACTTTTATATTCCATATTTTTATTTGTTTTTATTACGCCACTTACCCCTTGTAAATTCCAAACCCCTGTTTCTCATGTCCCTTAAGTGCGATATCTCACTTTCAAAAGCTACATCCTTATCTACAATATCTTTTGGATATTTGGCCGCAGTCCCTTCGTGTTCATTTTTTCCATAAGTATCAAAAAATTCTTGAGCATTTTGTATCAAAACCTCCTGGGGTTTGCTAGATCCATCAGCCGCTGCAATTACCCCCGCTGCTACAAGTTGGTCCATCATTCTTGCCGCACGAGCGTAGCCTATCGATAGCCTTCTCTGTAAAAGCGAGGCTGTAGCTCTATCATATTGGCAAACAGTTTTAACGGCTTCAGGAAAAAGATCGTCAACTCCGCTGGATGTTGAACTTACTGCCTTTTCTGAATACTGGCTAGGAATACCCTGATCTTTTATAAATGTAATTAACCTTATAAGGTCTTTATCAATTAACTTTGGGCTTTGTAAACAAGTGGGGAAGATCTCTTTGTTTTTAACGAACACGAAATCATGGGGAGCAAGGAATGATACCGATCGTGCTATTGTAGATTGATTTTCATTTCTTGCCTCGGATGAAAACGCAATTCTAGATTGAATCATGTTTACAAACTCCCTATCTGGCTTTGTACTTGATAAAACAGCATAAATTCCAGTTTTTTGTCCAGTTTCAAAAATTCTACCTAGTCCGTCTCTGTACTCCATTGGTGAGAAGGCGTCAATTTCTAAACAATCGTCAATAAATGTAACTATGTAGGGTAGTGCTTGGAAGCCAGACATTTCATTATATACATCAATATTTTTAGCTCCTGCTTCTACAAAAAGTTTATACCGCCTACTCATTTCTGCCATTAACCACCTAAGGGCGGAGATTACTTTTTCCGGTTCAACAATTACAGGCGATAGAAGATGGGGAATACCGTTAAAACAGGTTAAACCAAGTTTAGATGGATCAACAATTATGAGTTTTACCTCACTTGGTGAAGCCCTGAATAGTAAAGATGCTAAAAATATTTTTATTAAAGAAGTCTTACCTGAATTGTCATTTCCAGTAATCAATAAGTTTGAAGTAATTGCGAGATCACTTGATATGGGATTTCCTAGAGCGTCAAAGCCCAAGGCCACTCCCAACTTTGAAGTAATTTTTCGCATAGGTTCACTTAACAGAATTGAATAGAATGAACTTTGCTCACCGTCAAGTAAGGACACCGGCGGATACTTCCAAATTCTCTCTTTCCCCGGAACATTACTGACTAGTTTTTGCTCGAGTGGCTCCTTAGGGACGTAGTTGATTCGAGGCGAAACCTGTTTGTAGGCCGTAAAAAGAGGCTTTGTCTCTAATGCTGATATACCCTTATTCTTTCGTTTGGAACTGACCGCTAGAACAAGAATAACTAAAATAGCAAGTACTACCCAACCCATTTGAAACAATTATAACTCTATTATTAAATTTGCGTAGATGTTTTTGTGTTTCGGTCGGATTAGCCGTACAACCGCCATTTTGCGACGCAAATTCGAGGCTAACAACTTAATTTTCAATCGCCTCAGGCATAAACCCAATTAATTTACAGCCTATAATTAGAGCTTTTTGATTATGTACCTATGTTAAAATAGATGTGGATAAATGTTAAACGGAACGCTACAAAAAATTAAAGACACAGGATCTGAGGACCCATTCAATGCTCGACTTATGTTCGAAATTTTTAGTTTGCGTGACAAGATGGTAAAGAGTGATCAAGAACGCCTACTTTTCGATAATTTCTACAATCCGATCCTGGAAACCATGGAGGAGACAGAGGATGCTTTTAAAAATGTAGTTAATATTATTAATAACCACAAGGCAAAAGTTGAAAACGGCTCAATTATAAAATTTCAGCATGATGTAATCGAGGTGAGTGAATCGATTGATAAGGAACTGAAGAAAAATTTTAAAGACTTTTTTGTAAAAGGCAATCGTGCAATGGATTTACTTGTCCCCTTCTTCAAGAATTACGGGTATTCAATTGGATTTGTTTTTAAGAATGACAAGGATTTTCTCGCAGGAGCAAGAAAATTTTCGGAAAAACATAATGAAGAAAAACACTCCAACTTTTTGAAGATGATTGAAGCTGACAGAAAACTATGGTTGCCACTTTTTGTTTCACAAAGACAAGAGATAGAACACGAGGGTACGTCGCTTCCCGGTACGAAATATATGAAGACAAGGCCGGGTGAAGTTGCAGCTGTTTTTCCGAAAATTGACGGCATCGAAATAACTGAACTTTTAAAAGGTAAATGGTGGACGCTTTTCGAGTTTGTCGAAGACTGCGTGGTAGCTTTAATAGACTTTAAACTTGAAGACCCCTGGATTATTGTACAAATTCCAGAAGGAAAACGGGATATAACTATGCCGTTGAAATATACCACCTCCGTTAAAGGATTTGCAGAATTTTTAGAAGCTGAAAGATTGAAAAAATCGCAATAAAATGAGCTATAATGCGGTAGTTAGGACCTAACCCTATTCAAATAGGTATGGTTAAAGAAAACCAGTAACGAGCAGAAAGCTCTCGTTGGAGCATCGTTACTGGTCACGGTTCCGAAAGGAATTGTGGGTGCCGCAAGGCATCGCCGACGGGAGCTTTTTATTTTGTATATATAAAAGTCTTCCTTCGGCCACCTTGTAACGAAAGAGGGTGAGGGTATGGAAACACAAACAACCAAGAAAGACGAATGGTACAAGAAACCCTTTGGGGTGGTTTTAATGCTACTTCTCTTTTTCCCAATAGGTCTTTACTTGATGTGGAAGTATACAAATTGGAATTCAAGGGTTAAATGGGGAATAACCGGTTTCTTTGGATTAATGATTGTTATTGAAGGTGTGGTTAGCAATTTCCAAACAAGTAGTCAGACAAACCCAGTAGCAACAGGCCAATCTCCTAGTTCCGAGGCTACAACGACGCCCAGTCCAACTCCTGTAAAACAATTGGATTTGAAAGTAACCAACCTGGTAGTTAAAAAAATTAATATGGACCAGTGTCGATATTTTTTTAACATTAAAAATGGAGAACCGAATAACTTTTCAGGAAAAGTTGGTGTAGCTTTACATAAACTTGATAGTGTCTGGCCTGAAGATGGAAGTGAAGTACAGATTGATCAACTTGAACCAAATTTATACAAAGTCTTTTATTTAGACAGTTCGCTTTGTCCGAATACTGTCGAGAAAGGTGGAGCTGCAACTTTTAGCTATACTGTAGAGGATGTAAACGGGAATAAAGTTTTTGGAGAAGATCAGATACCGGTCACTAATCAATTTGAGGATGACACTATTAGTTATTAAAAATCTGAAAAATATAGGGTTATTACAAACTATTCAGGTTTGCTTACCTAGACTATAATTTCCCTATGAGAAAATATGACTGGCCCAACCTGAAGCAGGAATTCCTCACAGGGAAGTGGCTAAGTGTGGCCACTTTCTTTCGGGAAAAGGGTATCAGAAACAACTCACGCAGTAGGCTCAACGCTTCAGGATGGATTAAAGAAAGAAAAAACGATTTAGAACAGATCGTCTCAAAATCCAAGGAAAGGATTATTGAAAGTGAGGTGGAGATCAGAATAAGGCAAGCTGAGGCTGCTAAGACGATGCAGCGGGTTGGATTAGAGAGATTGGATAAACTATCCCCTGAGACGGCTGAAGACGCCAGAAAGCTCGTTACATCAGGCCTGGAACAGGAGCGTAGAGCTCTTGGACTTGAAGGCACGACTCACCCTCAAAGACTGACACAAATCAATTTCAATGAACTTCCAAAGACTAAATTTGATGCAATGTTAGACGGCAAAAGTGCAGAGGAACTTTTGGAATTGCTAGCTGAAATAAGAAAGGAAAGAGAGCGAAGAAGAAATCTCGCAGTGACAGTGAAGTGACAGAACAGTGACAATTTCATCTCCATCCCCCTACCCCCGGTATTCTCGAAGGCTGTCTGTGCGTGCATACGTATGGCACTTCAAAAACATGAGCAATTTTTTGAAAAGTTATGCTTTTTGTAAAATTTAGGCACGGTATTTTTGTAACTTCAACCTTTTTAGCTTCGTTTTGTTGTGAGAGTCACAAATCTTGACACGAAAACTGCTATCGGTCTAAAGTTGGGGTAATAGGTGTAGATCTGTAGAAATGCAGCGATCAGCACAGGCCTTGAACGGTCTGTGCTTTTTTGATGCCTAAACAAATGAAAGATAGAGTAACACAGACAGAACCAAACGTTATCGCCCAAAAGTGCCCGGTGTGCAACGGCTTCGGCACGGTTTCATTCCAGAAAATTAAATGTCATGCCTGTGACGGTAAAGGTTTTATTTTAATCCCCGCAGAGATAGATAGAAAGAAATATGAAACAACCTTCTAAAACATTTACACCTGAAATATCAAGAGTCCTCGAGCTTTATGAAGAAGCTGACAACCTGGCTAAAGATTTGTTGATAAAAAGTTGGAAATTAAAGAATGAGGACAAGCAAATCGCAAGACTCTATTACCAAAAAGCCTGTAGAGAGCGACAGAAGCTAGCTGAGCGTTTGGTTGATATAACAAAAGGATGGGAGCTGCGAGAGACCAGGGGCTTTGAAAGAGTCGGAGAGACTTTGATCCGCATGATTAAGGACGGATATTTAGATTTGGAGGTTAAAAATGAGAGTTAGAGAATGGTTTGTAATTCTACAGCAGAGTGAAGTTGAAAAATGTAAAACACCATCTCAATTACTCGTCTACGCTTCAATTAAAAGCTTTTGCGGTAACGGAAAAATTCATGCAGCATTATCCTACCGCGATATCTCTAATAGATCAAAGTTTTCTGTCGGATGGACAAAACCGGTAATTGAACAATTAAAAAAATTAGGACTTGTGTTTACTCACGGAACAGAAATAAGGAGAGGCGGAACTGTGGAAGTGTTTAGTGTTGGAACAGTAGATAGCGACCAAGGTGTTCCGTCCGTCTCAATTAGTGTTCCGCAAGCAGGCACCAAAAACCAGCAAAGTAAAAAAGTAAATAAAAACAAACAACATCCTTATAAGAATCAGAAAGAATCCCTGACTGCCGCCCCGCAAGCATTGCCCAGCGACTTAAAAGAAAAATTATGGAGCTGGGCTGAAATAATTTCCGAGAAGGGAGGCGGTCATGTCTGACTTTTTCGATATTGTTTCAAAAAAAGATCTCTCCGAAAAGATAACTTGCGGGATCTCTTCAATTGATAATTCTATTAAAGGTTTTACTGTCGGGGGCAATTACCTATTATCCGGGCCTAGAAAGTCAGGGAAAAGTAGTTTGTTGGTTGGCTTCGTAAATCATTGGTTGTCAAAATCGCTCGTTGTCGGCTACATAAATTCCGAGATGGATGAAAAACATCTCAACGACATGCTCCAGTCTAATTTCTTTGACAAGCGAAAAGATGAATTAACTGCAAACAACGATATGGAATATAAAAACAGATTTCGTTCAAGTTTTTTATATTCCGGACCGACGGATATTCGTGGTAGTCAGGGTATAAGTTTGGATGGCTTGGAATCAGAAATTAGAAGACTGATTAAAGCAGGTGCAAAAATCATAGTGATCGACAATCTTACAAAACTACAGGAATCAGCTCCAAGCGGGACACCGGGATATCAGAATTTGGCAAAAGGTGTTTCCATAGTTACCACTTTATGCAGAGATAATAACGTTCTGGGTTTTACTGTAATTCATACAAAGGATGAGCTCACTTTTACTGAAACTCCTGAAGGAATAGCCAAGGCAGTTGAAGACCATCTTCCTGAAAAGATATTTGAAAAATCTGTAACGATTTTAAGAAAACCAAGTTCTTCTTCAATTTACGGAGGGGGTAGTACAAAAACAGATTTACTCGGAACAATGCTCTTATGGAGGCCGTATCAATTCTTTTCCGATCCAAGTTATTCTTCGCTCGCAGCATTAATATTTGAAGATTTTAGAGGAGAAGCTCCGTTGGAAATGGTACGACTGATGTTTGACGGTTCTAAAAGTGTTTTTAAGGAAGATCTTTTGGAAAAGAATATCCGGAAAATATTTGGAACGGAGGAAGCAGATGGAAAATAAAAAATCTGCTCCCCAATCACCTGACAGCTTCTTAACAAAGATTGAGGTAGAAGAGTTTAAAAAAATCGTAAAGGAATTATACGGGTTTGATCTTAATAATTCAGAGGCTGAAGATCAAGGTAGAAGATTAATCCAAATATTCGAGCTCATACAAAGGTTCGAACTGAATCCCGATGTCGGGAAAAGATATAGTTGAAAGGTGTTAAGAAAGGATTAAAGATTGGTTAAGAACTATGAAAGCGACAATTATTGCTAGAGTTAGCAAAGACGAACAAAAAGAAAATTCACCAGAAGCCCAAAGAGCAAGACTTTTAGCATATATAAAACGGTCAAATAAACTGATTTTGGATAGGGAATTTAATTTTGAAGAATCGGCCCATAGAGCAAAAGACCGAAAAAAATTTAATAATGAAGTTATTCCGTATCTTAAAAGCCAAAAAGAAACTATCGCTGTATGTTGTGACAAGGTAGACAGATTGTCTCGAGATTTTTTAGTGGGTCTACCCGCTCTTGAGGAACTTAGAAGAGAAGGAAAAATTGAAATTCATTGCCCATCGGACAATTTGATTATACATAAAAATTCCCCTGCGACAGACCTTTTTCATTACAATATAGCATTAGCTCTCGCTCAGTATTATTCGGATAGTACTAGCGACAATGTCAAACGAGCTTTTGAGAGAAAAATTGCCCGGGGTGTTTATCCAAACCATGTGCCATTGGGATACTTAAATACGCCAGAGTTAGAAAAGGGTCACAGAGAAGTCCACGATGATAAGGAAAGATGGCATCTTTGTCGAAAATGGTGGGATTTGATGCTGACCGGAATTTACACAGTAGAGGGCTCCCTTGAAGAAATTACTCGATTAGGATTACGAAATTTGAGAGGCAACCCAATCTCAAGAACAACAGCTTACCGGTATTTTAGGGATATTTTTTACACCGGTAACTTCAAATTTAACAATATTGTTTATCCGGGTAGCCATGTTCCGATGATTACAATGACTGAGTGGATTAAAGTACAACATATTCTCGATAGTAAAGGTAAAAGAGGTAACGGAACAATTGACGATTCATTCCAAAAAGCGTTTGAAGGAATGCTTAGGTGCGGTGAATGCAAGGCGAGTATCACGATGGAAAGGAAAATTAAGCATTACAAAAATGGTACAACTCAGGTTATTTGGTATTATAGGTGTACGAAAAAGAAAGGACATTGTTCTCAACCATACTTAAATGCTAAAGATTTTGACCCTCAAATCCATAAATATATATCAAGTTTAGAGATCAACCCAAAATTTGGAGATTGGATTAAGAAAGTACTTAAAAGGCGTAATGCATATGAATATGAATTTTCTCGTAAAAATAGGGAAATAATTACTAAAAGACTAAATGAACTAGATACAAAGAAAGAGATACTTACGAAAATGAAGATGGATGGAATGGTTGACGAGGAGAAGTATCAAACTAAAAAGAATGCGTACTTAATAGAAGAGAAAGAGTTATTGGAGGAACAATTAGTGAAAACCACTGAAAAATGGGAATCTGTAGTAGACAATTTAATCAATTTCGCCTCTAATGTTAATAAATTATTCGAGTTTGGAGATATTTACACAAGGCAGTATGTATTAAAAATACTTGGCTCGGACCTGATTTTACTAGACAGAAAAGTTAAAATTGAGGCTAAAAAAGCGTTTATTTTCCTCCGGGACTATCAAGACAACTCACACACGGAAGATCTATGGCTCGAACCCAAGAATATGCCGTATTCTAGGACAAAAGAGGACTCTGCCTCTAAAAAATCCCTTACTGTGCCGAGGGCGGGACTCGGACCCGCATGAGTTATGCACTCGAGGGCTCTTAAGGCCCTTGCGTATACCATTTCGCCACCTCGGCTCGATTGAATTCTATCACAAATCAAGGCTATTTTTTAGCTGCAGCTTTCAAAAACTCAACAAAAATTGGGTGGGGAGAAAGAGGACGACTGATATACTCCGGGTGAAACTGTGTTCCTACAAAAAACGGGTGATCTTTTAGTTCAATTGCCTCAACCAATTTTCCATCAGGGGAAGTGCCGCTAATTATAAATCCGGCTTTCTCAAAACTCTCCCTGTATTTATTATTGAATTCATATCTGTGTCTATGTCTTTCATTTAAAACATTATCTTTTCCGTAGATTTTATGAAGTAAAGTTCCTTTTTTAATTTTAAGTTGCCAGGCTCCAAGTCTGATCGTTCCCCCGAACTGCTTATTTTTTATAAGTTCTTTTTGATAATCCATTGTATGGATAACCGGATGTTTTGTTCCGTCTTCTGCCTCTTCCGTATTGGCATCTTTCAAACCCAAAACATCACGAGCAAACTCAATTGTTGCCATCTGCATTCCAAAACAAAGTCCAAGATAGGGAATATTATTCTCGCGGGCATATTTTATTGCGGAAACTTTGCCTTCAATCCCACGTTTTCCCCATCCTTGAGGAACCAAAATTGCATCCATTTGGGAAAGATCCATTTTTTCATCTTCCGAATCAACCCAATTTATATTTATTCCTATTCCCGTTTTGGCCGAAGCATGTCTCAAAGCTTCAACTACGCTCACATACGCATCTTGCAGAATATAGTCCCCGCTTCTTTGGTATTTTCCGACAATTCCGATTTTTACAGTTTTTTGTTTCTTGGCTTGAACTTTCTTTACCATCTCGATCCATTTTTCCAAATCCGATTTTCCCGCTTTAAATCCAAGTTTTTTCAACACTTTCAAATCCAATTTTTCTTTTTTGAGAAATAAAGGAACTTTATACACAGAGTCCAAATCGGGGTTACTGATAATGTTCTCAATAGGAAGACCAGATGCAAGGGCAATTTTTTCTTTTCTTTTATCGTCAACAACTCTTTCGGCTCTGCCAACCACGAAATCCGGCATAATTCCCAATGAATTAAGAGTAGATATCGATTGTTGGAGAGGCTTGCTTTTAAGTTCCCCAATATTTCCTGGGGCAGGCAGATAACCTACATGAACCAAGACAACATCTTTAGGATATTGAAGTTTTAGTCTTCTGTAGGACTCAAAAAATAAAAGTCCTTCATATTCGCCAACTGTGCCCCCAAGCTCTATTATGATTATATCCGCTTTGTTTATTTCCCCCGCTTTCTGCCACCTTTTTATAATCTCCGGAGGGATATGGTGATAAGGCTCAACACACTTGCCTTCATAGTCGAGCGCCCGCTCTTTATCTAAAACAAATTTGTAAATTAACCCGTTTGTTAGGTAATTATCGCGGGATAAATTAACTCCCAGAAATCTTTCATAATGCCCGAGATCCTGATCGGTTTCGATTCCGTCATTGGTAACAAAAACTTCCCCGTGTTCAATTGGATTCATTGTACCCGCGTCAATATTAAGGTACATATCACATTTCATTATGGTAACTTTGTAGCCCCTGCTTTGAAGAAGGAGTCCGAGGGAGGCGGCGGTTATGCCTTTACCGAGGCCGGAGAGAACACCACCAGAAACAATAATATACTTCACTCTGGAACTACTTATATCACATTCGCTTGAGAAGATGTCAAGAGGAAAATTTTTGTGCACCTGGGGGGAATTGAACCCTCATCAATAGTTCCGAAGACTATTGCTTTATCCGTTAAGCTACAGGTGCTAGTTTCAGCTATAATTGTATCAAATATGCTAACAATTGACGAACAAATCGCCCAAATCGAGGAAACACTCAGTAAAACTCCGCACCATAAAGCCACAAACGGATTTATCGGGGCAATGAGAGCAAAGATAGCGCGTCTAAGAGATGAAGAGGTAGAAAAGGCAAGTAAAGGAAAAGGCGGCGGCGGCGGATACCAGGTTAAAAAACAAGGAGATGCAACTGTTGTTTTGGTCGGACCACCTTCTTCGGGAAAATCCACTCTTATCAACCAACTGACCAATGCGGAGAGTAAAGTTGCTCCTTATGAATTTACCACGGTTACCGTTGTTCCGGGAATGCTTAAATATAGGCAGGCCTACATTCAAATCCTGGATATTCCAGGACTCATTGAAGGAGCAAAGGAAGGAAAAGGAAGGGGCAAAGAAGTTTTGTCTGTCGCCAGAGCCGCTGATTTATTAATCATCATGACCGATGCTAAAAGAATAAATCTATTTGCGGGCATGTATAAAGAATTGACCGACTTTGGAATAAGAATTAATGAAATTCCTCCAAAGGTGTTAATCGATAGAAAATCCGAAGGAGGACTTGATGTATTCTCAAATATTAAACAAATAATCGATAAAGAAACAATTAAGAATATTGCCCGTGAATACGGAATTAAAAATGGCACAATAACTCTTCTTGAAAAAGTTAGTTTAAACCGTCTTTTTGATGCTTTTTCAGTAAATAGGGTTTATATTCCTGCAATTTTCATTATTAATAAAATTGATGAAGAACCAAATTACAAAGAATTGATTGACGGAGAATATGTAGCAATAAGCGCGGATAGGGGAGACAATATTGACGAATTAATAAATGAAATGTGGAAAGCCTTAAAATTTGTTACTGTATATTTAGTAAAACCTAATGAAGAAATCGGACTCGGAAGTCCTATTGTTATGAAACAGTCGGAAACCATAAGAGATGTTGCACTAAAAATCGGACCGGACTTTGCGGAAAGAAACAAACTTGTTAAAATCTGGGGAGTGGGCGCAAAATTTGACGGTCAGGAAGTTTCTTTCGATACAAAAGTTGAGGAGGGAATGCAAATCCGATTTTTTTAATATGGAACTATTTTATGAACTAGTTGACAGCGGAAACGGAAAACGTTTGGAAAGATACGGAAAGTATCTTCTTGATCGGCCTGATCCTCAAATAATCTGGAAAAAGACTTTGTCTGAAGACGATTGGCAAAAAGCTGATGCTATCTTTCAAAAACTAACCGAGAATAAAGGTAGGTGGATTGTTAAAACAAATATCCCGGAAAAATGGGAACTGGAATATAACGATATTAAATTCTGGTCAAAACTTTCTCCTTTTAAACACACCGGAGTTTTCCCTGAGCAAACCGAACAATGGGATTATATTTATGAAAAGATAAAAGGTGAGAGTCATGAGGTAAAAGTTCTGAATCTTTTTGCGTACACGGGCATAGCCAGCCTCTTTGCGGCAAAAGCGGGTGCAAAAGTAACACATGTTGATGCAAGTAAACCTGCAATTACATGGGCGAATGAAAATAGAGAACTTAACGACAAAAATTTACCGATCAGATGGATTATTGATGATGCAATTAAATTTACCTCGAGGGAAATCAAAAGGGGAATTAAATATGATGCCATCATCATGGATCCTCCCATTTACGGACACGGACCAGCAGGTGAAATTTGGGATTTTAACAAAGATTTTCCGATACTTCTTTTCAATTGCAAACAAATTTTATCTGATAATCCGTTATTCGTATTGGTAAATGCTTATGCAATTTCATCTTCATCTATTACTTTGGCTAATACCTTAAATGACTATTTCGGATCACTTGGCGGGAATATTGAAAATGGAGAACTTACATTAAAAGAGAAAAGTGCCGGTCGCCTTCTTTCCACAGGCATTTGGGCAAGATGGTCTAAATAGCAGAGAGTCTCCAAATTTTGACTTCTGACATACCTGAGACTACACTTTTAAAGATTTTCAATTAACCATATTTTGCTTGGTTAAACATGAAATAATTCGCTCATTTATATTAAGAAAGGTAGGTGCAAACGAAAAGAAGTTAACAGATTTAACTATAACCAATTTTTATTATGTTCCCGAAAAGGAGGGGAACTATGAAAAACAATCGTTTTACGCTGCTTTCTCTATCGCTAATCTTATTTGTATGCATGACTGGATGTGGAACTTTACAGACGCCACCTACGGCAACACCCGTACCGACTACGGTACCTGTTCCGACAGAAACGCCCGTTCCTACATTAACGCCAATGCCTACAAATACACCCACCAATACGCCTGTTCCCATAATGCTCTATATTGGGACAAACCCGGATGTTAGTTTTGACGTAACGTCATCAAATGTAGAAAATTTGAAGATCACCGTTCCGTTCGGCAAGAACGAGACCTGTACGATCGGACCTCTCGAAGACCTGTTTGTCGCCTCGGACGGTTCCTTCTTCTACACATTTAAGATCCAGAGTGATACTTCAAAACCTGACATCTATATTACCGGTAAGATTAGTGGAGATAGTGCCGAAGGAAACTACTCGCTGGATATTTGCGAAATCAGCGGAGTTGTTCCAACGCCCTTACCTGCTCCCAGCGGTATTTATACATGGTCATTTACACCTGTTTACTCAGGTAGCTGGAGTGCAGTTTACAGCAATTAGTTGTTTGTAAGATTTTCTGCTATCAACCCCGCATTTTTACGTCGAATGTCGACAAAAAGTACGGGGTTCATTTTTAAGGAAAAACCTCGATCCGAAAGTAAAAGCAATATATAGAAAGTGGAATAACTTAAAACAATAGGTAAGACCAGCTAATTTACCAAAAATTTGAATAAAAACATATTCTCAAATACAATATACTAGCTGATTAGCCAAAAGGGCCGCTAGCTCAACTGGTAGAGCACCACTCTCTTAAAGTGATGGTTCTGGGTTCGAGTCCCAGGCGGCTCACTTAAAACTTCAAATTGAGTGAAGTTTGTAAATATGATCCAATTTTCTCAAAAAAGGTATTAAGTTGCATTTTATCTACAATTACACTTTCAATAGGAAAGCTATTTGTAATTCTTTTACCCAACTTGTCCTTTAAATATATAGATTTTATAAAAATCCCGGTTTCATCGGGAGCGGGCGACTTAAAGACGATTAAACCAACCCTCATTGGATCTATTTCAGTAAACACTAAATTTTCAAAATTAGTATTACCGGAATCACTTGTAATCGAAACCTCATTAGAATTCCAAATAGATTGACCCGTGTTCTTGGCCAATATCGCACCAAAATAATTACTTCCGGGGTAAACTACCGGTTGAGCAAAAGCACCAAGAATTTGACCGCTTTCAATTTGTACAGGAGCCCCCGCAACTTTAGGAATTTCCTGAAGTCCTTGATAATAAGGATAAAATGTTCCGTCCCTTTTTTCCCACGAAAATTGCGAAAACGGAGATTCCGGATAATTCAAAATAAAGGGAGTTACCGCAACAACTCTTGGATCGTTCCAAACATTACTAAATGCATAGGAGTACATGGAAGAAATTTCATTTGGGTCAACACTTTGATTAGACCAACCCGTCTCCGTAATAAAAACGGGTAAATCCTTTTCAATACCAAGAGATTTAAGGTAGGTAAGCTCCCAGTCAAAAGTGTCTATCGATCCACGGCCTGTATCCGTTGCCTTTCCGGCAAAACCGGGATTTGGATAGGAATGCGAAGTCCAGCCGTTCAGATTATCAAAAAGATTAGGCTCCGCGGCAAGCATTTTTTTAATAAATTGCCCTTCATCCATTGTTGTTGATGTATTTTTTGCAGAAGCGTCAAGCCCTGCAGGCAAAACAAAAAAATCAGGAGAAGCCGCGTGAAGTTTTGCCGCAAATTCATTCAGATAAGTTGCATAATCTGCCGGATCAATTTTTCCTCCCCACTCGGTTGCATGATTCGGCTCATTGTATATAACAATATACCTATTCTCGGTAACCCAATTTAAAGAATTTAAAAACGCTATCCAATTATTTATTTCCGCTTCCTGAGGAGCATCCCAAGTATCACCACTTGCGCGCGTTGCTATTCTTACAATCGGAATTAAATGAAGTTTTCTCATTTGATCAAAAATTTGTTGCCAGCGGTCATGATCACGGTCAGCTTCGGTAATTACAAACGTTACGTAACCCCAATCTCCTCCGTTGGAATTTACCAAGTTGACGGCATTCGTTAAATCCCTTTCATCGGTAATATGGATTCCTACTTTATTATTATTAACAGAAAGGGGATTATTTTCAGCAAAAACACAGGAATTTATAGTAAAAAATATAAAGATAAAAAGAGTTACTGAAAGAAACTTTTTCATACTGAATATACATTTTAGCAACAAATTGGCAAAGTTGTAATGAAGCAAAGAACAAATGCAAATGAAGAAAATCCAAAATGAATCCGCATATACCAAAGAATTCTACGAAAAAAGCGCCGATCTTTTTAAAATTCTGTCCAACGCTAAAAGACTTGAAGTACTTAATTTAATCAAAGATAAAGAAGTTACCGTTAATGACCTTTCCAAAATACTCGGAACTAGAAAATCAAATACTTCACAACACCTTGCATACTTAAGATATACAGGACTTGTCAAAACCAGAAGACAGGGTAAAAATGTTTTCTATAAACTTGCAGATCCCAAAATTGTCAAACTCTGCAAAATTTTAACTGAGTAAAATCTTCTTTTTTGTGACCCTGGGAAGAATCGAACTTCCATCTCGTTCTTAGAAGGAACTTGCTCTATCCGTTGAGCTACAGGGCCTCGTGAGCGGGCGATGGGAGTCAGACCCACCCTCTTCTTCTTGGCAAGAAGACGTTTATTCGATAAACTACGCCCGCATTTCAGTTGCTAACAAATCTATCCACTGCTTCATTTTAATATTATCCTCGACACTCGAATAGTATATATCACACATTCCATTTATTACTTTATGTTTCGTAATTCCACTCTTACTTGGTAAGACTTGGGTTTTAATAAATTGTCGTTTATCCAAATTCAAACTTTTTGCCCAAAAATCTAACGCCTTTTTTTCATTTATGTCATTATAAATAAAAATCTCCGCTCTCAATTTATCTTCCGGTATATTCAGTACTTCACGATAAAACCTAATCATCACTTTTAGCATTCTTACATCAGAATTAACAAAAGCAATTCTACCGCATTCAGTTTTATTACCTTCTCCCCAATAAATTGCCAAGCCTAGTACGAAAAGTCTATCTTCTTTTAATTTTAAATATTCATCTTTTGCACTATACCTATAATTTTCATATTTTATTAAAGTCTGAAGATGTTTTATTCTGTTGATTTTTCTCAAATAGTTAGAACTTCTTCTTTCATTTTCGGCAATTAATTGAATTTTAATTGTCTCGGACCAACTTTTATCAGATAATCAATTACTTATTGTACTCTTAGCTAAGTTTAAATTATTGCTGATTTCAGAGTAACTCTTTCCACTTTTTCTAAACTCAATAACCTTTTTGTATAAACGTTTATTACGCACAATTGACATACATATAATATGTTAATACGAAAGTTCGAAATTTCAATGTACAAATAACTATGTCGAGAACGATGCTGTACTAGAACATTCTCGACAGGCTTAATTTTACAACAAAAGACCGGGAAACTCTATATTTGAACAGTTTGACTATATTCATATTATAAGGTACACTCGGCCGGTAAGTACTTTTGCTCATTAAAATCTATTTTATTCACATCAAGGAGGTGTGAAATGAAAATAAAAGTTTTGCTTTTTGTATTTGTATTAACATCAGTTATCAGTTTGTATTCGTGTGGACAAGCTCCCGCAACAGAATTACATGAAGCGGCAGACACACCACTACCGATAAATACACCCGTACCCACGGGGACATCCGTTGCGACCGTAATACCGTCCGCAACAAAAACATTCGGTCCGACCGAAACTCCAACAAGAATTCCGGTAATAAACGGTCATTTTATAGGGACTAACCCAATAGTTTCGTTTGATGAAATTTTATGGGAAATAACAAACTTTAAAATTACCGTTCCTTTTAAAAACAATACAACCTGTACTCTTAGTCACCCGTATTTTATGGACATAGATTCGAAGGGTACTTTTTCATACTCTGTCTATGTATGGGGGAATTCTAAAGAACCGGACATTATTGTTACGGGTAAATTAAACGATAATTCCATAAGCGGAACATATTCTATAGATATCTGTTATGGAAATGAATACTCAGATAAGACAATTTCTCCATATACAGGTACTTGGAATGCAATTTTGAATGGCTCCGACTAAAGGCTACGAAAGGGGTATTAATAATGATAATAAGAAAGTTAATACAAATTATCTTTATGGCTGTGTTACTTGTACCGATATACAGTTGTGGAATTGCAAAAACACAAGTCACAAGTACACCGGCGCCAACGATAACTCCCACCACAATGGAGGATTTTAGTTCTATATTTCCTACAGCGCTTCCTCCTGGTAAACCGGTAATAGACGTTACTTTGCAAATAAAGAATATGCCTGATAATGGTGTAGGACTCGGTGGTTACTGGGCTAATTTAACGTTTAATACTTATGCGAAATTCTGGGCACTGGGTAACGGGAAATATGAATGTTACGAATATGACAATGGTAACTTCATAACATTCGGGGGACTAAGTCCTGGCCTTACGGGTACCGTAGCAGCTGGAATACAAGGGCGTTATATCGTCAAATCCATAGGAATAATAACCGGAATGTTACTGTCTTCTCCCATGAAACCTACAAGTGGTTTTATCGGCTCATTTGATGCCAAGGGAGATGAGAAGGGTAATACCCCCGGATTTATGGACAATCCAATGGATTGGTATTTTAAGCCCGGATGGTCCGAAACAGATTTTCCGCTTTATGAGGTTGATTATTCAACTTGCGGAAACGGCAGTTTTGGGTGGATTCTTGGCAAAGAAGGAATGCCTGTAGTCAACGGGGATATTGTTGGTGAGCAAACTGAGTGTCTCAATGGATAGTAAGAGATCGATCGTTTTACCCCGCATTTTTGCGTTTTACCAGAATTTCTGGATGCAAAGGTGCGGGATTTTTTTGGGTAAAATTTACTAGTGCTGGGAGTGTGAGTCGAACACACATCTGGGCTTCTTCAGAGCTCCGCCGTGACCACCTTGGCTATCCCAGCATTCTTTTATACGTTCGTATCCTATGACAGTTAGCGCAAACTAAATCACATTTTTTTATTTCTTTTAGGATTTTACTTTTTGCCCACCCTCCTGCTGCCATTCCGGCAATTTCTTTTTCCTTGATTTGGCCCTCCCTATGGTCAAAGTCCATAGCACAGGGGGGATAAACTCCCCCACAATCTTTGCAAGGTTTACTCTTGACCAAATCTAAAAATTGTCTTATTTCTTTTCTGTATTTAGCTCTTCTCTTAAGAGCTAAACTCAATTGTCGTTTATGATTTAAGTAATAGTATTTTCTTCCTCTTTCCTTCATACACTCGCTACATTTTTCATAGTATTCACCTTTCCGCGGTCCTTTTTTACGAAAATAGAACATAAAAACAGATTTTTTAATACCACATTTAGAACATATTTTAAAGTTCATAACTAACCATAACTTATTGTATATCGAAATACAATACCGTTTTTCAGACGGGTGGACACTGGGGGGCTCGAACCCTCGACCTCATCGATGTAAACGATGCGCTCTGGCCAACTGAGCTAAGTGTCCTCAAGTGCACCCGGAGAGACTCGAACTCTCACGCCTTTCGGCATAGCTCCTTGGGCTACCGCGTATACCAATTCCGCCACGGGTGCTTGTAAAGTGCAGGTGAGAGGACTCGAACCTCTATGGGTTGCCCCACACGCCCCTGAAGCGTGCGCGTCTGCCAATTCCGCCACATCTGCGTGTCTGTTCCGCAACTTTGCTTGTTGATTATATCAAAATACTCATAAACTTGACAGATTATCTCCTCTTATGGCATTCTGGAAAATAATGGAAAGTGAAGATTTCAGTCGAGAAGAAAATATTAGCTTCTGGAAAAATCTAATACTTATAGTTATCTTCTTTGTGGTTACCCCGTTAGCTTTAGGGGTAAGTCTGTTTTCGCTTTTTTCTCTAAAATCCAATAACATTGCCCAGGAAACTCTTGCCAAGACGAACTTAATAATTTCCCCCCAATCCGGAGTTAAAGTTTTTGCCTCTCTTCCTGCCAATCTTCCTTCGGTCTCGGGGTCGGTAGAATCTGCCGATGCCAGACCCGAAATCATCAAGCAATATTTGGCTTCATATTCTTCTCCTCTTACTCCTTATGCGGATTTCATTGTTCAGGAAGCTGATAAATATTCGCTTGATTACCGTCTTATTACGGCTATTGCACAGCAGGAAAGTAATCTTTGCAAGATTATTCCCCCCAATTCTTACAATTGCTGGGGATGGGGGATTACAAGTGTGGGAAGTCTTGGTTTTGATTCATATTCCGATGGAATCGATACGGTTTCTCAAGGACTAAGAGAAAACTATTTAAACAAAGGTTATACAACTATCGAAGAAATTATGTCCAAATATACCCCTCAAAGTAACGGCTCCTGGGCCAGCGGAGTTAATGAATTCATGACCGAAATGGAATAATTCCTTAAATAAGGATATCTTCTCCAAAGACTTGACAACCCCATAATACTATGCTATAGTACAAGCACATTCCGAGGCTTAGCCATGGAAACATGAGCACGGCGTTGGAATTTATATTTGGGGGATACCTAACGGTATCCCCCTTCTTTTTAACCTAAAGGTAAACACTATAACAAGTATGAGAAAAATTATTACATATATTCTTATAAATATCGCGTTTCTTTCTTTGACCGCGAGGACTTGCTATGCGGAAAGTATTTCCGAACAATCCGCAACGATTAAAACAGATACGCAAAACAGTTCTTATGATTACCGTGTGGAAAACCTCAGGGAATTCTTGGAAAAATATAATTCACCTCTTGCTCCTTATGCGGAAGATTTTGTAGCCTATGCAGACGCAAACGGATTGGATTATAGACTTGTGCCTGCAATTTCCGGAGTTGAATCCACATTCGGAAAAAACATTCCTTTTAATTCCTACAACGCCTACGGATGGGTGAATGGAAACTATGATTTTAGATCATGGCAGGATTCAATAGCGACTGTTTCCAGCACGCTTAAATATTCCTACATCGATAAGGGTGCCGTGTCCATCCCGCAAATTGCCAAAAGATACGCTCCTCCTTCCAGTACCTGGGGAAGCAAGGTTAAATATTTTGTATCCAAAATAGACACGCTACCTGTCGGCTTTGATATATAATATCGATATGCCGGGGTGGTGAAATGGCATACACGCTAGGTTTAGGACCTAGTGCCCTTTAAAGGCGTGCAGGTTCAACTCCTGTCCCCGGCACTTAGTTTTTTCAAGTCAACAATTAGCCCCATAGTTTGACTTTTATACGTTTCTGTGATACTATAAGCTCCTAAAACTATCAGGCTAATGCAGCTTGTTTTTTGTTTTAAAATCGGTCAGTTTGTACATTAAAATTGCGGAAAGTCGTCAATTCTACATTTCCAAGGAGGATAAAATGTCTAACATGTATTTCTTACTTACGCAAGTTTTGATTCTTCTTATAGGTTTTCTCATAAAACTAATTTATGAAGCAAATACTGGAAGAAAAGTAACCTATAGAATGTGGCAGCATTACTTATTAGGTATGGTGATTTCTCTGTTGCTTATTTGGCTAGTTTTTAATCAATCTTTTACACAATTTAAAGGTTGGTGCATATTAATTATGCTACTGGCCTCAATTGTCTTAGAAGTATTTGAAGTAATTAGACCTAATAACAATGTAGCGTTACTTCCAGACAAGAATTCTCACATACCCAAGGAGGAGTAGAAAATGCCCAGAATTGTATATGTAATTTTAATTTGTGCCTTAATGTTTAATGTTGTGTTCGCATCGTATTTTATGATCTATAACTGGATAGCACGCATATCAAATAAGATACCACCAAAGACTTTGAAAATAAACAAAGCATGGGGAACCTTATTTTATTTTTTGTTTGTTTGCACAGCTATACCAGTGGCAATGCAGGGAACAGAAGTGTCACCGTATCTGTGGTTTACAATTGTCTTTTCCGGCATCCTCGGAGTCACAAACTTATATGAACTGGCAAAAAGTGCCTAGGTTCTTTCCGCAAGATCAAAAACCCTCTGAGTAATCAGAAAAGATGAAAGGAGGGTGTTTTTTTGGCTTAATATGCTAATATAAAATCATGGAACCGAGTATTATTCACCTCAATAAATCCCAGAGATCAACACTTGAGCACATGCTTTTTATGTCTATTCCCATCCTTGCTTTTATAGCAACACTTTTAATCTCTTTAAAATTTCTTAAATGGTAAAACAAATACTTCTTCCGATTTTGGCCGTAGTCGCATTTATCATAATAGTCGGAGTTTTTACCCAAAAGTCGGGATTTTTGAACCTGAAAAGTCTTTCCGTCACTCAGCCGACACCCACACCGATGAAAACCCTAACAATAGGATCTAAGACCATTACTGTTCAAGTTGCCGATACCGAGGCAAAGCGTCAGCAGGGGCTTTCAGGGATAAGCTCCCTCGATGCCAGTTCCGGTATGCTTTTTATCTTCGATACCAAAGGCGTCGTTACAACTTTCTGGATGAAGGGAATGCTAATCCCACTCGATATGATTTGGATTGCAAACGGCAAAATTATACGGATTGATAAAAATATCCCGGTTCCCTCTCCAAACACGCCCGATAACAATTTGAAAAGATATTCCGCAGGGAAGCCCATCGATTATGTTCTGGAAGTTAATGCCGGCTTTTCCGATAAAAACAATATTAAAGTAGGCGACAGCGTCGGTATTTAACTTAGGGTAAACTCTTCCAGTTCTTTAATTCCTCCGAATGCAATTCTATCCTGTACCATTTTGGCTCCGCCGAAGCTTCTGGCGCTCCCGATCGTAAATCCTCCCCATTTTTCATTAACCCTATCCAGAGACCGGACAAGATTCTCTTTCCGCAGGGTATCTTCAAACATATCAAGCTGAAGTGAATTTTCTGCCGTCAAACCAAAACAGGAAACGGCAATATTAAGAACAGGATTTTGAGGATTGGCTTCGGTTAGAAGCCTGAATGCCGCTTTATAAAAATCCCTTGAATCAAAACACAAGCGCGGCAGAAGTCTACCTTTGTGCCACCACGAGCCGTTTTTATAAACAAGCATAAGTGAAATGCCACCTGCCTGGTATCCTGCGCCTCTCAATCTGCTACACATCTTCTCCGTGAGTCTGGCGAGGATTGGGGACAATCCCTCAATTTTGGACAGGTTTGCCCCTACAGCTACGGAATTGCCGTAACTATGCCTGCCAAACTCAATTCCGTCAACTTCATAACCTCTAAGGCGTTCGTGCCAGTAGAGGCTATTAATCGAATGGAAAGCGGCTTTCAATTTCCAAATAGGAGCATTATAAAAATCCTGTACAGAATAAATTCCTACGCTTCCCAGCCTTGCGGCATTTCTTTCTTTTATACCGGTCAGGTCCGTCAGTTCCATGTGTGAATAAATATCCAAAAAGTTGTTTCTATTAATTTCGGTTAATCCATCCGGTTTATAAAGTCCGGCTGCAACTTTGGCCAAATATCTATTGGGTGCAACACCAATTGAAACCGTCAACCAGTCTCCGATTTCTGTTTTTATCCTACTTTTAATTTCTTTAGCCACCTCAATCATGTTTTCCGATTTTAGTTTTGGGTAATTTTCCATATTTAGAGTAAATTCATCAATACTTTTGGGGACAAAATCATTTGTATAATCCGAGATTAATTTCCGGAGCCCAAGATGCACATTTCTGTATTTGGAAGGGTCAGGAGGAAGCACCACAAGTTTAGGGTAAATCTTTTTTCCGTCTATTACCCTCATTCCGGTTTTTATTCCCAGTCTTTTGGCTTCGACAGAAGCCGCCAGAATACAACCTTTATCGGTTACAAAAGCCGCAACCGCTACAGGCTTGCCTCTCAAGAAAGGATTTGCCTGCTGTTCAATAGAAGCAAAACAGGAATTGATATCGATATGCATTTTATAAG
>Ga0187849_1001242_pt1 | contig 28796 bp, 26 predicted proteins | sample June2016WEW_4_10_2_FD_132412 | JGI IMG/M metagenome (GOLD analysis project Ga0187849, IMG submission 132412) | Peatland microbial communities from SPRUCE experiment site at the Marcell Experimental Forest, Minnesota, USA - June2016WEW_4_100 | ecosystem: Environmental > Terrestrial > Soil >...
GTTCTCGGACCCAGGCCGTTGGCCTGGGCTGAGGTAGTTCGCCCCTTTGGGGCTCGATTGGGCATCAGCAGCATCAGCACCCCCGGTGTCCAGCAAAAGATGTGGGACACGATCAGCTCCCCCCAAGGGGGGGAGGGTTGTACATCCAAATCACCGCGGACTCGTCACTTGTCACTCGCCTCTCGTCACTTGTCACTACTTGACGGCTTCCCGTCTTCGCGTGAATCACCAAGGAACTTCTTGCGAATCTTCACGACTTGGTCGAGCACGCGGTTCGCGACGAGACGCCTCAGGCAATTCGCATAAAGAAGTGACGAGTGACGAGTGACAAGTGACAAGCAAAGAGGTCCCCCTTTTGTAGGGTTGATCCTTCTTGCACGTCACTCGTCACTTGTCACTCGTCACTGTTCTCCCTACTTGCCCGACTTCTTCTTGGGGTTCTTCTCGAGGGTCGCCGGGGGCGCGATTTCGATCGGCACCAGTCCCGCGCTGACCTCCTGCTGCGCCACCTGCGTCGCTCTCTTCGTAAGAGCCTGAATCAGGGGTTTGGCCCCCGCCTGCAATTGCCGGGCACGCCGGGCAGCGACCAGGATGAAACGAAATTTGCCATCCAGGTTTTGAGGTATTTCCATTCGACGTTATCCTCCAAACGTCCCAATAATTTTCTCCACCCGCCCCGCCTGGCTGGGACGGCGGAAACGCGCGGCTCGAACGATGGCCCGCAGCGCCTGGGTGGCATCCTTCAGGTGATCGTTCACCACCAAGTAATCGTACTCCGCCCAATGGGCAATTTCCTCGCGTGCCGTTTGCAGCCGGCGTTCAATCTCTTCCGGCGCGTCTGAGTGGCGGTCGCGAAGGCGGCGCGACAATTCCTGAAAGGACGGTGGCAGGATGAACACGCTGACGGCTTCCGGAAGCCGCTGGCGAACCTGCTGATGTCCCTGCACGTCGATATCGAGCAGGATGTCCTGGCCCGCTTCCTGAGCGGCTTGCAGTTGCTTATGCGCCGTGCCGTAGAGGTGCCCGTGAACGTCCGCCCATTCCACAAACTCGCCCCGGCTGACCATGCGTTCAAAGATCATGCGTGACACGAAGTAGTAATCCCGGCCGTCCTCCTCTGTCACCCGCGGTGCGCGCGTGGTGTAAGAGATCGAGAAGCACAGGCCCGGCGAAGCGGCCATCAACCGCTTGATCAGAGTCGATTTCCCCGCGCCCGAGGGGGCCGAAATCACGATGATGCTGCCACGAGCTGCGGGAGTTTTGCGATTCTTTGCCACGTTCGACATGGGATTGCCGATTGCCGATTGCCGATTTTCGATTGCCGATTGCCTATTGTCGATTGACGATTGCCGATTGTCGATTGCCGATTGCCGCTTGACGATTGTCGATTTTCGATTGCCGATTGAAAGTAGCGGCGAGTTTACCTCACCAATTTCATGCGTCGAACCGCCGTCCTTGCGAAGTGAAGATGGAGAACTTCCTCTGCTTCAATCGTCAATCGTCAATCGAAAATCGGCAATCATCAATCGGCAATCGAAAATCGTCAATCGGCAATCGTCAATCACTTCACTCGATGTTTTGCGCTTGCTCGCGCAGTTTTTCGATTTCAGTCTTCATCTCGATGGCCTGGCGGGTGATCTCCAGGCCCACTTCCGGGACGTCCGTCGTCTTGGAGAGCAAAGTGTTGGCCTCGCGATTCATCTCCTGAAGCAGAAAATCGAGCTTCTTGCCGACTTCCGAACTCTCGGCCAAAAGTTGGCGAACCTGGTCGAGGTGGCTTTGGAAGCGCGTCAACTCCTCTGCGATGTCGGAGCGCGAAGCGAGGTACGCCACCTCCTGCGCCAAGCGCCCGCCGTCCATTTCTACACTCCCGGCCAGATCGCGAATGCGGCCTTCCAACCGCTGTTTGTAGTATTGCGGCGCCTTCTTCGCAAGTTGGGAGACGCTCTTGCGCAGCGCTTCCAGGCGCGCGAACCGCGCCAGCAAGTCGCGTTCCATTGACTCGCCTTCGCGGGCGCGCATTTCATTTAACTGCGCCAGCGCCTTTGCCACCGCAGTCTCCAACATCCGACGGATGCGCTCGAGTTCTTCCGGCGCCATCTCGCCGTTGCCGGTTACCACCAAGCCGGGGACGCGCAGCAAGGCCATCAAGTCGGGCTCCGCCGCAGCGCCGAATTCCCGTTTCAGCGTTTGGTACCCCTTCAGGTACGCCGCCAGGAGCTTACGGTCAATTTCCAATTCGCTGGCCCCCACGCCGGTCAATCCCACCGAGATTTCCACGTGGCCGCGCGAAATGTGCTCCTTGAGCAGACGGCGCACCACCGATTCCAGGGCTTCGAGGCTGGGGGGCAGACGCAACTGGGCATCGAGAAAGCGATGGTTGGTGGCGCGGATGCTCACCGTGAGAGCGAATCCCCCCTCTTCGGCTTCCACCCGGCTGTAACCTGTCATGCTGCGGATCATGTTGGTTCTCAGTTTTCAGTTATCAGTTGTCAGATTCGGAACTCGAAAATCGAAACTCGAAATTCGATGCCGAGTAGGCGAGTTTCGAGTTTCGATTTTCGAGTTTCGGTCTTTTACGGCTCGACATCGACGAATTGCAAATCGTGCAGGCGTTGGTAAATGCCTCCGCGACTGACCAAATCCTCATGGGTTCCGATTTCACAAATGGTGCCGCGGTCGATGACCACGATGCGCTCGGCGCGGCGCACGGTGGAGAGCCGATGGGCGATCACCACCACGGTGCGGCCCGCCATCAGGTTGGCCAGGGCGCGTTGGACAAGCAACTCGGATTCCGTGTCAAGTTCGGAAGTCGCCTCGTCCAGAATCAGAATGGGCGGATTCTTCAGCAAAGCCCGGGCGATGGCGATGCGCTGGCGCTGCCCGCCCGACAGGCGCTGGCCGCGCTCGCCGATGATGGTAGCGTAGCCCTGCGGCATTTCCTGAATGAAATCCTCCGCCAATGCCACGCGCGCGGCTTCCCGCACTTGCGACTCGGTGGGCAAGCGGCTGCCGTAGCAGATGTTGTTGTAGACCGTGTCGTTAAAAAGGATCGTCTCCTGGGTGACGATGCCAATCTGGGCGCGGAGGGAATTGAGCTTGACGTCGCGAACGTCGTGGCCGTCCACGGTGATGCGCCCCTGGGTAACATCGAAGAAGCGCGGGATCAGGCTGGCCAGGGTAGTCTTACCGGCCCCGCTGGAGCCCACCAGCGCCACCACCTCGCCCTTGCCAATGTGCAAGTTGATGTCGCGTAACAGGGGAACCCCGTCCTCGTAATCGAACTCCACCTGTTCGAAGGCAATCTCCTGCTCGAAGGGAGGCAGACGGAGGGCCCCCGGTTTGTCCACCATTTCCGGTTGGGAGTCCAGGTAATGGAAGACCTGCTCGGAGGCGCCGAGAGCCTGTTGGTACGAGTTGCTGACGCCCGTTAGCCGCTTCACCGGCTCGTAGGATTTGAGCAGGGCGTAAAGGAAGGCGATGAAGCCCCCGGCCGTTTGCATATGATGCAGGATTAACCGGCGTTCGTAAAACAAGAGGCCAGCGATGGTGATGGCGCCCAGCACTTCCATAAGTGGCGAAGATACGGCTTGGGCCCGCACCCAACGCAGACTGACCTTCAGTAGACGGCGCGTAGTGGTCTTAAACTTTTCTATTTCAAACGGTTCCATGGCGAAGGCCTTAACGATGCGGATGCCCGAAAAGGTCTCCTGAAGGACGTTGTTCAGCTCCCCCATCTTATCCTGGCTGCTACGGCTGGAGGCGCGAATGTAACGTCCGAGCTTCGCCGAGGGGAAAACCACCAGCGGAATCAAGACCATGGAAGTGAGCGCCAGCTTCCAATCAACGTAAAAGATTACCGCCAATAAACCCACCAACGTGAACGATTGCTTCAGCATATCCGCCGCAGTTTGCGAAACGGCAAACTGAATGCGTTCGATGTCGCTGGTGATCGCCGACATCAGGCGGCCGGTGGGGTTCTTGTGGAAAAAGGAGATGGATTGCTCGATGATCTTGGAATAGAGAAGATTGCGCAGGTCGCGCACCACGGAGTGGCCAATATAATTGATGAAATAGGTGGCAAGGAATTCCGAAATGCCCTTGACGAGCGCTACTCCGATGATGGTGATGGCCACGACGGTCCAAACATTGTGGATCCTGTGGGGAAGTAATTCCTGGAGGTAAACCGGGTGATGGAAATAAGGTATTTGAAACAGAACAATCCCCGAGGTGTCAGCGTCGGGCGCGAGGACGCGATCAAAAATCGGCTTGATAAGAAGTGCGGTAACCGCCTCGCTGGCCCCTACCACGACCATCAAGCAGACCGCCAGGAACAAGCGGAAGCTATAAGGCCGCACGAAACCGAGCAGGCGTTGAACTTGAGTCATCCCGTGTTGTTGTAGCGGCGGGCTTCAGCCCGGCACGTGCCGACCCTTCGCACGGCTCAGGGCAGGCTCTAAAGGTCGGCGCTACACCTTCCCCGCCCCCAAGGCGGAAATACCCCTAATCCCCTCAAAAATCGAGATGTTAGTGACCTGAGGGGCCGTTCGTCAAGAAAATAGCAACAAGCGGCGGGCAATGGCAAGGCATCTTTGAAGTTATCCCCTTTGTTTGCTTTGGGTTAGATGGAAATTCCTTCCCAGGAATATAAGTGCTTATTACTAACTATAGCCCGCATTTACGGGTTGTCAAGGGCCATGGCTGCAGCCCCGTAAAGGGGAGAGTAATTCCCCAATGCCGCCGTAACGATTTCCGTGGAGTAAGTGATGGTCGGCGAGGCGAGTTCGTCGAGAAAGCTATGTAGGGTGTCAAGTAGAATAACCCCTGACCGCGCCACTCCCCCGCCCAGAACGATGATGTCGGGATTCAGGATGCGGATGACCATCAGCAAGCCGCGGGCGAGCCAGCGAGTCGTCTCGCGGAGGATGTGGGTGGCGGCCACATCACCTTCTGCCGCCGCCTGCATTAGACCTTTGGCAGTGATTTCGGAGCCACCACTGAGCTCGACCATGCGCATGACGCGCTCCGGGCGGCGCTCCGCCCATTCCCGCGCGCGCGTCTCAATGGCGCCGCCGGAGCTGAAGGATTCCAAGCACCCTCGGCCGCCGCAGGAGCAGCGTGCGCCGGAGTCCGATACCGGAATGTGGCCGATTTCTCCCGCCATGTAATCCTTGCCTCGTACCAGCTTGCCTTCGTAAACGATGCCGCTGCCGATGCCCGTGCTGATGGTGATATAGACCATCGACTTCGCGCCACGTCCGGCCCCATAGTGGTATTCACCCAGCGCGCCGGCGTTGGCATCGTTGTCGAGGCGGCAGGGAATACCCAGGGTTTGCTCCATCCATTTTCCCAGTTCGAAACCCTGCCATCCTGAAGAGTGAACGGAGGTCACACTCTGGCGCCGGAAATCTACCGGTCCCCCGAAGCTGAGGCCACAAGCCTTGACGGGTGCGTCCGTCTGGGCCATCAGGTCGCGGCAGCGCGCGGCGAGTTGGCTGAGCATCCAATCGCGCCCGGCCTCCCGGTTGGTGTCACCCTCCAATACCAGGAGGCGCCGCCCCTGCTCGTCAAACAGGCCGGTGCGAAAATGCGTGCCGCCGATGTCTATTGCCAAAACGTTTTTCACGGGAACCTCCGAAATCGGGGTTAGGAGTTAGGGGTTAGGGGTTAGGGGTTAGGGGTTAGGGAAAAACTTGCACTTACGTTGAAGTCTTGCCACCCACTCCCATTCGGGATTCGGAATTGGGGATTCATGATGAGGGGTTCGGGGAAAGCACTAATTTCATGAGCGTTGTTTTCGGATCAAGGTCGGACGGCAAATCGAACCTTAATCCCCAACCCCATTCCCTAATCGCCAACCCCGAATCCCCAACCCCCAATCCCGAGCCCCGAATCCCTAATCCCTAACCCCTATCTTCCGATGTCCCGGTGCGAAACCTTGGTCTTATAGCCTTCGTGCACCAGCGCATTTGCCACCTCTTCTGTCAAGAAGACGGAGCGGTGCCGGCCCCCCGTGCAGCCAATGGCAATGGTGAGATAACTCTTTCCTTCCCGGACGTACTGCGGCAGCAGGTACAGAAGCAAGTTCATCAGCTTGCTCATGAATTCGTGCGTTTGCGGATAGGAGTCCATGAAGCGGCGCACGCCCACGTCGCGCCCGGTCTTGTTCTTCAACCGGGGAACAAAGTTGGGATTGGGCAGAAAGCGCACGTCGAACACCAAATCGGCATCCGCCGGAACGCCGAAACGGTAGCCGAACGAGACCGATGAAATCAGCATCGAGCGGCGCGCTGCGATGCCGCCGAAGCGGGTTTGAATCAGGTCGCGCAGTTCATGAACGTTTAGTCGCGTGGTATCAATCACCACGCTGGCAAGCTGGCGCATGGGCTTCAGCAACATCCGTTCCAGGCGGATGCCCTCGCGCACCGGCAAGTCGCGTCCCAGCGGGTGCGGCCGGCGCGTTTCCTCAAAGCGCCGGATCAGCGCCTTGTCCGAGGCTTCCAGAAAAACCAGTGAGGGCCGCAGGTTGTTGCGGGTCAGGTCGCGATAAAGCGTAGGGAGCTGGCTCAGCGCCTCGCCGCCGCGGATGTCGACCACGGCCGCGGCGCGGTCAATGCGGCTGCCCGGCTGCCGGCTCATCTCGGCGAACTTCAGAATCAGGTCGATGGGAAGATTGTCCACACAGTGGTAGCCGAGATCCTCAAAAGACTTCAGAACGGAATCCTTCCCGGAACCGCTCAGCCCGGTGATGAGCACGAACTGCTTCGAGCGCTTCTTTGCTTTCTTCTTCATGAGGAAGTCTGTGGTCCGTCGTCCTTTGAATGCCATACGGGCTTAGCCATCAACGGTCAGCCCCGAGCGCGTCAGGAGGATCCATGGCCGAGTTGCCGAAGCTTAGTGCTCACCCGGTCGCGGGGCGAGTGCACGTCTCGCCCCAACGGCAACCCTACGACGGCGGGGGAAATTCTACACCAAAAAGAGGGGACATGCGGGGGGAGTCGAGTCAATGACGGTGGTGGGGCAGTTTTCGGAAAAGGCGCTTGACCATGGGTCGCGCCGCTCCACACGACGGCAGGATTATTTCCGATTGAGCCGTAACTTCGGATTGCCCCTGCCGATTCGTCGATAAACACTAGCACGATGCTGAAAAAGTCGAAAAGCGGCCTGTTTTTCCCTACTTCGGCACCTGTAAGTCCTTCGTTTTCAGGAGAGGCTAGCGATATACTTGTCCCGAAAAAGAGTTTTTCAGCATCCTGCTAGCTTTTCATATACTTCTCGGGTTCGCGGTGTCTTTGCACAACTCCCGAACTCGACAAACAAGCGGTGAAGGGCCACTTGCGGGGCGAAAAGTAGCGCGGGTTGGCCATGCGAGCGCGCCGTGTGGGACGCCGAGCAAGGCCGTGTTCGCCGGAGAAGCGCGAACGCGCCCTGGCGCCGACCGCCCCTCCGCACATGAGCCTTGCCCGGCAAGGCGCACAGGCTCGTGGGTTTCTGAGCATTGCGGCGATAAGGATCGAACCGGGAGGGCGTCATGATGGGGGACTTTCGTAGCCAGAGCGCGGCGCCTAACCTTCAGCACACTAGTAGGCTATACTATTTGGATCATCCTGTCAAGAGACAGATTGTCCCGGGGCGGAGTTTTCACCTCTGGGCGAGGGACCGGCCAGCAAGCGTAGAGGACGCCTTTGGGCGGGCATGCGTTGTTGAATACACCATGCCGGGCTCCCGTCTTTATCGGGACGCGTTCCGCCCGCCTCTACGAAAACCGTTACGCCCCCGAAGGGGAGCTGCGGACCTACCCACGCCAGGACGTGGTAAGATTTGCGCCGCGGGAGAATCATGCCCGTTAAGCGACCCGCCAGGCAATCGGCGCAGGAGGAAACATGCTTGACCCCAAGGCGTTGCTGGCATACTGCGAATCGGAATTGGACGCGCTCGTGCATTGCTTGCGGCAAGCGGTGGAAATCGAATCACCCAGCCAGAACAAAGCGGCGATTGACCGCATGGCCAACTTTTTTGCCCAGGAGTTCAGCAAGCGGGGCGCGAAGGTCCAACTGCTAAGCCACCCCACGGCGGGTTCGGCCGTGGTGGCGGAGTTTTGGGAAGGAACGCGCGGCACGAAACCCATCCTGCTGCTGGGCCACTTGGACACCGTCTGGGAAACCGGTACATTGGCGGAGATGCCGTATCAAGTTCGGGAGGGGCGCGCCTACGGGCCGGGAATTTATGACATGAAATCCGGCATCGTCTGCGGCCTCTGGGCCGTACAGGCGCTCGCCGCCTTGAGAATAACTCCTCCCGGCCCGGTGCGCTTTTTCTTGAATGCGGATGAGGAGGTGTCGAGCATCGCTTTTCGCGACGAGTTGCTGGCGGAGGCCCGTGGCGCCCGCGCGGTGCTCGTGCTGGAGCCCGCCGCGGCCCAAGGGGCCCTCAAAACCTCCCGCAAAGGGGTGGGGGAGTTTCAGATCACCGTGCGCGGCCGGTCAGCTCACGCGGGAATCAATCCCTCGGCAGGCGTCAATGCCATTTCCGAGTTGGCCCGGCAAATCCTTCGCATCGAAAAGCTGGCGCGCCCCCAGCGGGGGCTGACCGTTAACGTGGATGTGATCCTGGGCGGCACACGCGCGAACGTCATCCCGGAACTTGCGGTGGCGCGTGTTGATGTGCGTGTGCCCACCGCTCTCGACCGCGAGAAGATTGAAAAGAAAATGCGGGCTTTGTCGCCCATTCATCCCGAGGCCAAACTGGAAATAACCGGCGGCGTCAACCGCCCTCCGATGGAACGGAAGATGGCAATCGCCCTCTTCCGCAAGGCGCGCGAGTTGGGCCGCCAGATGGGATTGGAGTTGAAGGAAGCCGCAACCGGAGGAGGCTCCGACGGAAATTTTACCGCGGCACTGGGAATCCCTACGCTCGACGGCCTGGGCGGAACCGGCGACGGAGCCCACGCCCGCCACGAGCACGTCATCCTCCGCGAACTGCCCCAACGCGCCGCCTTATTGGCGGCGTTGATGGCAACGCTTTAGCAGGGACTGAAAGGTTTGATGCTCTGTTATCCTCTGCCAACCCCCCGGTCAGCTAACAACGGGGGTAACAGAAAGCACCACGCAACTCTGGGCCGGGACGTCCCACGTGATCTCTCCACCAAAACTCGCTTGTGGCCTGGCTGAAGAGCCGGGATAGGTCATCTCTATCTCAAAACGCCCGCCCCCGGTTAATCCGATACTCGCCTCGTCAAGCCGAAACTTGCCCGAAAGGGTCGTAGGATTGGGATTGAAAAGGAATATCAGCCCCCTATCTCCGATAATGTGCGCGTTGCCGTCCACCTTGCCGGCCTCAGGCCATTGGGGCAGGTCCTTGCGCACCTGAAGGTAGCGAATGTTCTTCCTACCCCAATCGAGCCAATTCCGGATCTCGATCTTATCCCGAGACGGAATCCCGGCTTTGGTCGGAAGGTAGTACAACTGGTTGGGTGAGGAAGACAACGCACTCAGCATCACGTAGTCGATCTTCTCGCTCGGCCAATTCGGGCCCCTCATGCTTTTGGGGGCGGCGAACACGAGGGGTTGATCCATGTAATGCGGGAAAAAGTGATGGTGAACTCGGACACGCGACCATCTCCGCAGTTTGTCGCCCATCGTGACGTTGATGGGCTGCTTGCCGATCCCCGGCAGGGGCACTGGCAATGCAAACTCGTCGAGGGTAAAAATGCTATCCGCATGGCGGTTTGACCATATCCCCAAATCCATCGGGGGACGGCACATGGGGCCGATGAAGGTGTCCGGATACGATTCACCGATTTTGGCCATCATGCGATTCAGTGCCCGTTCACAGGCATAATTGGAATCACCCGGCAGGTGGTCGTGCTGACCTGACGGGCAGTTGACAGGTATCACTATCCCCCCGCCTCCAAAGAAATCGCCATCCATCACCCAAGCGGAAAAGTAACCTGTGCGCATGGCTTCAAGCTGGATGCGCATGAGCCAATCGTAAAACGGCTGGTTGGCGATGCAGTTGCCCTTCACAAACGCCTTGACAACGATTCCTGTAACGAATTTGCCAGACACAGCCTGCCCTTCCGGATACATAAGCCAGTCCGGCCGGTCCGAACGGAAGGCCTTTCCTTTCTCCTTCCACCAAGGATCGGTGTTGTTCATGGTGGGCCAGAACACGACTTTGACTTTCTTCTTCTGTGAGTATTCGAGTAGCTTTTTGACCAAAGGTCCAGGCACATAGTGGTCATCCTGCCCCAAGGAATTCATCTTGTCGATCTCGCCACTCCAGGGATGGCTGTCAGTCACCCAGTCAACCCCGCACTCCGCCAGAAGATCCATGGAGCGCATGTCAGCTTCCACCTGCGCCTCGGTTTGATAGGTCTTGTGCTCAAACTCGCACCACCACCCGCAGGCCATCGGCACCAACCCGTGACGCGGCGGCCCCATGATGGCCGACGTCATCGCCACCATGGCTTCCGACTCCGCGGGCAGGGGGAGATCCGCTTCTTCCTTCTCTTCCCTACGCCTCTTGTAGACCCCCAGATAGACGGGCTCTGACTCCAACCGCTCCTGCGCCTTTACCTTCAGACTCGCTTGATAACCCAACCTTACTGTCCCATCTCCTTCTAGAGAGGAATCATCAAACGGAAGCTCCAGGCCCAGAAATATCCCGCCTTCTCCGGAACGCCCAAAATACGTGACGTTCTTCAGGTACGGGTACTTGGCCCATTTCACCTCTGTTCCAGAGAAACTTACGGTGCTCACCACGACCGACTTCAAACGAAACGCATAAGCGGAGGTGATGGCTAGTTTCTTCTCCACAAAATGATTGTTCCGGCCCAGCGTGTAATTTGCCACCACTTGGATCTTTTCGGCTCTGAACGTGGCTTCCACGGCTTCCCGCGAAGTCTTCCGCAGGGATACCAAGCGCATGTTCCGTGGTGACAGGCTGAACTCCTCCGCAATAAGCCCAAAATCGTCCCCGTGCACCTGCAAACTCTCGTCCGATAGCTTGTTTTGAATCCCCGTCAGCGAACCGGTATCGCGGTCGAAAACGAGACGAAGGGTATCGTTTTCCAAAGTCTCTCCAATATGATCACCACGCCTGGAACCTGCGGCCAGATCTGGAGCCACGATCGCCAATCCGCCGACACCTAATCGGGTAACAAAATCGCGCCGGCCAAGCTTTTTACTTTGGAACTTCGTAAGTCACCTGCCCTGAGAAAATCGTCTCCCCATCGGCTTAGGATCCGTACTTCTTCACCACGTAGTTAGCCACTTCCTCTTCGAAGTTGGAATAGCTCATCCGCACCTCGTCTTGCAGCACGGTGCTGAAATCAGAGGAAGGCATTTGTCTCAACATCCGGCGGACTTCCCCCATGCCGAAGACGTCGCGAAGGTATTCGAGCGCGGCCAAAGACTTGGCGTAAGCCAGGGCGGCCTGATCGGGGGCCAAATTTACAAAAGAGCCTTCGAGGGAAGCATAAGCAGGAATTTTCCCGGCGGCGAGGGCTCGCGCCAACTGGCTTCCCAGGGCGGCGGTGGTGGCGCCTTCCTCAAGCTGAGCCAAGCCCTCGTTGAACCAGGTGGGGCAATGGCCCAGCGTGACCAGGCGGACAAAGGAATGCGTCAGCTCATGCTTCAGCACGCGCGCCAGGGTCGGGGTCATTTGCGTCAGGCCGGAAACGGGAACGCGAATCTTCCCGTCATTCAAAGCGCCTACCCAACTGGGGGTCCGGGTGATGTCGCGGAAGTCCTGATTGGGATAGAGAATAACGACGATCGCCTCCGAGGGGGAATAATCCAGGTCCAGCACCAGGTCCTGAAAAGAGCTGTCCAGGCTGTTCAAAATTGCGCCACTCAGCTTTTCGTTCTGCTGGCCATCGTAGCGAAGCAGGAAATGCTCGCTGCGCAATTCCGAATAAGAGCCGGAAACATCCCGCTCGCGTTCCGCCCTTGCCACCGCTTCGCGCAGTTGTGCATTGTCGTGAAGGGCGAGCGCCTTGTTCCACTCGGTAATGGCTTGATCGAGATTCTCCATCCCGTAGTAGGCCGAGCCCAAAAGCACGCGGAAGTCCGGCAACTGGGGATAATGGTCGGCCTCCGGCGACAACAGATCGACGGCTTCCAGATAGTGCTCCTGCTTCCACAGCAAGTAACCGAGCGCCAGCGTCAGGGCCGGGTCGTTCGGCAGATACTTGACCGCCTCACGATATTTGATGATGGCCGCCTCCGGGTCACCCTTGCGCGTCAGAAAAACCGCCGCTGCCTGGAAGCCCTGTTTGAGCTTGTGAAGGTTCTCCGGTGTGGAATTGTGGATGGCGTCGTCCGTCAAGTGCGTGAGGTAGGCCTCGTCCACAGCATCGTCATGGACGACCCCGGACCCTTGCTCAGTCGAGGGATCCACGGGCGGCGTGAGCGGCAGGGGGACATCGCGACCCGGCCGAGGAGCTCCCTGCGCCGGCGCCGCGGCAGGGATATCCGACTTCTCCACGTGGTCCACCATGGACTTCGGAACCGCGAATTCACCCCCGTCCGCTTCATAGTGGACTTGTTTCTCATCCTCTTTGGTGACTTGGGCAACTATCTTTCGACCGTTCTTTAGGTAGATAACATCTGCAAACAGCAGGGAGGGAAACAGGAGAAGGATACACAACAACCTCCGGCCCCACGCCGCTTTCCCGTGGGGCGCGAAGCGCTTCCGAATCTCGAGGCGCCCTGCCATCCTGCTCGCATCATACAACAGGGCTCTACCCTCCGTCGAGTTGAGGACGGCCAACTTCCGCGGTACAGTATGCCGGGGGGATTTGAATGGGATTTCTCACCAGTCCTCGCTGTTCTCATCGAGCGGTCGAAAGGGCGGGGCGGGGCCTGTCCCGACTTGTCGGGAGCCCCGCCGCAGACAACCACCCCGGCGCCCAAGGCGCCACCCCTCCTGAATCAGGAGGGGAGTTGTTTAAAATGCTCCCCTCCTCAGATGAGGAGGGGTGGCGCGCCGAGCGCCGGGGTGGTGCTAACAAGGGGGTTAAGGGGTGGAATTATTGAAGGGCGTGAAATGAGACTCGCGAAATTTTCTGCTGGGCAACTTACCCGGATGACTCGCAGGTTCGCGCTACCCGCGTTCTGGTTGCTCGCTTGCTCTCTTCACGCTGCCCCCAGCGCCGCGCAACAGCCCCCCGAGCCGCTCGAACTGTTGAAGCAGTTGGAGCGCGTCACCTTGGATCGCACCCAAGTCTATGTGATCCGCGACGCCCACATTACGCGCGCGCGGATGAACCTGTATCTTAATCGCGGCTTCATTGCTTTCATGACTCCGGTGCAGGGCAAGGTCACAGGGGCCGTTTTCTGGGGGGAAGGTGAAGTCTTGATGATCCCGCCCGACCGAGCCGAGAAACGGAACCTTGCGCAGTTCACGCGGGCGCCCATCCTGGAGGAGAAGGTCGATTCCGTTTACATGCGTTTCACGGACCAGACTGCCCAAGAATTGCTGGCGGCGTCGCGCCAGCCTGATCCGGATGATCCCGAGCAGCCCGGCCCCCTGGTAGAAAGGTGGGCGGCTGTGGCGCAGGCGCTGGATTTTGAAACCTCCGCGCGCATCCTCACCGATCTGCTCGGCGATCGCAGCCATCCTTACTTTTACGCCCGTGTGAAGGGAGAGGGCCTGGGAGTGTTCGAGATAGTGGACGACGAGCGACTGGCGGAGCCCTTCTCCATTAGCTCATTGCGCAAGGTTGGTGCCCAGGCCTTCACCGATATCTGGAGTTCCTTCCCAACGCACAGTTCGCAGGCCGACCCGGCTGCGTCGTTGGATGTTACGGCCAGGGCCCTGGCATACACCCTGGACGTTCGCATCCATCCCGACCACAGGCTGGAAGGCCGGGCGGAGATTCAACTCGAATCCCGTTCGGCGCGAGATCGCGTCATCTCCTTTGGGCTCTCACGCTGGCTCGCGGTCACGGGAGTCGAGGACGATCGCGGGCGCAGTATCACGGTGATCGGGGGTCAAACGCCGGCCGGGGACCCGGCGCAGGCGCGCGCTTACAATCACATCGAAGTCGTACTCCCCCACCCCTACCCGGCGGGCGATCGCTTTCGCTTGGTTTTCAGGTATCACGGCAACGTCATCGCTGACGTCGGGAACGGAGTGCTGTACGTCGGTGCGCGGGGAAGCTGGTACCCCAACATCGATATCGGCCTTCCCAGTCAGTACGACATGACCTTTCACTACCCGCGAAAACTGGTGCTGGTAGCCACCGGCGCCCGCGTCGAGGAGAAAACGTCAGAGGATTGGTCGGAGAGCCGCTGGCGGTCGGACGGCGTTTTCCGCGTGGCTGGCTTTAACCTGGGCCCCTACACCTTGGTGGAGCGGAGCGTGGGCAAGACGCGCGTCACGGTTTATGCCACACGAGAAGCAGAAAGCTCGCTGGAAAAACGGCATGACGCGGAGCCGGCCGTGCCCTTGGGCATTGCCGGACCGCGCCGGACAGTGATCGATCCCGCCCACGTGGAGCCGTTGCCTCTCACGCCCTCCGCCCTGCTTGGCAACGTTGCCGACATCGCCTCGCAGGCCGTGCAATATTACGCCAGCCTGTTCGGTCCCTATCCTTATCCCCGCTTGGCCATCTCGCAAATTCCGGGGAACTTTGGCCAAGGGTGGCCGGAACTTGTGTATCTGCCCACCCTTTCCTTCCTTTCCAAAACCGAACGGTCAGAGTTGGGCATGAACAAGGGAGGGGGTGACCCGCTGGGGCCGGTCATCATCGCGCATGAAATTGCTCATCAGTGGTGGGGAAATCTCCTGGGTTGGCAGACCTATCGCGATCAGTGGCTTTCGGAAGGACTCGCCAGTTACGCGGCGGCCCTTTTCCTGGCGCAGGGCAAGGATGGCAGCCGCCAGTTCCGCGATCTGCTGCATCTCTACAAGGACGATTTGCTGGCCAAAACCAGCGAGGGCGCGACTGTCGAGTCGGGTGGTCCCATTTGGCTCGGCAAAAGGCTTTCCAGCTCCCTGGATCCGGAGGGATACTCCAACATCGTTTACAAGAAGGCCTGCTGGGTTCTTCACATGCTGCGGGGATTAATGACCGATCCGAAGACGGGTTCGGACGCCCGCTTTTTCCACATGCTGCGCGACTTCGTCACCCATTACCAAGGCCAGTCCGTCTGCACCGAAGATTTCATTCACCACGCGGAAAAGTACATGACCGCGGAGAGTGACCTCGAACATAACCACAAGCTCGATTGGTTCTTTAACGAGTGGGTCTACGACACGGGAATCCCGGCTTACACTCTCAAGACGGAGGTTCGCGCGCTTGCCACCGGCCAATATGTTGTACAAGGGGCCATCACGCAGAGCGATGTTCCCGAAGATTTTGAGATGCCGCTCCGGGTGGTCGCTCTTTATGCCCGGGACAAGCGGATCACGCTGGGACAGGTGGTGGTGAGCGCCGAGGGGGCTCACTTCAAATTCACCGCGCCGCGAAAACCCCTGCGCGTGGTGATTGATGAGGAAAATTTGCTGGCCGTGGTGCGCTGACGAAGGATTTGTCAAAACCGCGAAGGCACGGTGTTGGACTCCCCAATCCAAAATCGAAAATCCAAAATGCCATTATCCCGGCGGCCAGTGAAAGGTGCGGCTTCCCAGCACGTGGACATGCAGGTGGAACACCGATTGCCCCGCCCATGTGCCGTTGTTGATCACGGTGCGGTACCCCCTCGATTCCAGTCCCCTCTCACGCGCCAGTTGAGCCGCCACAAGAAGAAGATGGCCCAGCAACGCCTCGTCTTCGGCAAGGGCCTCCCGCAGCGAGGGGAGGTGCTTTCGTGGAAGCACCAGCAGGTGGACCGGCGCTTGCGGGTGAATGTCTTCAATCGCCACGGCGCGCTCGTCCTCATGAACGATTTTAGCGGGGACCTTGCGGTCGATGATTCGGCAGAAGAGGCAATCCACGATTAGTTCACCCTGACGACAAAAGTTGCCGCCGCCAAATTCGCGCTGCGCAGCTTTTCCGCCAAATCGCGCGCCGCACCCTCGGTACTTTCGTGGCCCACGCGCACGCGGTAGAAGAGGCCGTCACCGCGGTCGAAACTCTGGATCACCACCGGCCCATAGCTCGCCTCGATCAGGGCCTTCAAGCGGTCAGCATTGGCCGGGTCGCGAAAAGCGCCGACCTGCACGGCAAAGACGGCGGGTCCTATAGTCGAGCCGAGTCCCAGGATTTCCAGCCGCACCCGCGCCAGGCCGGGCATCCCCATGGCCTGCGCCGCGGCACAGGAGAGATCAATAATGCGGCCCTCCACAAACGGCCCGCGGTCGTTGATTCGCACGTCCACGTCGCGGCCGTTCTCGAGGTCGTGGACGCGCACCTCGGTGCCAAACGGCAAGGTCCGATGCGCCGCCGTCATGGCGTACATATTGTAAATCTCGCCGCTCGCCGAGCGACGTCCGTGATAGGGATGGCCGTACCAGGAAGCGATGCCCTCTTCCCCCTGAACGATGGGCGCGGCCGGAGCCGCCGGGGCGCGCGGGGATGGCGGCGCCGTCGTGGTAGGAGCCGGCGGGGGTGTTCTGCGAGCAGAAGGAGCAGTCGCTTTGTGGCGATGCAGGCAGCCCGTGGCGCAGAAAAGCATCGCCATCGCCACGCCGATCCGGGCAGCGGGAGAATGCCATCTTCCGAGCGGTCCTTCCGTAACGTGGCTCAGCACGGGGTCAGGGTTGTGCCTTTTCCTTTTCCAATCGCTCTGCCATTTTCGTCAGTCGGTCTGCGGACTTTCTTAGGAACTCCGCCGTCTCTTTCTTAGTTTCGGGACGGACTTCGTTATTAAAAAACTTCCGCAGCTTGTCGAATTCGCGATCTATGGCGCGCCCTGCATCTTCGAATTTCATGATCCAGCTCCAACCATATGGTGATTATTCTAGCCAAGCTGCGGGCGCGCTACAAATGAAATTCCTGGAAAGATAGTCCGAGGTCCGGAGTCCCAAGTCCGGGGTCAAAAACAAAGCAGGAGTTGGCGCAATTGCACGCAAGAGGCCTGCGGCGCGGTCAACCGATAGTTTCCGCAGTTTTCCAGCACGCTGTCAGATATAATCAAGATGAGTATTCCGTCAAGATAAGGATGGAAATGACGATACGTCTAGATTTGCGGCTCCAGCACGAACTTCGGACCTCGAACCCCGGACTTCGGACTCCGGAATCCGGACTTCGGAATTAAGCATGTCCCTACCTCCAAAATTTTGGTTCCAGTGGCAGCGGCTCAAGAAGGTTTTCTCCTCGTCCCTGGGCGGGCAGGAAAGCGCGCCCAGCAGTACCGTCCGCATGTGCCCGCACTGCCGAGCCCTGATCGACCGGGATGCCAAGACATGCCCCCTCTGCGGCGAGGCCACCGGCCCCGTGCGGGCCCGCGGTAGCAGCAGCACGCCCGGCCGCATCATGGGCGTGATCCCGATTCCTACTACCGCCAGCTCCGTGATGGTCGTCGCCAACCTCGCGCTCTATGCCATTGCCTGGTATATGACGCAGAATACTGAGGCCGCGCAGTTGTACGGAGCGCCCTCCATGGGCGGCATCGACGGAGGTGTGCTGCTGCGACTGGGCTCCAAGGCTCCTTACATCCTGGCCGGTCAATGGTGGCGGCTGGTGACGGCCATGTTCCTGCACACCGGCCTGCTCCATATCGGAATGAACATGTGGTGCCTGGTGGATCTAGGGCCGGAAGTGGAAACCCTGTTCTCCACCACTAAATTCACGGTGCTCTACCTGGCGACGGGGGTGGCGGGATTCGTGCTGAGCCTTTGGTGGTCCCCCTTCGGAATCTCGGTGGGAGCCTCCGGCGCCATCATGGGACTCATTGGAATCTTAATCGGCGCGAGCTTTCATCATGGACATCTGGGAAAAGAATATCGCAGCCAGCTCTGGAAGTGGGTGATCTACATTGCGATTTTTGGAATCTTTTTTAACGTTGATAACGCCGCCCACTTCGGTGGCTTGGCAAGCGGCCTCGTGCTCGGTTACCTAATCCCGGAAGGTGAACCCGCTACGCGCCCGAGCGAGAACCTCTGGAATGCGCTGGCCGTGCTTTCCGTGTTGGTCATTGGCGCCTCATTCGTGCTGATGGCCTTGCAACTTTCCCATTGACGATTGTCGATTGACGATTTTCGATTGCCCAAGCGTGCGTTCCCAAATCTCGGTTTGAGGATCAATCATTAACGGTTTTGAGGCTTTTCAATCGTCAATTGACAATCGTCAATCGGCAATCAAAGTCCCTGATGGGCAAGGAAAAGCCGCGGACCTACAGAACAGGTCCGCGCTACACTTCTTATTTCGCCGTGGGCGAGATGAAAGGCAGCGCCGCAACTTCCGCCGTAACGCCGCTTGCGAAGGTGAGTTTAGCGCCGGGCTGGGAGAACTCGCGGCGCACGTACGCGAGGGCAAGCGTCTTGCCGAGCGTGGGGGATACGCAGGAACTGGTAACCTCCGCCACTTCCCTTCCTTCCACCACAGCCTTCTCGCCCGGCTGGGGCGGCTGTTCGGCGTTCACGATCAAACCCATCAGTTTCCAGTTCACATGGCCCCGGCTGCGGGTGCGCTCCACAATTTCCTGCCCGATGTAGCAGCCCTTGTTGAAGCTGAGCGCGTTCCAAAGCCCCGCTTCGAGGGGAATCACGTCTTCACCTAATTCCTTCCCGTAGCGCGGAATGCCGGCTTCGATGCGCAGGCTCTCCAGCGCCTCGCAGCCACAGGGGAGCATGTCGTAGGTCGGCGCCTGGCCACATGCCGCGCCCCAAACGGCCTCCATTCCCGCCGCATTCACCCACACTTCGTAGCCTTCCTCACCCGTGCTCGAGGCGCGAACCACGCGGATGGGAAAGCCCGCGTAATTGGTTGCGAAGTGGTCAAACTCCTGCATCGCCGGCAGGTCGATGTGCAGCGTCTTCTCCAGCAGCCCCCGCGCCCGTGGCCCCTGGAGCGCCACGGCGTATAGATCGAGCGGCTCAACTTCAACTTGGTCGGCAATAATGTAACGGCGAAAACTTTGGATGGCTTTCTCCCGCAAGTCAGCCTCGGTGTCAACCAGGAAGCATTCCTCGGCACAGTACAAGCGCAAGTCCACCACGATGTGCCCTTGCGCGTTGAGGAGCGTGGCGTACGTCCCCTGACCGGGCGCGAGCTTCTTGACGTCGTTGCTCACCAGCCGCTGGAGCAGGCGCGCGTGGTCGCGGCCTTTCATCCGGAACTTGGCGCGGAAAGAAAAATCGAAAAGCCCGGAAGCGGTGCGCACGGCGCGGTTCTCCGCAGCGGGATCGGCGAATCGCGCGGGAACTATCGCGCCGTGATACTCCGCGAGCGTCGCTCCTTGCGTAACGTGATAATCGGCGAGAGGAGAATTGATCATTGGTGATTTGTGATTGAAATAATTGTCGATTGACGATTGTCGATTGTCGATTGAAAAACCTCGAAACATTGAATGGACGGTTAGGCGATCGAAAGTTGCCAATCGGCAGTTTCTTCAATCGTCAATCGACAATCGACAATCGGCAATCGGCAATTCTTCCCGTTATCAATCTCAAAAGAACCCCAATTGTAATTTGGCGGCTTCCGACATCTTGTTTTTATCCCAGGGCGGCTCCCAGACCACGTCCACTTTGACATTCTTAACGCCCGGGATCACTGTGATCTTGTCTTCAACCTCGATGGGAAGCGTGCCTGCGGCAGGGCAACCGGGCGCGGTCAAGGTCATCTTCACGTGAACGTCACCGGTGGGTTCCACCTGCACATTGTAAATGAGGCCGAGATCATAAATGTTTACGGGGATTTCCGGGTCGTAGCAGGTGCGCACTCTCTCAATGATTTTGTCATGGAGGGCCACCACTTCGGACACATTGAGCGTTGTCCCCGCAGGGGATGGTGCCGGTGAATTCGGTTCAGGCATTCAGACCCTCCAACATTTGTGATTGGTGATTTGTGATTTGTGATTGTCCATTGAAGATTGATGATTGCCGGCTATGACTTCAAACCGTATCTCTGTTCAATCAGTAATGACATCAATCACTGATCACCATCGTTCAACTCTCTTCAATCACAAATCACCAATCACAAATCACCAATGGTCAATTACTCCGAGCTGGCAACGGCCGGAGTGCCCTCCAGCGCGCTGCGCAGCGTGTGCCAGGCAAGGGAGGCGCACTTGACGCGTACGGGAAATTCGGCGACGCCGGAGAAAACCGCCAACTTGCCGAGCGCGGGCGCGTCGGCGGATTTCACAGAGCGGCCTGTCACCAGGTTATGAAATGCTTGGAAAAGCGCTTCGGCTTCGGCCCGGGTTTTGCCTTTCAGTGTTTCCGTCAGGATCGACGCGGAGGCCGTGGAGATGGCGCAACCGGAACCCTGAAAGCTGATGTCAGCAATGCGATCGTCTACCAGGCGCAGGTAGATGGTGACCTTGTCGCCGCACAGAGGGTTGTAACCATCGGCGTGATGGTCCGCATTCTCGATCGGGTGGAAATTTCGCGGCCGCTTGCAGTGATCGAGAATGACTTCCTGATAGAGGTTGGTCAGTTCCGACATGGGCCCCCTAGAATTGGTGATTTGTGATTTGTGATTGGTGATTGAGGGCATTGGTGATTAATGATTGCTGGTTGGTGATTAACGAATTCCAACCGTAAGCTTCTTCCATCGTCAGCCTCAATCCTCAATCCTCAATCGTCAATCCTTTCAATCACCAATCACAAATCGCCAATCACCAATCCCTTCAATCACCAATCACAAATCACCAATCCTCAGTTCCCTCAGGCAAACATCGCCTTGACGTGCTCCAGGCCCGCCGCCAGGGCGTTAATCTCCTGCTTGGTATTGTAAAACGCCAGCGAGGCTCGCACCGTGGCGGGCACGCCGAAGCGCTCCATGACCGGCTGCGCGCAGTGATGGCCGGTGCGCACGGCGATTCCTTCCTGGTCCAGCACGGTGCCGACATCATGCGGGTGGATTCCCTCCAGCATAAAGGAGAGAACTCCGGCTTTCTCGCGCGCCGTGCCGATCAGGCGCACCCCGGGAATCTGGCCAATGGCCTCCGTGGCGTACGTCAGCAAGGCATTTTCGTAGGAGGCAATATTCTCCATCCCAATACGAGTGAGGTAATCGATGGCGGCGCCCCATCCAATCGCCCCCGCGATGTTGGGCGTTCCGGCCTCGAATTTATTCGGGATGTGATTATAGATGGTCTTCTCAAAGGTGACGGAGAGAATCATATCGCCGCCGCCCTGGTAGGGAGGCATGGATTCGAGCAGGCTGGCCTTGCCATACAGGGCGCCGATGCCCGTCGGCCCGAAGAGCTTGTGGCCTGAAATCGCGTAAAAATCGCAGTCCAGCGCGCGAACGTCAATCTTCATGTGGGGCGCAGCCTGGGCGCCATCGATGAGCACCGGAATGTTCCTCGCGTGCGCCATTTCCACAATCTGCTTGACGGGATTGATGGTGCCGAGCGCATTGGAAACGTGGGCGACGCTCACCAAGCGCGTCCGATCGCTCATGAGTTTTTCAAATTCATCCAAAATCAGTTCGCCGCGATCGTTGATGGGGCCGACGCGCAGGCGGCAGCCTTTTTCCTCACAGAGCATTTGCCAGGGAACAATGTTCGAGTGATGCTCCATCGCCGTGATCAGGATTTCGTCGCCCTCGCCGATGTGCTGGCGGCCGTAAGTCTGCGCCACCAGATTGATGCCTTCCGTCGCGCCACGCACATAGACGATTTCGCGCGGCTCAGCAGCATTCAGGAACCGTTGGAGCTTGACGCGCGCATCCTCGTAAGCCTGCGTGGAGCGCTCGCTGAGCAGGTAAACGCCACGGTGGATGTTGGCGCAGTCAACCAAGTAAAAGTGCAGCAGGGCGTCGATGACCGCCTGCGGCTTCTGGCTGGTTGCCGCATTGTCAAGATAAACCAGCGGTTTGCCGTGGACCTTTTGCTTGAGAATGGGGAAATCCTCGCGGATTTTCCGCACATCAAACGACGCAGGCGGCGCAGGCTTTTCGATTACTGAAGCCTGAATTAGATCGCGTGTTGTTGCCATCAAACATCCTTTCATTGCCGATTTTCGATTGACGATTGTCGATTGACACCTTCCAATCGTCAGTTTCTTCAATCGGCAATCGAAAATCGACAATCGTCAATTTCTTCAACCGTCAATTCTTCGCCAGCCGCGCATATAATCGCTCCGCGAGCCGCTCGCGCAGCGGCTGGAACTTGATGCGCTCCATGACGTCGTTGGCGAAAGCGTAGGTGAGCAGCTTTTTCGCCTCTTGCGCGGCAATGCCGCGCGAGCGGAGATAGAAAACCGCCTCGGGATCAATCTGGCCGACCGTAGCGCCGTGCGTGCACTTTACATCGTCGGCAAAAATTTCCAATTGCGGTTTGGTGTTGATGATCGCGTCCTCGGAAAGCAGCAGGTTCTTGTTGCTCTGCTTGGAATCGGTTTTTTGCGCGTCGGGACGGACAATGATCTTGCCGTTGAAGACTCCCTGCGATTGACCCTCCAGCACGCCCTTGTAAACCTCGCGGCTGGAGCAGTGGGCCTTGACGTGGTCGATGATGGTGTGGTTGTCCACGTGCTGCCGCCCGGTGATCACATAGAGGCCGTGCAAAAGGGACTCCGCGCCTTCGCCGCCCAGCACCGTCTGGACTTCCTCGCGCGTAAGCGCGCCGCCCAGTTGGATGGAGTGCGTCGCCACGCTCGAGGAGCGCTCCTGCTGCACCTGCACGCGCGCGTAATGAAACGCCTCGTCGCTTTCCTGCTGCACCTTGCAGTAGTCCACCAGCGCGCCTTCACCAGCCACAATCTCCGTGACGGTGTTGGTGAACGTCGTGTCTTCCGCCAGACTGAAGAAGGTTTCGATAATGCTTGCCTGGCTGGTGTCACCGACGAGGATCAAATTGCGCGGGTGCGAGACGGTTTCCCGGCCGCCGCCATGGGAAATCTGCAAGATGTGCAGAGGCTTCTGGAGTACTGCGCCCTTGGGGACTTCGATAAAAGCGCCATCTTCAAAAAACGCCGTGTTGAGCGCCACGAAGGCATGGGTGGTCGCATTCGCATAACGCCCCAAGTGCCGCTCCAGCAGCGCGCCGTGGTTTCTCCAAGCGGAGGCCAAGCTGCCTGCCCTCAGTCCCCGCGGAACTTCCCGCAGTTGCGACAGCTCCGGAACGTAGCAACCGTTAAAAAAGGTCAGGCGGCTACAGCCCAAGTCGGCCAGCGGCAGGCGCTCAATCTTTTGCCGAAGTTCTTCCGCGAGCTTCACGCGGGCCGGCACAAACGGCAGGGAGGCCAGCGGCGCGACGTTCGTGTAGAGCCACTCCTCGTCGTGAGTTGTAGGGAAACCAAGTTCGGCAAAACTCCCCATGGCCGCGTGGCGAAGCTTGGACAGCCAAGCCGGCGCACTCTCATTCAGGGCCTTCTCCAGGCGGGTGAAAGTTGAGAGATAAAGTCCTTCTTGTTCCTTAACGGTGGTCATCAAATCTTGAATCCCTTTCCAGTTCTGTACCTTTAGCCCTTTCTGCCTGGCACGAACAAGTCAAAAGGCAAAGTGCAAAAGTCAAAAGGCAAAAGTGAAAATCCAAACCGGCTTTGACTTTTGCCTTTTGCACTTTGCACTTTGCCTTTTGACTTGTTCTTTTATCATTGCAAGGCTCGTTCCCTATTGGCTAGGAAATGCCGCGGACCTACAAAACAGGTCCGCGCTACATTTGCTTGCCAAGGTCCGGCGCTACTGACGACTGACCACTGACAACTGACCACTGACGTCTTCGTCCAGCCATCCATAGCCTTTGTCTTCGAGTTCCAAGGCCAGTTCCTTGCCACCGGACTTGACGATGCGTCCGTTGGAGAGCACGTGGACAAAGTCCGGAACGATGTAGTTGAGCAGGCGCTGGTAGTGCGTCACCACGATGATGGCGCGGTCGGGGGCGCGCAGGGCGTTGACGCCGGTGGCCACCACTCGGAGCGCATCGATATCCAGGCCGGAGTCGGTCTCGTCCAGAATGGAGAGCTTCGGTTCGAGCACTGCCATTTGGAATATCTCGTTGCGCTTCTTTTCGCCACCGGAAAATCCTTCATTCACGGAGCGTGACATCAGGCTCTCGTCCATTTCCAGCAGCTTCATCTTGCTGCGCACCAGGGTGAGGAAGTCCATGGCGTCGTATTCCTCAAGGCCGCGATGTTTGCGGACAGCGTTGAGCGCGGCGCGCAGAAAATAGGTGTTCGAGACGCCCGGAATTTCCACGGGGTACTGGAAGGCGAGGAAGATGCCTTCCCGCGCACGGTCTTCGGGCGACATCTCGAGCAAATCCTTGCCCTCAAACGTCACCTCACCACCCGTAACCGCGTAAAGTTCGCGGCCCGCGAGCACTTGCGCCAGCGTGGATTTGCCGGAGCCGTTCGGCCCCATGATGGCGTGCACTTCGCCCACGTTCACTTGCAGGTCAATACCGCGCAGGATTTCCGTGTCTCCCACCTTGGCGTGCAGATTCTCGATCGTTAACATTCATTGCTCCGTTTTCCCATTTTGGATTTTAGATTTTGGATTTTGGATTATCCATCCCGCTTCCGCCGGCTCCTGCTCCTCAATCCAAAATCGAAAATCCAAAATTGCTTATGCTTTCCCGCGCGCTCCGTCGATGCTCAGGGCGCCGGCGCCGCGCACGGACAGGTACAGAAAGAAAAAGCAGTAAAGCACCGCCAACTCGCCGTGATTCTGGATGGGCCAGAAGCCCCCCGGAAAGTGTGCCTTGAAATAAGCCACTGCCATCTCGCCACAAAGCACAAAAGCCGCCGGTCGAGTAAAGAGTCCCAAGGCGATGAACACTCCACCGCCAACCTCCAGTATTCCCGCCGCCAACATCCAAGGATTGTGGAGCATCTGATGCCCTCCAAAAGCCCCAAAAAGTTTCTGCGCGCCATGGCAGGCGAACAGAAGTGCAAAGACGACTCGCGTTAAAGCAAAAACTGGGTCTTGGAGTTTGGACATGGTTGCTGCCTCTTGCTATTCCCTTTCTCCCGTGGCTCATTCATCAGCCGGCGCAGTTTGATGTAGCGCAATTTTGATGTAGGGGCGGTTCGCGAACCGCCCCTACGGCTCATAGCGCATGTCTGGCGACTTCGAGCGCCGCAGGAAATCTTCCACCGTTAATAGAGTTTTCGTGGCCATGGGTTACTCATCAAGCCGGGGTGCTGGCTGCTGCCACCCGCTGAAAGGTGAAGTCGGGAAGCTCAGCACGCTCCCGCGCGTGTTCGATGGTCATGGAGACCAAATTTCCCTTGGCGTCAAATTCAATCAGAGTGTTTTCGTCCAAGTCCCTGGTTTCAGCGACGTCACTATTTTTCAAAACGATGTAAAGCGTATCCGTGTCCTCGAAATATTGGATGGTCATGCTGAAATCATTGCCCGATCCAGGGTTTCTTTCGCCCCTCCGGGGCTCATTGTTCTTTTCTACGCCTTTTCCCACGGCTTACGCCGTGGGCTACCTTATGCCGCCGCTCCGCGGCTTTGCGCCCGCTTCGCGTGCTTTTTCGTAGCGCCGCCATCCTAGCGGCATCTTCCATGGCCGGCAGGATGCCAGCGCTACCACCGCCCAAGCCCGGCAGCCTCTTTCGGGCGCGCTACTGCCTCAATTCGCCGCAGAGGATCAAACCTTATTGGACCCCCATCCACCTCCATTGAGTATCGGACATTGAGGGACAAGAGGCCGTGGCGCTGCCCGTCTCTCTGATCAAAGTCCGTATAGAATGCGTGAATGTGGTCCGCGTGTACTTCAAGCAGCATCGAGCTCCCAGGTTCTCGCAGCGAAAGCTTTTCCCTCGAAGCCCCCTCGACAAAAAATTGCAGGTCAAGGGACCGCCCCCTTCCGTGATGGTAGAGAGGCGGATCGAGTCTTACCCAACTACTCTTCAGTTTTGGCAACATTTCCTTGTTCATGACGAACTCGTCTTTCCGCAGGCGTTGGCGCAACGTCATCCCACGCTTCCCTCAAGACTCACGCCCAACAGTTTTTGCGCTTCCACCGCGAATTCCATCGGTAACTCGCGGAACACCTGCTTGCAGAAGCCGTTGACGATGATGCCCACAGCGTCCTCGGTGGAAATCCCGCGCTGGCGGCAGTAGAAAATCTGGTCCTCGCCGATCTTGGAAGTGGAAGCTTCGTGCTCGACGGTCGCCGTGGAATTCTTCACTTCGAGATACGGGAACGTGTGGGCGCCGCACTTGTCGCCAATCAGCAAGGAATCGCACTGCGAGTAATTGCGGGCGTTGGCCGCGCCCTTCAGGATGCGCACCGCGCCGCGATAGCTGTTCTGGCCGTGTCCGGCGCTGATGCCTTTCGAGACAATCGTGCTCTTGGTGTTCTTGCCGATGTGAATCATTTTGGTGCCGGTGTCCGCCTGCTGGTAATTGTTGACGACGGCGACGGAGTAAAACTCGCCCACGGAATTGTCTCCCTGGAGAATGCAGCTTGGATACTTCCAGGTGATGGCCGAGCCGGTCTCAACCTGCGTCCAGGAAATCTTGGAATTCACCCCCGCGCACTTGCCGCGCTTGGTCACAAAGTTGTAAATGCCGCCCTTGCCGTTCTTATCGCCGGGATACCAGTTCTGCACGGTGGAATACTTCACCGTGGCGTTGTCCAAAGCGACCAGTTCCACGACGGCGGCGTGAAGCTGATTCTCATCGCGCATCGGGGCCGTGCAGCCTTCCAGGTAGCTGACGTAAGCGCCCTCGTCCGCGACGATTAAGGTGCGCTCAAACTGGCCGGTATCCTTGGCGTTGATGCGGAAGTAAGTGGAAAGCTCCATCGGGCAACGCACGCCCTTGGGCACGTAAGCGAAGGAGCCGTCACTGAACACGGCGGAGTTGAGTGTGGCATAGAAATTGTCGGTGTAAGGAACCACCGAGCCCAGGTACTTGCGCACCAGCTCGGGATGCTCGTGTACCGCTTCCGAGAAAGAACAGAAAATGATGCCCAGCTCGGCAAGCTTCGCCTTGAATGTGGTGCCCACGGAGACGCTGTCAAAGACCGCGTCCACCGCTACCCCCGCCAGCAGCTCGCGCTCCTTGAGCGGAATGCCGAGCTTCTCGTAAGTCTTCAACAGCTCAGGGTCGATATCATCGAGCCGCTTCGCGGAGGCTTTCTTGGGCGCTGAGTAGTAGCGGATGGCCTGATAATCAATGGGGGGGAACTTCACGTTCGCCCACCTCGGCTCCTGCATTTTCAGCCAGTGACGATAAGACTTCAGGCGCCATTGCAGCAACCATTCGGGTTCGCCCTTCTTGGCGGAGATCAAACGAATGACGTCCTCGTTCAACCCCGGCGCAACGGTTTCTTGTTCAATGTCCGTAACGAAACCGTATTTGTATTCCTGTGTCGCCAGAATTTCGACATCGGCTTGCGGCGTTGCCATTAGACTTCCTCCTGGAATTGCCGATTGACGATTGTCGATTGACGATTGACAAAATCCCATCGTCAATCCTTTCAATCCTCAATCGGCCATCGGCAATCCCCATTCCCCAATTCCTTCAATCGGCCATCGTAAGTTCTATTAATCGTCAATCGGCAATCGACAATCGGCAATTCTTTCAATCGTCAATCGACAATCGGCAATCGGCAATTATGCGGCTGCCGTTCCCGCCATCTCCCGCAGGCGCTTCGCGGTTTCCACCACCCGGCGGATCGTGTAATCGATTTCGTCCTGCGTGGTAAACCGGCCCAATCCAAAGCGCAGCGGTGTGTTCGCGACCTCCGCTGAGACGCCCAGCGCTTGCAACACATAAGAGGGCTCGGGAGTCCCGGAGGTGCAAGCTGAGCCCGAGGAAAGCGCGATATCGCTCAAAGCCGCCATCAGGGTCGCGAGATCGACACCGGGGAAGCTCACGCTGAGATTGTTCGGCAGCCGATGTTCGAGACTGCCATTAATGTGAATGCCCTCGAGCCCCGCCAGCAATCCGTCTTTAAGCCGGTCGCGCAAAGCCGCAAGACGCCGCGATTCTTCCGGCATCACCTGGCGGCAAATCTCGCAAGCTTTGCCTAGACCCACAATCCCCGGCACGTTCAGCGTACCGGAGCGCAGCCCGCCCTCGTGGCCCCCCCCATCCAGGATGGGCGTAAGCTCCACCGGCGTGCCGCGCCGCCGCACGTAAAGCGCCCCCACGCCTTTCGGGGCATACATCTTGTGCCCGGCGATGGAGAGCAGATCGATCTGCATGGCCTCGACATCGAGCGGAATCTTGCCCGTGGCCTGCGCCGCGTCAGTGTGAAACAGCGCCCCACGCTGGGGGCACAGCCGGCCGATTTCCTCGAGCGGCTGTAACACCCCAATCTCGTTGTTCGCCGCCATGACGCTGACGAGAACCGTCTTCCCGGTGATGGCCTGTTTCAGATCCTCGAGGTCCACCAGACCGTCCGGACGCAAGCGCGCATAAGTTACCCTGAAGCCTTCCTGCGCGAGCCGCTTGGCGGAATCGAGCACGGCCTTGTGCTCCGTGGCCAAGGTAATGATGTGGTCGCCACGATCACGATAGCGGTGCGCCACTCCCTTGATAGCCAAGTTATCGGACTCGCTTGCCCCCGAGGTGAAGACGATTTCCTTGGCGTTGGCGTTAATCAGCTTAGCCACCTGCTTGCGCGCGTTCTCCACCGCCGTGGCCGCCGCCCAGCCAAACTTGTGGTTCCGGCTGGCAGGGTTGCCGAAGGTCTCGGTGAAGAAAGGCAGCATCACTTCCACGACGCGCGGGTCCACGGGGGTTGTGGCGTGGTAATCGAGGTAAA